>Ga0307508_10006812_pt1 | contig 10689 bp, 10 predicted proteins | sample 9_EM_MG_FD_203089 | JGI IMG/M metagenome (GOLD analysis project Ga0307508, IMG submission 203089) | Populus trichocarpa ectomycorrhiza microbial communities from riparian zone in the Pacific Northwest, United States - 9_EM | ecosystem: Host-associated > Plants > Roots > Unclassified | place...
GTCTTGCTGGCGGTCCTGGGCGCCTGCACTTCGTTCAGCGAGGTCACCAGCGGTGCGGTGACGGTCTTGTTGAGGAGCGAGACGCTCAGGTCGGTACGGAGCACGGCCGCGCTCGCCTTACCGGCGGCGATGGTGTGGCCGGTCCGGGCGTGCGCCGTGCCCGCGGGCAGGACGCCCAGGACGGAGACGGCGGTGGCTGCGGAGACGGCCGCCAGACGGCGGGCGGGCATGCCGAAGAAGGTATTGCGTGAAAAGGACACGTGAGTTGACCCCCACAGGAGACATGGAGCCGCCGGCGCCTGCCGCGGGGGACTCCACGGGCGCCGACGGCCTCGACCACGCCATATTTGCGCACCGAGGGTAAACAGGCAGACACATGAAGTCCGTTCATCCCAAAGGGTGTTGTTCGCCGAAGCGTTCGACGCCGCCGCACTCCCGAGCCTCCCGAGCCCTCTCGGGCCCCGGGCCTCACGAGCCTCCCGGGTCCCGCTCAGAACACCCGGCCCCGCAGCACCACCCGCCGCGGCGCCGTCAGCACCCGTACGTCGGCGCGCGGATCGGCCTCGTACACCACGAGGTCGGCCGGGGCGCCCTCGGTGATCCCCGGCCGTCCGAGCCAGGCCCGGGCACCCCAGGTGGCGGCCGACAGCGCGTCGCGTACCGGGATGCCCGCCCTGACCAGTTCGGCGACCTCCTGGCCGACCAGCCCGTGCGCGAGCGAACCGCCCGCGTCGGTGCCGGTGTAGACGGGGATGCCCGCGTCCCAGGCGGCGCGCACCGTGTCGTAGCGGCGCGCGTGCAGCCGCCGCATGTGGTCGGCCCAGCGCGGGAACTTGGCCTCGCCGCCCTCCGCGAGCCGCGGGAAGGTGGCGATGTTGACGAGCGTCGGGACGATGGCGACGCCCCGCTCGGCGAACAGCGGGATGGTGTCCTCGGTCAGCCCGGTCGCGTGCTCGACGCAGTCGATCCCGGCCTCGACCAGCGGGGCCAGGGTCTCCTCGGCGAAGCAGTGCGCCGTGACCCGCGCCCCGAGCCGGTGCGCCTCGGCGATGGCCGCCTCGACCGCGCCGCGCGGCCAGCAGGCGGACAGGTCGCCGGTGTCCCGGTCGATCCAGTCGCCGACGAGCTTGACCCAGCCGTCGCCCCGGCGCGCCTCCGCCGCCACGTAGGCGACCAGGTCCTCCGGTTCGATCTCATGCGCGTAGTTGCGGATGTAGCGCCTGGTCCGGGCGATGTGGCGGCCTGCCCGGATGATGCGGGGCAGGTCCTCGCGGTCGTCGACCCAGCGGGTGTCGGACGGCGATCCGACGTCACGGAGCAGCAGCGCCCCGGCGTCGCGTTCGGTGAGTGCCTGCTTCTCGCTCGTCGCGTCGTCCACCGCGCCGTGGGCGTCCAGGCCGACGTGGCAGTGGGCGTCGACCAGCCCCGGCAGGACCCAGCCGTCCAGCCGCCGGACCTCCCGGGTACCGGACGGCCGGTCGAAGGTGATCTTGCCGTCGATCACCCACAGTTCGTCCCGGACGCCGCCGTCGTCCCCGTCCTCCGGGCCGACCAGGATTCGCCCCTTGATGTGCAGTACCGCGCTCTCCCTCATGTCACGCACTGTACGAGACGGCATCGGGGCGCTGACCGGCCAATTCCGGGGAGGCGGAAGGGCTCCACTCGTACAACACGGGGAGCGCTGCTACGCTCACGCAACCCACCGGACGAGGCACAGTGAGGAGGCCCGCGTGAGCGCTCCTACCGATGGCCCGGCAGCCGCGGCCGACTTACCGACGACCGGCTCACGGACGGCCCACGCGCGGACGGCCGACTCACCACCGAACGCCGACTCGGCGAGCGCCGATTCACCGAACGCCGCCTCACCGAACGCCGCCTTACCGGCCGCCGACTTACCGGCGGCCGACGCGCAGGCGGAGTTCCGGGAGTTCTTCGAGCGGCACCACGTCGAGCTGGCCCGCCTCGCCCATCTGCTGCTGGGCAGTTCCGACGGGGCCGACGACCTGGCGGCCGACGCGCTGGTCGCGGTCTGGCACCGGTGGGACCGGGTGCGGGTCGCCGAGCATCCGGCCGCGTACGCCCGGGGCGTGCTCGCCAATCTGGCCCGGTCCCGCATCCGCAGCCTGGTGCGCGAGCGGCGGCGGGTGGCGCTGTTCTCGTCGGAGCGCTCGGACCGGGTGGACGATCCGGATGTGTCCGCGGTGGTGGATGTGCAGGCCGCGCTGGTGAGGCTGCCGTTCCGGAAGCGGGCGTGCGTGGTGCTGCGGCACGCCTTCGACCTCTCGGAGCGGGACACGGCCCGCACCCTCGGCATCTCGGTGGGGACGGTCAAGAGCCAGACCTCGCGGGGCATCGCCGAGCTGGAGCGGCTGCTCGGCCCGCCGGACGACGACACCGAGCGGCCCGCGGCGGGGACGCAGGCCCAGGCGCAGGCCCAGCCGTCGGCGCAGGAGACGGTACGGGGGCTCCGCCCCGGCCGTGTGGGCCACGCCGGGCACCCAGGAGGGAACGGTTGATGATCGACCATCGCGACGGCCGGCGCGATGTTGCCACCGAACTGCGCGAGGCCGCCGAGGCGCACCGGCCGGACCGGGCCCGGATGCTGGCCCGGGTCACCGCGGGCATGGCGGCGGACGAGCGGCGGCGTGTCCGGCGCGTCCCCGCCCGGCGGTGGGCCCGGGTGGTGGGCCCGGCGGCGGGACTGGCCGCGGCGGTCGCCGCCGCCGGTATCGCGGTGGTGACCACCGACACGGCCGACGGGCCACAGACGGTACGGACGTCGAGCGAGCCGGCCGGGCCGCCCGCGGCGGGCGAGGAGGGCGAGACGACGCGACGGCCGGGCGGCGGCGCGGGGGACGGGGCTGGTCGGCACACCCCGAGCGCCTTTCCCACCTCGGTCGGTCCAAACCATCTCGCCGATCCGGCGGTGCGCTCGCGGGGGGCGATCAACCCCAATTCCAACCCGTACTGGGCGCAGAACGACATCACCCTCACCACCGGCAAGCCCCTGACATCGCTGACGGTGGAACTGCGGGTCGCCGAGAACGGCGGGGTGCGCACCACCGGCTCCTGGAGCACACTGCCCGCGGGCGACCTGGCCGTCTCGGTACGCTCCGAGGGCGGGGTACTGGTCTACCGCTGGACGCTCCGGAAGGGGGCCACGGTGCCGGCCGGCCGCCATGTCTTCGCGGGGCAGTACAACCACGCCGAGGGCGGCCGGGACGCCGGACGGGACGGCTACTCCGCCTCCGGCAACGGACCCTCCGGCGCATTCGCCGTCCGCGGCGACTTTCGGGGTTGAGTTCCGTTACAGAAGCCCGGTGGAATGAATTCCGGAAGGCCGGAAGAAAAATTCGGCGCGCTTTCCAGGTACATCTTCCTGTTTCGTCTTCCCCCGTTTCCGGCCTCTAAACGCACTTTTTTTAGTGGTCCAGGACACGGCAATTCGGTGCCATCACGACCCCGTTACGCACATGTGACACACTCCACAGGCCGACCGTTTCACCCCACTAACTCCCCCGCAAATTACCGCACTTCGGCCATCTGCCGCGCGCACGCGCACCCCCGCGTGTTACCACACCGACCCCCCTCTACGTAACCCCTCTCCTCGATGCATTTTTCTATCCTGCTGGGTAAATTGAATTCGCATGACCGCCGCACAAGCAGACCGAGTAGGCGCCCGTAGCGAATTTGATTTGCCGGAGGGGCTCACCCTCGACACTCCACACGTCGAGGACGGAGCCGCGATCTGGCGAATCGCCCGCGACTCCAAGACACTGGACCTCAACTCCTCCTACAGCTACCTCCTGTGGTGCCGCGACTTCGCCGCCACCTCCGTGGTGGCGCGCGACACCGAGGGCGGACCGGTCGGCTTCATCACCGGCTACATCCGCCCGGACCGGCCCGAGACCCTGGTGGTCTGGCAGGTCGCCGTCGATCAGGCATGGCGCGGCCGCGGACTGGCCGCCACGCTGCTCGACGGGCTGACCGCGCGCGTCGCCGCGACGGGAGTCCGGGAGATCGAGACCACGATCACCCCGGACAACACCGCGTCGAACCGGCTGTTCACGTCCTTCGCCGAGCGGCACGGCGCACCCGTCGAGCGCGAGGTGCTCTTCGACGGCGGCCTGTTCCCCGACGGAGGACACGAGCCCGAGGTGCTCTACCGCATCGGCCCGCTCGCGGACCGCGGCTGAGTTCCCGGGACGCACCGAGGTCATCGCCGACATCTCTGTCACCCCTGACAGCCCCGACTTTCCGACCCCGACACCCCCGTACACACCGAAGGCCCCCGCCTTCACCCCCTCACCCCTCGCACTCATCTCCCAGGAGAATGCTGTGACCATCACCCCGCCCGCCCTGAGCGTCTTCGAGGCCCTGGAGTCGGAGGTGCGCAGCTACTGCCGCGGTTGGCCTGCTGTGTTCGACCGCGCGCAGGGCAGCCACATGTACGACGAGGACGGCCACACCTACCTCGACTTCTTCGCCGGTGCTGGTTCTCTGAACTACGGCCACAACAACCCGGTGCTGAAACGGGCGCTGATCGACTACATCGAGCGTGACGGCGTCACCCACGGTCTCGACATGTCGACCACGGCCAAGCGCGCGTTCCTGGAGTCGTTCCAGAACAACATCCTGCGCCCGCGTGACCTGCCCTACAAGGTCATGTTCCCCGGCCCGACGGGCACCAACGCGGTCGAGGCCGCGCTGAAGCTCGCCCGTAAGGTCAAGGGGCGCGAGTCGATCGTCTCGTTCACCAACGCCTTCCACGGCATGTCGCTGGGCTCGCTCGCCGTCACCGGCAACGCGTTCAAGCGGGCCGGCGCCGGTATCCCGCTGGTGCACGGCACCCCGATGCCGTTCGACAACTACTTCGACGGCACGGTCGAGGACTTCCTGTGGTTCGAGCGGCTGCTCGAGGACCAGGGCTCCGGCCTCAACAAGCCCGCCGCCGTGATCGTCGAGACGGTGCAGGGCGAGGGCGGCATCAACGTCGCGCGTCCCGAGTGGCTGCGCGCCCTGTCCGAGCTGTGCGAGCGCCAGGACATGCTGCTGATCGTCGACGACATCCAGATGGGCTGCGGCCGCACCGGTGCCTTCTTCTCCTTCGAGGAGGCGGGCATCACCCCGGACATCGTCACCGTCTCCAAGTCGATCAGCGGTTACGGTCTGCCGCTGGCGCTCACCCTCTTCAAGCCCGAGCTGGACATCTGGGAGCCCGGTGAGCACAACGGCACGTTCCGCGGCAACAACCCCGCGTTCGTGACCGCCGCCGCCACCCTGGACACCTACTGGGCGGACGGCCAGATGGAGAAGCAGACCCTGGCCCGCGGTGAGCAGGTCGAGCAGGGCCTGCGCGCGATCTGCGACGAGAACACCGGCATCAGCCACCGCGGCCGCGGCCTGGTCTGGGGCATGGAGTTCGAGGACAAGCCGCGCGCCTCCGCGGTGTGCGCCCGCGCCTTCGAGCTCGGCCTGCTGGTCGAGACCTCCGGTCCACAGAGCGAGGTCGTCAAGCTGCTGCCCGCGCTGACGATGACGCCGGAAGAACTGGACGAGGGTCTGCGGATTCTCGCCCGGGCGGTCCGCGAGACCGCCTGAACACCCTCAGTAAGTAACAACAGAAAGGCAGCGACTCACCGTGATCGTCCGATCCTTCAAGGACATCGAGGGCACCGAAAGGCATGTAAAGGCCAAATCGGGCACGTGGGAGAGCAAGCGCATCGTGCTCGCGAAGGAGCGGGTCGGCTTCTCTCTGCACGAGACCACGCTCTACGCGGGCACCGAAACGTCCATGTGGTACGCCAACCACATCGAGGCGGTCCTCTGCGTCGAGGGCGAGGCCGAGCTCACCAACGACGAGAACGGTGAGAAGCACACCATCACGCCCGGCACCATGTATCTGCTGGACGGCCACGAGAAGCACACCATGCGCATCAAAAAAGACTTTCGGTGCGTTTGCGTCTTCAACCCCCCGATCACCGGACGGGAGGACCATGATGAGAACGGGGTATACCCCCTGATCACCGAGACCGAGGAGGCATGATCCGATGACCACGGTCACTGACCTGTACCCGACCCGCGGTCCTCTCGAGGTGGCCACGCCCCGCGTGGACCCCGTCGTGTGGTCCGATCCCGGGGCCGAGGGTCCGATGCGACCGTCCGAGCTGAGCGATTTCGATCGCGACGGCTTTCTGGCGATCGACCAGCTGATTACTCCGGACGAGGTCGCGGTCTACCGCGCCGAGCTGGACCGGCTGATCGTCGACCCGGACGTGCGCGCCGACAAACGCTCGATCATCGAGCCGAAGTCGCAGGACGTACGGTCGGTGTTCGAGGTGCACCGGATCAGCGAGGTCTTCTCGAAACTGGTGCGCGACCCGCGAGTCGTGGGTCGCGCCCGGCAGATCCTCGGCTCGGACGTCTACGTCCACCAGAGCCGGATCAACGTCAAGCCGGGTTTCGGGTCCTCGGGCTTCTACTGGCACTCGGACTTCGAGACCTGGCACGCCGAGGACGGGCTGCCGAACATGCGGACCGTGTCGGTCTCGGTCGCCCTGACCGAGAACTACGACACCAACGGCGGCCTGATGATCATGCCGGGTTCGCACCGCACCTTCCTCGGCTGTGCGGGCGAGACGCCGAAGGACAACTACAAGAAGTCGCTGCAGATGCAGGACGCCGGCATTCCGTCGGACGAGGCGCTCTCCGGCTTCGCCGACAAGCACGGCATCAAGCTGTTCACCGGCAAGCCCGGTTCGGCGACGTTGTTCGACTGCAACTGCATGCACGGCTCGGGCGACAACATCACGCCCTACTCGCGCAGCAACGTCTTCATCGTGTTCAACAGCGTGGAGAACACGGCGGTGGAGCCGTTCGCGGCGCCCGTGCGGCGGCCGGAGCACATCGGGGCGCGGAGCTTCACCCCGGTGAGGTGAACCCGGTGAAACCCGGTGAGGTGACCGATCGGTCCCCGTGACCGTTGATGGCCGGGGAGAGGGCGCACGCCCTCTCCCCGGCCATCCGCGTTTCCGTCGCCGGGGGTATCAGCCAGTGCTCAGCCGCGCTGTTCCCGGATGCCGTTCACCCGGCGGGGCAGCCCCTGCGGGTTCTCGTCGCGCAGCTCCGGCGGGAGCAGCGCGGGCGGGGTGTCCTGGTAGCTGACCGGCCGCAGCCAGCGCTCGACGGCGGTGCCGCCGACCGAGGTGGAGGTGGAGGTCGTCGCCGGGTACGGGCCGCCGTGGTGCTGGGCGGGGGCGACGGCGACGCCGGTCGGCCAGCCGTTGACCAGGACCCGGCCCGCGAGCGGGGTCAGCTCGGCGATCAGCTCACCGGCCCGGCCCTCGGTGCCCTCGGCCTCGGCGGCGGAGATCTGGACGGTGGCGGTCAGGTTGCCCTGGAGGCGGCCGAGGACGGCCGAGATCTCGGCGTCGCTCTCGTACCGCGCGACGACGGTCACCGGGCCGAAGCACTCCTCCAGCAGCGAATCGTGCGGCCCTTCCTCGGCGAGGCGCCGGGCCGGGACGGTGAGGAAGCCGGGGCTGACGCTGTGCTCGCCGCCGGACCCCGGGGTCACCGGGGCGTCGACGTCCGCCAGTTCGGCGCGCTCCTTGACCCCGGCGACGAAGTTGTCCCGCATGCGGTGGTCGAGCAGCACCCCGGCGTCGGTGTTGCTGACGGCCTCGGTGAGCGACTTGACCAGCGCGTCACCGGCCGTGCCCGCGGGCGCCAGCACGAAGCCGGGCTTGGTGCAGAACTGGCCCACACCCAGCGTCATCGAACCGCCGAGCCCGGAGCCGATCTGCTCGCCGCGCTCGGCGGCGGCCGCCTCGGTGACCACGACCGGGTTGAGGCTGCCCAGCTCGCCGTGGAAGGGGATCGGCACCGGCCGGGCCGCCGCGGCGTCGTACAGGGCGCGGCCGCCGCGGATGGAGCCGGTGAAGCCCGCGGCGGCGACCACCGGGTGCTTGATGAGCTCGATACCGGCGTCGAAGCCGTGCACCACGGAGATCACGTCGGCGGGCAGCCCGACCTGCTCGGCGGCCCGGCGCAGCGCGGAGGCGGCCACCTCGGAGGTCGCGGGGTGGTCGGGGTGCGCCTTGACGACGACCGGGCAGCCCGCGGCGAGCGCGCTGGCGGTGTCGCCGCCGGGCACGGAGAAGGCCAGCGGGAAGTTGCTGGCCGCGTAGACGGCGACGACGCCGAGCGGCAGCTTGTAGCGGCGCAGGTCCGGCCACGGCGGGGTCTGGGTGGCGTCGGCGTGATCGACGTGGACGTCGAGGAAGGCGCCCTCGTCCACGACCGTCGCGAAGGACCGGAGCTGGTAGCTGGTCCGGGCCAGCTCGCCGGTGAGCCGGGCCGGGCCGAGCGCGGTCTCGGCGTCGGCCGCCTCGACGAGCGTGTCACGGGCCGCGTCGAGCAGATCGGCGGCGGTGCGCAGGAAGGCGGCGCGCACCGTACGGTCGGCGAGGGAGCCGCGTGCGGCGTCGGCCGCCCGCACCACCTTGTCGACCTCCTCCGCCGTGGCTTCGACCGCTACCTGCTCGCGCTGCTTTCCGGTTCGGGGGTCGACGCTCCACACTGGTGCTGACACCGCGGATTCCTCCTGCTGTGTTACCCGCTGCTTGCGTCCCGCACATCGACGGGTGTTCGATATGCTGAACGCTGTCCCGGTTGATGAATTCCATCGGGACTCTATGGCTGGTCGAACAGAGGGGTCAAGGCGATGACAGCTGCCGAGACGGGCGGGGCCCAGGTCAAGTCGGCGGTCCGCACGGTCGAACTGCTGGAGTTCTTCGCCGGACGGCCCGGCATGCACAGCCTGGCCTCCGTGCAGGAGGCCGTGGGCTACCCCAAATCGAGCCTCTACATGCTGCTGCGCACCCTGGTCGAGCTGGGCTGGGTGGAGACGGACGCGACGGGCACCCGGTACGGCATCGGGGTGCGGGCGCTGCTCGTCGGCACGTCGTACATCGACGGCGACGAGGTCGTGGCGGCGGCCCGCCCCACCCTGGACCGGCTCTCGGACGACACCACCGAGACCATCCACCTCGCCCGGCTCGACGGCATCAACGTGGTCTACCTCGCCACCCGCCAGTCCCAGCACTATCTGCGCCCCTTCACCCGCGTCGGCCGCCGCCTCCCGGCCCACTCCACCTCGCTGGGCAAGGCGCTGCTGGCCACGTACACCGACGAGCAGGTGCGCAAGCTGCTGCCGGAGACGCTGAGCCCGCTCACCGAGCACACCCTGACCGACCGCGAGAAGCTGATCGAGGAGCTGCACGTCATCCGCGAGCAGGGGTACGCGGTGGACCGCGAGGAGAACACCCTGGGCCTGCGCTGCTTCGGCATCGCCATCCCCTACCGCACCCCGTCCCGGGACGCCATCAGCTGCTCGGTGCCGGTGGCCCGGCTGACCACGGCCCATGAGCAGATGATCAAGGACGCGCTGTTCGACGCCCGCGACCGCCTCACGCTCGCCACCCGCCGTCTCTGACGCAGGGCTGACATTCCGCGTCCGGAGTGGTCTCCTGTGACCGGCCAAAGCCATGGCCGAGGGCAGGAGAGGAGACCGCCATGGAGTACGCACGGCTGGGCATGTCGGGGATCAAGGTATCGCGGATCTGCCTGGGCATGATGAGCTACGGCGACCCCGCGTACCGGGCGTGGCAGCTGGACCTCGACGCGTCCCGGCCGATCGTGCGGCGGGCGGTGGAGAGCGGGGTGACGTTCTTCGACACCGCCGACATGTACGCGGTCGGCCGCAGCGAGGAGATCACCGGCGAGCTGCTGGCCGAGTGCTTCCCGCACCGCGACGACTATGTGCTGGCCACCAAGGTCTACAACCCGATGGGATCGGGCCCCAACGACCGGGGCCTGTCCCGCAAGCACATCCTGGCCGGGATCGACGCCTCGCTGCGGCGGCTGGGCACCGACCATGTCGACCTGTACCAGATCCACCGCTACGACCACGAGACGCCGATCGAGGAGACGATGGAGGCGCTGCACGACGTGGTGCGCGCCGGGAAGGCCCGTTACATCGGCGCGTCCTCGATGTACGCGTGGCAGTTCGCGAAGGCCCAGCACACGGCCGAGCGGCACGGCTGGACGCGGTTCGTCTCCATGCAGAACCACTACAACCTGCTGTACCGGGAGGAGGAGCGGGAGATGAACCCGCTCTGCCTCGACCAGGGCGTCGGGGTCATCCCGTGGAGCCCGCTCGCCCGTGGCCTGCTGGCCGGTACCCGCGACCGCGACCGCACCGGCCCCACGACCCGCGCCGCCAACGACCCCCTGGTCGAACGGTGGTACGCGGACGCCGACTTCGACATCGTGGACGCGGTGCGCGAGGTCGCCGGGGAACGCGGCGTCTCCCCCGCCCAGATCGCCCTGGCCTGGCTCCTCGGTCGCCCCGCCGTGACGGCACCCGTCGTCGGCGCCACGAAGACGGCCCACCTGGAGGACGCGGTGGCGGCGGTGGACCTGCCCCTCACCGACGACGAGATCGCCCGTCTGGAGGCCTCCTACCGCCCCCGCCCCATCCAGGGCCACGAGTAGGCCTGCGGCCCGCACCCGCAGAACCGTCCTGCCGACCACTCCGCCACGCTGGCGGACGCCACACACACCCGCCCCCCTGCTGCCCCCGCCGCCCGGGTGCGGGCCGCAGCCGCCCCGGCCTGCCCCCGCGCG
>Ga0307508_10006813_pt1 | contig 10689 bp, 8 predicted proteins | sample 9_EM_MG_FD_203089 | JGI IMG/M metagenome (GOLD analysis project Ga0307508, IMG submission 203089) | Populus trichocarpa ectomycorrhiza microbial communities from riparian zone in the Pacific Northwest, United States - 9_EM | ecosystem: Host-associated > Plants > Roots > Unclassified | place...
AGGGGTTTTGGAGGGTCTGAATATCCATACCCTTACCCCTACCCCTCATACCCTTGACTGAAACCCCTGGGGTTTTTCAAACCCCTGCTCATCACTATTGAGCGTTCATACCAAATGTGAAGCTGCCCAGCTGGTGCTGAGTCCCAATCATCGATGGCAGCCATTTCCATGAAGTCCGCCAAATCGTTTACCCATTTCTGAGCAAGTGTAGCGAAGGATAGGGATTGCGCGTCTTCCAAAACGACTGAAGGGAGGTTTGACCACAATATAAATAGCATACAAGGCTGCTCGTTGTAGTGGAGGAGCTCGTAAACAACGACATTAGGTGGGTGTGATTCGAAGGTGTCAACATCTTCGCCGATGGCAACGAGTCGCGACGGCTGTCGCGCACACAATCTGAAGCTAGTGAGTGACAACTTTTATTGAACAGGAAGACAGAACATACAGAAAACCAAAAGAAATAATCCCACGTCCTGGCCATATGAGAAATACCATCATTTCTTGCTTCAAGAAATCTGGAGAAAGACATAAGCAAACAGAGTGCTTCAGGAGCAGTCTACACGCCTACACCTACCTGGTCCAAGCCATAAACACACCTGTTGACCTTCAAGATCTTCAGGTATGGTCTTCGGAAGATAGCTTATAAAGAAGCGTTGGCCCAGCTGCTGGAATTGAGCAACTTGAGCCTGACCAATAAAGACGTATCCAAAGCCAGGGGAGGAAGCGGGAGAAGCCATAGCGGGAGAAGAAAGCGACGCAGAAGTCATTTATCCATTCTGTAGATCTCGAGATCTGGTGAAGTCCTTGTTCCGACAGACAATAAAGCGAAAACATAAAGGATCCATAGCGACTGTGACAATGTTGTGATATGTGACAATGATAATAATGTTCCCAAGTCGCTCCAACCACCATTCCCTCTCACCGCCATCGTGATGTCTATATGGGCAAGTTTAGCTTCTAAACCATAAGACCTTCTTTCTAATGTATTACCAGGCATTTCCTAGTTTTCCTTTGCACACGATTCCTGTGCCTGTTCTCTCTGAGCATCGGACTTCTGAAACAGCGCAACCGCAGAGCCGAGGGAATGTAGCGTCCCCTATGTCTACACCAAATCATTCAACCGGCGGTAATACTTCATGTCAGCCCCGATTTCCATCGCATGGTCCTGAGTGAGATTTGTCCCTGGCCCACTTTACTCGCTGCTTATAAACTTGGATAGAGAAGGTTATGAGGGAGACCAAGATGAGGACCCTAGGAACATTGCCCCGAAAGCAAGAGTACGACCCATTAAATCTCCCGAGGCAAACCTTCTTCATGTGCGTGTCCCATCTTCGCCTTAAGAGGAATTGACTGACAGAACTTATATCAGACAATGATTCGAATGTTCCTTCAGGAAAAGGGTCATTATCTTGGGACTGAAGCAATGACAGAAGGCAAAAGGTTGCTGGATGCCAATGTCGCCGCGGTGGATGCCTACCTGGATAGGGCAGGTCCAGGGCCTGCCGATGAGGATCCACGCTTCGCTTGGGAACGAACCGCCAATCATCCTTGGAACCGAGCGGTTGTTCGTATTCTGGCAACAAATTTCAAAACCTATGCATCCACTACTGGCATCACCCATCTAGTTAAGCTACTTGGAGCAGGAATGGAAGGTGGAAAAGGTGGAAAGGTTGAAGATTACGGTGCAGCCTTGGACAAAATCACAGACATTGAGGCTGTCATTGCGGATAAGCTTGCTGATCAACAGCGCAGGTATCGCACGCTAATGCGTAAGATGAGATCTCTTAATGGCCTCTCGGCACTTGAGGTCAAGGAGACCTTGAAGGGCGGTCTCCGTACTTCACAGACAGCATCTAGACGAAATGAAAGAAAGCGAAATGTGGGTTATTTATCAAATTTGTAATGTTCAAGTTTAACATTTTCTTATTTTAGAGATACCTTCGTAGGGCAACAATTATCAGCGAGCAGCTGATTCAGGCTGCATCATCGCCTTTGAATTTAAAAGTCTGGCAAGATTTAGAGTTAATTTTTTCCCATCTTAGGGAAGAAGATATGTCCTCCGATGATACTGACGTTGAGGGGACATTTTATGCTGGAAAGGTAGTTCGACGGGTTCGGAAGTTCTGGATTAGCTCTGAAGTCACAAAGGTATCACTTGGTTTCATGGCCTTTCATTGTCTAACACAGCTCCATATACAGATACTCCACGTCATCGACAGCAACTATAACCCAAGAACTCTTAGTGGTTCCCGAAAGCGTGGATCTGGTCCATTAAAGAGAGAGCTAGCGTCGCTTCGCTGCAATGCACTTCATTCGCCATTGCCTCACCTTCCAATTAATTTTTACAATCCTGAGTTAGGCGAGGAGAAAATTCAGACGTTGGGGCCCCTTCCCTCTATGAAGTTTCCTGAACTTCAGGTATTGCTTCTGTTTCTTCTTGTTGAATTATGGGACCGACATATTTGTTAGACTCACTGGCAAAGCTCTGCTACCTTTTCTGATGAAATGGATGCGGAATAGTTTTTGTATATATGAGGGTGTAATTTGCTATTCCACAAATTCATAATTTATACATTGATTTTAATTCACCACATCGCACGAAAACTGGCAACAACGGGGCAGGAAGTAGGCTGTCGTGCTCAGGACCTGGGTATCCCACTTCTCCTGGCATAAATCGACACCCTGTCTGTCGTTGAAGTTGTATTGGCTGAGGAGGGGCTTTCGCACTCGGTTAGGGTGGTGTGGGTGGTGGACAAGTACTAGGGCCATTGATGGCTGGCGGTTGATGGGCGTTGGGGTGTGGTTTTGGTTTGGAGATGATGGAGGGTGGTGATATGGAGGGCCTGTTATTGAAGGTTCGAGACGAAGGGTAGAGGTACCGTTCAAGAGGTAATGCCACCGCCACCGCCACCGCCAAAGGAGCTGAATGAAACGGCGGAATCAGTGCTCGTTCTTCTGCGTGTTTGTTCGACTGAAGGGAAGGCAAGCCAATTCCATTTATCCTGTCGACTAAGGGCAAGTGTAGCGACCGACATGTGAGGCGACTCCGTTCGCCCGCCAATGGGATAATTCACTGCCGTGCAGTTTTTTGAGATGTGGATCTACGCTCAGCAGGATGCTTGTGGTGGTCGGATGAGAGGATCTGGGCATGTCCTAACCCCTCGTTGATCGTGGCTATCTCCCTCCTTTGCCACCGTCGCGAAAACTCAAGCGGAGATATAGGGCAGGCAGGGAGGGAAAGGGTGGTGCTTCCGCCCTTTCCCCCGTATATCAATACTTTAGGTCTCGGAATCCATGCTTAGAGGACTATTTGCAATGTATACCCCACATCCGTTTTCAGAACAAAGTCGCCACCTGCCTATCCTGGGCTTCCTACACCATCCTCCTTCCTCTGTTGCCGTTACGGCCTTCTGAGGCTGGATAAACCCCAGCCGCACCCGAGCTCTCTGGTGAGGGAAAGGTGGCCTGACCCCAAAGGGAAGGCGGACCTCCAAACGGCATATCGGGAGGGAATCCTGCCATTAAGAATTCGAGGTCATGGTCGAGGTCATGGTTAATATCCATGACAAATAGTTTTGGGATAGACCAGGTTTTTTGGGTGATGACCGCGGAAAGGGCGAAGTCGATGGCGTTTCCTGGGTTTGTAAACTCTGAAGGGATAGGTTCTTAAGAGGGAAGTCTCGCAGACCCTCCGCCCGCTGTGTTGAAATGAAGACGATGACACAACAGGGGCACCCCACATCGAAAGGCAGACGCACGATGGAAAGGGACCTGTCCCTCAATTGAAACAAAGGAGGATTTAAAAAATGGGAGGGCAGACCCTCTCCGCTGTGTCAAAGTCAGATGGTAAGGGTGGATAGACCCTCCCATTCGTCCCCACCCTGCCCCACCATCGTTGTCCTGTACCCCTCGACCCTTGTGAGATTGTTCCACGTGCGTTGGTAAATAGACCTCAGCGGTAGTTGGTAATGGTCGCAATGAGTAACGGTTGCAATGGGACTGTCGTGGCGGTAGAATATGGTGACGGGTTTTCTCACCCTAGTGAACCGTCAATGAAGAAGAAAATTGATTAGTAAAAGTGTACCTGGATGGAAAATGCACTGGTTCCTCTTCGTGTTCAGGGACCGTGGACGGTCATGTCGTCGTTGTCCCACCGACGATGACGTTTCGCCCCTTAAGTTATTGAGTACAATTCCACCCAAGAAGTTGAGGCAATAAGCAGCACCCACCGTTCTTGATGGTGAGGTGAACGTCGTTGTCGTGCGCAAATTTGACAACTGACACTGCCGAGGGAACTACGATGGTCCCAGGAGCCTTTCGAAGGTAGAAGAGATTGCCAGTGAAGATAACCGTTGGTGGCCGGACGAAGCAGTTGATCGTCGGAAGAAATGAGAGAAAGAGGTCCTTGATCTTCTTGTCAGAAATAAGGACCGGGCCTTTGTCCTGAGAGAGGTGTTTTCGGAGAATTGGTCAGTTTACGGGCTCGTTCCTTTGGAGAATATGCGTAGACGAATACTTACAGACCAAGTAATCTGGCGGTACTCGGGATCCGACGGAAGGATAATATCCTAGTTAATTGAACGGAAGTCGTTGAACTCTGCGATGGGGTCCCAACCAAGGTCGCGCTTGCAAATTGTGACGGAAAGCTAGAGCTAGTCCTCATTTTAGGGACAGGGCAAGATGGCCCAGCGTCGTCCCTTCCGCGCCCTTCGTCGTGTTGCGTCCCGTCTTGCTTGTTCCAAGTCATTCCGTCACATTGGTGTCGCTTGGAGAGAAGGCGATTTCGGGAATTGCCGCCGTAGTTTATGTCAATAACGCTGTATCTATTCATTTAAATATTTGCTAGTGGGCGTGTCGTCGCCGATTCTGGCCATGCCAAAGTAAGCCTGAGGTTCCTTAGCTAAAGTTAGCTCCCTTGAAACTAGCTTCCCAAGTTCTGTGTCATCGAGGTGTTTGAATCTCTACAACATGTTGGCACTGCCAGACCATCCCGCTCAGTCATCACCCTGTTGGATTCGTAGTCTCAGGCGGTGGCACACACCAACCTACCACATCGCCGCGCGCTTGGCTTTCGGGTGATCCTTACGATATTGAATTGGGCGTGGGTAGACTCGGATGTGGTGATTCGTGATTGCATGCAGATTCAGGTAGCTATCGCCAATGAGCCTCCTGCCCGAGATTCTCGACATGTGCGAGACTTCGAGACATCAACCTGCTCACAGTTCATGACAGTCAAGTTACCGCGTGAAACGGAAGCCGGGAGGGCACAAACAACTGGGCGTCCGAGAGCACAGTCACTCTACCTATTCACATACAAGTGGCATGCGCTTGGAGACTACGTGCCCAGTATTCGTCTTTTCGGTGGCACAGATGGGATTTCGACCCAAATAGTGAGTTCTTTGATTATCAGTGTATCTTGCTGATATCTTTCCAGGGAGAACTCGCTCATCGCCTTGTGAAAGGAGTTTATAAGCTGAGAAGCGGGTTTGCCGTCTAGATGGCACAGCAAGCAATGCATCTCCGTGAAAAAAATACGCAGTACACTCATCATCGAAAGCAAACATCTCACTCTGCCGAGGCTTCAGAATCCGATGCTGCTGATGACTTTGGATCTTCCTCTTAATGAGAGAAAGGATATATACGGGCTTCTTAAAAGTCGCACTGGTGATCCTGCGTACAAGGTTTGTACTTTTTCAAACCATATCGCATTTTCAATTTGTCTAATCTGATTTGTGTGGCAGGATTTCCTCCCGAAAATCATCTGGGTCGTTTGCTTGGCCGAGAATTCCGATGGCGATACTCACGAAACCTTCAAGCCAGTCGTCCTAAGAATGTTAGGTGGAAAATTTTACTGTCAACACTTGCCATTCGTATTATACCACATACGACGTAGTCAAGCAGCGAAGATTCATCGCGGAGTGTAGGTGTGAGAGGAGGCTTTTCTGGCTGCTTATGGCGCTGGCTATACTGCAGAGGACGAGTGTTGAAAGTCAAAGCAGGTCATATATTGCCAGTGGGATTCGGATTCGGATTAAATAGCTCAGTGAGATCTTCTCGAGGGTCATCTACCCTTCGCTTGGAGGTTCTTCGGATGAGCCTGGACTTGAATAAGACGTACAAGCACACTCTATATTCTTATCTTACAGACAACGCGAATATAGGAACAGTTTTTAAGGAGGAGGTCGATCACATCTCGTATTAAAATGTGATTCTGTATCAAGATAGGCTTATATGCTTTGTGATCAATAATCTATCTTGATACTCAGCGGGGTTATAAAGGCCTCGAGAAAATCATACCTCAAAATGGCCCTTGGTGTTAAACAGAATGGGAAAATCATCAATATTCAAATCACCACAAGAAGAGCGAGGTGCGTGAATCTCTTTGAGGAACGTTGTCGGATAGTCTCTTGGTCTGCTAAACAAGCGAACCTTGACCAAAGACTCAGCCATCCTGCCTTGCGTCCTGCAGGTCTTACGTTTTGGATCAGGTCATCTGGAGAACGAAACAATATAGCAATGAACATACTGAAAAATTGTGTTCCTTTATCCACGGTGTAATTGCTGAGACATAATCAGATTTAGCGCAGCTTCTGCTTTGGAGGGCTATTAAGAGTCCAAATTCTTCACACAACCCTTCAAGTTTAAGAGTATGTAATCTGGCTCTCTTGAGACGCCCTATAGTGGGTTGGCCCTTCAGGGCGTCAAATAATGCCTGTACTAGCCTTTTACGCCATGAACTTGAAGACTAGGACAAATTTTAAACACACCTTCTGGAATTTATCGCCGTTGAGCTTGACCAGCTTGGGCACCCTAAGGGTGTCTGGTTCAAGTTCACCCACCTCAAGAGGGCGCTTTAGGGCCATTGTCCTGAGGGAGAGCAGAACATCTGATACCAAGTTGATCACTCGGGAGGCGGACCGTAATTTTTTCGTGGAAACTCAATTGTTCGTTGCGCAGCTTGATCCTCCCTCCTTCGTTCCCGAAACTAGATATCCTTTGATCGGAACGTCATGGATTCAGTACAATCCTTTTCACCAAGCCAAGTTTGGTTTAAGCCTCTTGACAACCTCCAAATAAATGTCGAAGAATCAGTCCTGACGGTTTGCGTTCCACCAAAGGGGTACTCAATTCTAACTGGCGGTGAGACGCAACTTGTTTACACGTTCAATCTAACTGATTCTCATTGGATTGGTACTAATTATAGGAACTGCAGGTGTAATTAAAGTTTGGGACGTACGATCCGGCAAACTGCAAATGAGCATTCACGTTGGATCTGTGATCCTAAAGATGATCTGGATATCCCTGAATGATGCCCGGACAGCGTTGGTTGTTGGGTTGAACGACGGGTCAATCCTCCTCTACTTGTACTGGGCTCCTTCCCATTTATCAAAGTTCCGAAATTTGGCACTTGGTCTCCTGCCTTTCAAATTTGTAGGTTTTCTCTACGTGATCAGTGACTATTCTGACTCACAAACAAGAAGACCTTCGCTTCAGCGCCTTTTACTTGTGCAATGAAAGCTGTACTTCCTGGTGCAATCGAGGACCTTAATTACCGTAACGGTATGCTCGGAGTGGTTGGAGGAGACCAGCTGAAATTATTCAGTCTGGAAGCACAAAGTGTTGGATTACGACAAACCGATTACAGTCTACGGGAACACTTTCATGTATCTCCTCATAAACTGATCGCTCCGTCCTTGAACCTCCGAGATAAATGAATCCATTCTGTTGCTTTCACGTCTGACAACTTGCTCGTAGTCTCCTTTGTCGATGCTTCACCGTTGGGACAAAGTAGCATACTGTAAGCAGGGCTTTGCTTCCTCAGTAACTGTTAAGTTTCAACTTTCATAGGGCTCTTCTCCAGATAAATCCCTGGAAGATCACGAAAGCTGTTGAAGTGAACAGAAGGGTGTCCGTATTTACTCTTGGGTCAAGCTTCCAGTTACTGATCCGGTCTCTCTTTCAGGGGAACACTTTCAGTCAGTCCGGCCGGAGGAAAGTTCGCATTCACCAACCTAGCGGATGGAATCAACATTTTTTCTTTACCTACCCTGTCCCAAGTAGGCACCATTGCAGAAAAGCTGGAACCAAGCCGGAATTTTCTCGTAGGCTTGGACTTTCTCGACGATAAGCATGTAGTTAGCAGTGGATATAGAAGTATTCGACTTTACGACATTGACAGCCTTCGCATTGTTTCTACATTCCACGGCAAGGAAGCCTGTTAGTGAAGTTTGGTCAGTTTTTGTTGCATAACCCTAACTGACCTGATCAAATGTAGGCATCTATCGCTGTGTTTCTGTAAGTTATTCCTCCCTTGGAGTCGTAGCTTTTTTCATCCAATCCCAGTGCTCTTCCAAGCGCCACATTATTCTGGGGGGGTCAGATGATGGGTGGTTGTGTGCCTGGGTATGGAAGGAAGTAAGCACGCACGCCTCAGCTTTGATGGCTCTCTTTTGACTCTGTTCGTTAGCTGAGATACAAAGCAGCGCTGTGGCCAAAGCTATCCCTACCTTCCCAGGTCATGCTCTGTGCATTTTTAGTTCTTGTTCTCGCCCTTTATGTCCCTCTTGTCTTTTTTTGCATCAAGCTCTATTCACTGAGATTACAACAGACAATTTACTCTTCAGATACAGCCAAAATCGTCCAGTAGCTGACTCGGAGACGCCTGCAGTATATATGACTAAGTACTAAGTACTCAGCAGCCTCATTGTTTCCTATTGCACTCCAATTATGACCCTTTTAGCGTTATGGGTTCCTTCGTTTTTGTCTACTACGGTGCATCGCTGGTTGTTGAACGAGTGCGTAACAAATGTTTGAATCCAAGCGTCAGAACTTTGCACAACTCGCCTACTGGCACAGCTTGAGCCAATATCCCAGGACTTCTGGCTGTCGTGATGACTTAATTGGAGAATGCTAGGTAACCTAGGTTGGTATCTGAATCACATTGCTCCCTAGTATTACAGGGTCAATAGAGGGAGCCAGCATTGACAGTGATTCCTATTGAAAAATTGACACGACCTGTATACGCGGCCGCTGAGCCTGCAATCAACGAACTTACTCTTGAACTTGCAGATGGTCAATAGAGTTTCAGCCATCTAACTTGTATGTGAGGACGTTAAAGAGGCAAGGTGCGGAGATCATGAGCGCGACTCACATTACCTCAGCGGGATTTTGATCCAAAGCTGATCAAGCCACTGGGCAAGTCGATGCCCAGCACCTGCCATGTGAATGGCAGGTGCTGGTTATTGTATTTATGCAGTGGAACAACATGTTCTTTTCATTTCGCTTTGACAGGCCTGGAAATACACAGGTAAAAAAATTATTTCTTATTGTCTTTTTCTTTCCATAGAACGAACAGCCAAATTGGTTATTGTCCCGAAACAAAATATCAAATTTGTTTATAACTTTTGTCTGGATTAAAATATACTAATAAATAAATTTTTTATCCATTGCCATAATGTCTTATTGCCTTTGCTGTTATTCTATTGTGCAAATAATCAAATCCATTACCAGTTTTGTTCAAACTTTACTTGACTGACAAATATATAACTAAAGAATTTTGAGTTGCAGATTGAAAACAATAAATGGGTTCAACATTTTCCTTGAATGTCTATTAGTATGCAAATATTATTTTTAGTGGTCTAGTCAATAAAATATGTACCTTCGTATATCTGAAATGGGATAATGTGCTCGAAAATTGGGTTTTCTATAAAATATTTATTATAACTTTTTCATAGCTGATCAAATCGATCTTTACTAAATAATTTTCATTGAATTTTCCAAAGAGGAATATCCTTTTTTGCCCGCAGTGAGAAGGACATTACCCTGTACCTTCCAAATTTGGGCAACCCAAGGTCGGCATGCTGCTCAAAAGGCTGGCCACTCGGATGTGTATGGAGACACCAAACATTAATTCAAATTAGAGCTATTTCTGACATATATTGTTGTCATGAATAGCCTTCAATGTACATCGGATTCTCATAAGGAAGTTGACGTTGATTCTCTTATAGAGAAGTCACGAACGGCATTCCGTACCAACCATCTATTGGTGTGTGGTTGTTGCTATGTCACTACAAAACAGCTTTTTAAAAGAGTTCATCTTCGTAAACCTGGGCTATAAGCATGCAACAAGTCAGCAGTCTTCCTACTCTCACGCAGTGGTCCCACGAACACATTCGGAAAGTTTTCGAGTCTTCAACAAACGATGATTCCATTCGAGCACTTGAGGAAACGTTTTCTACAAGCCTAAGAGGTTCAGTGAACGGAAAAGAATTGGGCTACGAAGATGTCAGGCACCTTGTCCTCTCGATGCGCAACGAAACCTTAGGTGGGAACCTCAAAGTAGAATGGCATGGCGCTCTGGAGGTTTCCACAGATGGAAGCAATCGTGTATGTTATTGGCATTCTTTCCACGGAACTGGTTGGATTGACATATCCCTAAGAGTGGAGTGTTAGGAGGATCATATACCATCCATGGCATATACAGGATGCTGCCCAACTTCGAAAGGCCTGTTCGATTTGCCAGACACAAGGTTGTGACAGTTAGGTTTGTCCTCAGTTGCCATGCGTACTTGCAATTCGCTGACAACCCATTGCAGAATAGAATCTTTAAACACAGACCCAGCGTTCGATAGTCGCCGTATAGTTGAGCTTGTCTTCGTTGCAAATGACAAACAAGTTGATGGGGAGTAG
>Ga0307508_10006814_pt1 | contig 10689 bp, 7 predicted proteins | sample 9_EM_MG_FD_203089 | JGI IMG/M metagenome (GOLD analysis project Ga0307508, IMG submission 203089) | Populus trichocarpa ectomycorrhiza microbial communities from riparian zone in the Pacific Northwest, United States - 9_EM | ecosystem: Host-associated > Plants > Roots > Unclassified | place...
GTCCTACAGTTCTTCTCTCCCCAGCTGTTTTTCCTGGTCAGATTGTTATTTATTTCATTGTTGTACTTATCCGAGTCTGTCCAAGTTCTGTCATAGTGGGATGAAATGAATCTACAAGTGCCCGAGCAACACTGGCTAGTAAAATAGCTGACTGCTTTCTTCATCATTTGATCTGAGACTTTATATGGATGATAATGGACAGGCTCACCATGCAGAATATGCTAGAAAGCTGTCACACTAGTCAAGAGCCCAATGTATTTCATTGTGACATGGACACAAGAGTGCAAAAAGACACTGCAAAAAGTAAAATACATTTCGAGAAATGTCACCATCACTTACATGTGAGCAGATGAGTACCGCCAGCGCTTATCTAGTGGATGCATCTTAGAAGTTCCCACCAGTTGTCACTTCTATGAAATCACAATGAACAACGGAATATTTTAAAAAGTGATGGTTCATTCAGAAAAGCATCAATGTTTCTTGTTGACCTCAACATCTCTAGAATACACAATCAGAGTCACTGAGTCATTCAACTAGTAACTACACATTCACAACAAAGGCAATGTAGCCACTTTGCTTCTCAGTGAGCAAGCAAGTGTGACAAGGTGTGAGCAAGTGGAAGTACAAGCAAGCAGGTGAGGTGCAAGTGATGGTATGGTGGATGGGCAAGCGTAGTGTGAGCAAGCAGTGAAGGAAATCCAGTTTGTACATTGTGCTGGTAGTCATATATCCATGGATGCACTATGTATGTAAGGCTGTTTGGTGCAGCAATTAATATGCTTATAAATTACTGTTTTTGGTAGTCACTCAACTTGAAGTCGTAAGCCTGCATCAGGATATATGTATTTTTATGGTATCAAAGTTTCTGACTAAGGACAATTAAAGAAATAGTATTGGTTCATTTTCACCACACACCAAAGGACTGCATGAAGTGGCATGTGGCACTGGGGAAAATGTTGTAGGAAGCACCAAAGGTAATTTTTCCTCTTAGCCATAATGAGCAGATCAGCATCACAATATGACACTCTTTAGAATTGACCGCCATTGGCAGGCAATGACTCCAACTCTTCTGAGAATTCACTCAGTACATTTCCAAAAATGACCTTACTTTTTGCAGTGAGACCAGGTACTTACTCATATTCACCTTCAAGTTTGTACTAAGTTGGCACTGGGTCTAGGCAGAGGAGCCCTTTTGGTTTGATGGGTTCAGCAAGGGCCTTATAGGTTGTATATGACCCATTGTCCATTTATTGTACTTTCAATTTGGCAAGTCCAAGTATATCTTTGACTACACACATACTATACTCTTTTATACACTCTTTGCTACACTTTTGCCACACTTTTTGTTACAATTTTTTTGTATACTTTTGCTTCACTTTTGTTACACTTTTTTGTACAATTTTTTTGCTTGTGTATCAAAAGGTGTAGTAAAGGAGTGTACCAAATAGTATACAGCAAATGTAGAGAAAGTATACAAAAAGTTTTACAAGAGGTGTACAGGAAATGTTCAGAGAAGTACCTTGGAAAGTATTTAAAAAGTGCATTAAAAAGTGTATCAAAAGTCTTACCAAAAGTGTACTCAAAGGTGGATAAAAAGTCTTATAAAAGTGTATTAGACAGTGTATCAGAAAGTGAACAAAAGTGTCCAAAAAATGTACCAAAAAAGTGTACCAAAAATATAATGGCATTAGGAGGTCTGTAGGGGCTATAGGGCTGTGGATCTGTGGTGGTTTGTAGAGTCTGTAGACAAAAAGGTAGTTTGCTGATGTTTCACTGCTATGATGAAGTGCTTGCATCATGAAAATAACAAAAATCCAATAATAGCTTATAAGGCATTATAAATTGTATGATAGCTATGATTTGTAATGTGGATTATAATTGCCTATAATGGTAGACCAGGTAGGCAATCTCTGTCATGCTGATTCAAATGTGCCATGGATACCATTTCACTGCTTTTGAAGCATTTTGTTTGGTGCTGTTAATTTAGGTCTGGTGTCCCCTCAATACAATTCAATATAATGGTAGACTCAATGGGCCAACAATATAATGTAGGTTACAAAGGGGAAAAGGCAACAATAATAGATCTGGTTGGCATTGCACATATTTGCAGTACTGGCACTGATGAAACCAATCAACCAATTGTTATTGTTCTATGTATTACACTTATTGCCTTTATATATCTGTGCATTTGAATCTACATCCACACAATTTGAATTCCAGTTGTCGTCATGCTGTTGGGGTTGGGAGACAGGTGGTGGGGGCTACAGTGGGTATCAGGTGTTAAGTGTTGCAGCATGCACATTGTGTGCATGCCATTGCTGGTGGTCATTGTGCCCATTGGGATGGAGTGATGGGTGGTGTGAGGTGCATGTTGTGCTGATGATTGTTGTACCTATTTAAATTGAGAAATGGTTGATGGTGTTGGATGTTGTGGCGCACACCTCGCATGCATACCATGCTGGTCATCATTGTGCCTGTTGGGATTGGGAAATTGTCACGGACCATGGTGAGTGTTGAGTGTTGAATGTTGAGAGTTACAGCATGCATGCTGCTTGCATGCTATTGCCAGTGGTTGTTGTGCCATTGGAATGGGGTGACAGGTGGTGGGTGACAGGCATGGGCATTATAGCATGCACCTTGCATGCATGCCATGCTAATGGTCATTGTACCTGTTCAAATTGGGAAATGGGTGGTGGCTGTTGCAGCACACAGCTCACATGCATACTGTACCAGTTGTTGTCATGCCTGTTGGGACTGGAAGACAGGTGGTGGGTGTCATAGTGGGTATTGGCATTGAGCATTGTAGCTGCTGTGCTGATGGTCGTTGCACCTGTTCAAATTGGGAAATGGGTGGTGGGCATTGCAGTATATGCCATGCCGGTCATTGTCATGCCTGCTGGGACTGAGAGATGGATGGTGGGGGTCAGGTGGGTGTTGGCATTGAGCATTGTGGCATGCATGTGACATGCATGCTGTTGCTGGTGGTCATTGTGCCTGTTGGGATGGGACAATGGGCAGTGAATGACAGGAGTGAGTGTTGTGGCACACACCTCACCTAATAATGAGAGTAGCTCCCATTCACTACTCTTATCCACCCAGGAGATTTCTGTAACATTATTCCCATTGTACATCTGAGGTACCACCTTGGAAGTTCTCGACATTAGTGCTGTTTCCAGAACAGGGGAAGTCATAGGCTTTAGGAATGCGGTTGTTGGTCTGAGAGAAACAGATGAGTTGGATGTGGCTGGGAGCTGCAGTATTGCAGCAGGGGCACATGTACTTGGGATAGCTCTGTCTGAAATGATCAGGGGATCCACCCTGGAAGCAATGGTAGTGGCCTTGTCATTCAAGGGAACAAAATTCTCCTATAGGGAGAGAGTGACCATGAATGGAAGGAGTGAGACTGGTGATGGTGTTTGAGGAGACGGAACAAGTAGGTAACACAGAAAGAATGGCTGAAACCATCCATCTGAGTTGTGTGAGGTCAAGAGCAAGGGGTATGGAGTGTTGACAAGATGGAGGAGATATGGGGGAGGGCTCTGTGACAGAGTGGAGACTACTGGCATGGAAGAGGCGATGGAGATTCTGGAGGGGAGGTCATCAACTCCAGAGTTAGGAGGGGTAGGAACTGAGGGGGGCTCAGATATGTGAGCTGAGGGGTCCATGAGGTACTAGTCCTGCTGAGACTCAGAGAGGAGTGCAATTGTTGTCTGAAGGAAGGATCGAAGGACATCTGTAGGAACACAGACCTTAAAGAATCAGCTGAACTGAGCCAGCATGAGGAGCTGCAAGATCTTGAACCACATGGTGGCAAGATGATTAGACCATTTCTGCATAGTAATAGTGAGTAAGGAGGTGGTGGTGGTGAGGTCAATGTGCGAGCATGTGTAATTATGGTAGAGTCAGACATAATTGTTGGACAAGCAGGATAGTCTGGAACTCTGAGTTGTTTTTGATTGCAAGGAGTGCAACCAGACTCTTGAGGACTATGACATAGAGGGCATGGATAGCTAAAAGGGGAAGGTGGTCCAGATGGACAGGAATGGTGGTGGGGATGGAAGTTATGTCCAAGAGGGGTTTGGACAGCGACTGAAAAAGAGAATTCTTATATACCCTGAAAATGACCCCGAATGGGTATAACCAAATTGGCAAAGTAGAGGTTCAATAAATCAGGATCAAAGCAGAGTGGCAAAGAAGCTGCTGGAGAAGGAAGCAACTGTGGTGGAAAGATCTGGACTATGATAGGTGGAGGATGGGGAAACAATATGGGGACCAAGGGAAATGGGAATGACAACAATTGGAGGGAGGTAACCATAGGAAAATCCTTGGGTCTGGAAATTTGTACACTTGTAGAATGAAACGGGCATGGCCTAGATGAGACTTGGGTTCTCAAGTATCTTTGGCATGAGAGTAACCTTTCTAAGAAACCAGATATTGTTGTTGTCTGGAAGTTCCCCTGTGAGTGTGGATGGTATCCACCTCATATTCCTCTTCTCCTTCAATGAGTTCACTAGGCTGGGGAATGAAGTTGGGACCAAACTCAAATGTCTCAGTGTATAGAGAGAGGAGGAAAGCATGAAAGACTCCATGCATCTTCCAGGTAGGAGGAAGACCAAGGTGGTAGGCATAGGGGAAGATACATAACCTGAGAAATTTCGAAAGGGCCTTCTCATCAAGGGGCCAACTTTCAAGAGGGGAAGTTGATCTTCAGGTTGTGGAAGTCTAGCCAAACCTTCACTCCTACTTTCCAAGGGGTAAAGTTTGTTCCAATCTGTTCTTTGATTGCCCTAGCAGCTTTAGCATAATTGGCAGTAGTCTCTTTGCAATCAGCATCAAGAAGTTCGAGATGTTTGTTGAGAGCAGGGAAGAATGTCTTTTCAATGGGTGGGTAAGCCTGAGGTTCGAAGCCCATTATGAGAGAGAATGGCATCTGGTTGATAACAGAGTGGATGGCAGAGTTATGCGAAAACTTGGCCATCAGCAAGAAATCAGCCCACTTTGTGGGTTGACCTTGACAAAAGATCCTGAGGTAGGTCTTCAGTTCTTGGTTAACTCACTTGGACTCACTGTCAGTCTGGGAGTGGTAGGCAGTGAAGAGGGCAACATCATAGGAGAGGAGGCAAGTAAGTTTCTTAGTGAAAGCACACCAGCAAAACCCAGATTTAGTCATAGCATTTCATAATATTTACAACATCCGCCAGGCATGCAGCAGCTAACAGCCAACCAGCAGCCAACCAGCTGCTGACAGCAAGTCACAGCTGAGAGTCTCTCCCACAGGTAATCCAGACCAGGAGCCACAGCACACCAACAGCACAACTTACATAGTTACTCTGAATGCTCTTGCAGGCACCCACTGATTAGTAAAATCTCACTTTCCATTTCAGGACAAGTATGTATCTTTCAGATGGATGTTGTATCTGATTCGGAGGCAGATTTCAAGGTCACCTTTGAGACCATACAAGCATACCTGACAATTTGTCAGTACATTTTGTGCATGGTAGAATTGGTTCCCAATGTACATTGTGATAGTAAACGAAGATACAAATGTCAACATACACGATGCCACACTCCCACATCATGCAACAAACTGTTCCAATCTTTGTCTCTGAGCTCAAAAGACAATGTTCCACTCAAGCAGCCTGAAATTTATGGAGCTGTTCCATAATAGTATGTTCTTCGATGAGGCTTGCAGCAAGTCTCTTCCTGGCAAGCTGAACACTATGCTGCACACAAACCGCCTCCAGAAGTAGTTGAGCACTGTTGTGGATTGTTTCCTCATCATTGTTGTCATTGGCAAATTGCTAAAAAAATAATAAGCCCATGTTTACAATATCAAATCTGTACTTACATCAAGGTCCACATCATGATCAAATTGATATAAAATGTTGCTGAGTGGCAATGTGGTTTGCAAGGCCTCCATTTCTGCTAACTGGTTCAAGGAGACACACCTTCACATGATGTATTCTGAGGACTCATATGCAGCTGACTGTTGACATTTTCTGTGAGAGAGTTTGGGGAACAAATGCATAGGGGTAGAAGGGTGGTGACAGGCAAGGTTGCAAGCGAATGAGCATGGGTAGGGGTGGCAGACTGAGATGACAATGGAATTGCACACATGTATGGTGAAAGTCTCTCTTCACCAAGATGAAAGATGTCATCTTTCTTACAGATATGCTGCTGGCGAGTTTGGAATGGTGGACAGGTTAGAGGGTAAACTGACATGCTAGTCTGAAATGGTGCAGACCCCATCCCTTGTAGTGGCAAGCTTCTGCTGAGCACTAGGGGGGTCATTATTACTGGAATGAGAAGTGGGAATGAACTGACTCTCTTGGAGTGGTGTCATTAGAGTCATGGAAGTTTGTGGGATCATATGAGGGTGCCCTTTGAAGTTTAGACTGAGTCAGTGTGTTTCTGGTATGTGCTATATCACCCCATGATTTGTAACCCTGAATTTCTTCCACAAATGTATGTAATAAAGGACATCATTGATTCCAAATCCCTACTCATGCTCTACACCAATGCCAAGCTTCACCTCGAGGTGGGTTGCTCCCTTTTCTTTCTTTCAAAGCTCAGTTTCTTCAACCTGTACTGTTAGAGTCGTGCAACTCTGGGTCAACTCCGGAACTACTGGAGTTATGGGTCTTGGATGGAACATTGGCTTCAGCTTATGTGCTGCGCCCTTGCTGTCGTTCTTGTTCCATATTTCAAAGATGTCGGAGGAAGATCAAGAAAGGGACAAGAGAGATGACGAGGAGTTACTCAAGTCAATATTCAAGCTAATGTACAGTGGAGTATCTAAGAGTTTATATATGGAGGTGAAAGCAGATTAGTAACGGAGGTGAGTAAGACAGAAGACAGAATGTACAGTAACCGGAACTGCACACCGGAGGGACGAATGCTGGAGCAGTGCACACAGTGTGGAGGTATTTAAGAGCAGAACTAGTACTAAGAGAGAACAAGGATGTATCGTAATCAAAGATACAGAGGGGACAGAGAAACGGAGGAAATGTCCGGAGGTCATGTGATACTGATTGTGCAAGATAATGCCGGAGATCACTCGATCATGAGCAGAGATGAGGTCTGAAGGGTCAGAGATGGACTTGGGTGTCATGCATATGACATGTACCCCATGTTTGAGTGTCTTAATTGCCTCAAGCAGTTCAAGACTTCCCAAGGACTTACTCATCACATCTGGCAGCCTCTAAGGAATGTCATCTCTGGGAAGATGACCTCATTTTTGTTGCAGACGTACTGGATAGGAAATGGAATACCCCACCAGGATCACCAGCTCCAGACCTCCTGTTGACCTTTCTGAACTCACCGATGCAAGTCGATGCTATAAATGATTGAATCTATGACTCACTGGATGTTTACAATATTGACATGGAGGAAGGCCAGCCACCAATGACTAAGGATGTTTCAATGACAGACCCAGAAGACAATGGAGCTTATTCTGTTACAAGATTCAAAGGAGCTGGAAGAATTATGGATAATGGGAAACTCTTTCTCGACCACATCAATATGAACACCTATTCACTCTAGCGCAAACATAATATCTACTATTCATTTGCTACTAAGAAGGAATGGAAGTTGGCAAAGTTCTTGCTATGCTCTCCATTTAGCATGGCCTGAGTCGATGAATTTTTGAAGTTAGAAATGGTACATTTGCATATTTTTCCTTGTAGTATGCTTGAGTGCTGATTCAATTGCATTTTCCAAGACCAAAGATCTTAATCTCTTGTTTCATACTGCACAAGAGCTCCAAAACTGTGCCAAATTGCTTCCTTCTGGTTCATGATGGAAATACCACCTCATACCAACAGAGCACCCCACTGTCTCACCTGTCTATCTCTACTATCATAATACTCTGGATTGTGTAGAACTTCTATTTAACCACCCTTACTTTCAAGACAAGATGGATTTTGTCCCTCAACATGTTTACAGGACCGTGGAAGGTGTTATTGAGCATGTTTATAGCAAATGGCTCACCAAAAGATGCAGCTTGGAGGATGCAGGTAAGTTCATCAAGTCATGTATACGTTGCATTTGAACTAAGTCTGTCCATAGTCAGAACTACCTCCCGGATCTACCCTTTTTGGGGTCATCCTCTCATTGGATAAGACAAATATCACATCCATGATAGGTGGCCATGTTGCTCACCCCCTACTCATCAGCCTGGCCAATATCCAGAGAAAACACCATAACAAGACTTCCAACCATGCTTTCTTACTGGTGGCACTTCTTCCTATCGTCCAGTTTGTTCATCAGAATTCAAGAATCCATACAGTCCATAGCAATCGGCTTGTGCATCAGTGTCTCAACATCATTCTTGAACCTCTCAAGCAAGCTGCTAGACTGGGCTGGATGATGTCTGATCTCAGTGGAAACTCACATCTCTGCTATACTGCCCTTGCCTCATACATCATTGACATGCCTGAGGCAGGAATGCTAGCAGGTGTCCATGGATTGATGTTACATGTTATGATGGCAATATACAAGAATTTTGGAGATTCATTCCACCATCCACCACGCCTCAAACAGACGACACTAAGTCAACTCACATCCATTGCTATGAATCCTGTCAATGTTGAAACTTTTTTCAAGACTTGCAAAGAGTTTCATCCGAATGGTATTTCAAATCCATTTTGGCGGCATTGGCCCTTATCTGAACCCTCCATCTTCTTCACTCCTGAGCTGCTCCACTATTGGTTCCATGAATTTTATGATCATGACTTTGGCTGATGCTTGGTTGTTGTTGGTCCATTGGAGATGGACTTCCAATATTCCATCTTATGTAACACCAATTGTCAGACTCTGCCAATTCAGCAAAGGTGTGTCAAAACTCAAGCAGGTAATCAGGCAGGTCTGACAGGACCTGCAATGGTATATTGTTGCTGTGATTGTTAGAGTAGCACCATCGCATTTCATTCATGCAATCTGTGCTCTCATAGAATTCTGCTATTTCTCCCAGGTGCCTGTCATCCCTGAAGCCATCCAGAAGAATATCATTGATGCATTACAAGAATTTCATGACAACAAACACATTATCATTGAGTTGGGTGCTCACCATGGGAAGAAGGGTGACGTTATAAAACATTGGCAGATTCCCAAGCTAGAGTTGATGCAGAGCATTGTGCCTAGCATTGCTGAGGTGGGTTCACTCCTACAATGGTCTGCTGACATAATGGAGCATGCCCACATCAGACTGATCAAGAATCCTGCTGAGGCAAGCAACAATAAGGACTATGATTCCCAAATATGCTGCTATCTTGATAGGCATGAGAAGTGCTGCCTTTCTAATGACATGACGACTCTTATGCTTGCCAAGAGTTGTGATGGGGACATGGACACAGAAAGTGAGGACCTACAAGAGATGGACCATGACACCATTGATGTGCTGGAGGCATCTCATCCTGCAGCTATCCTCTCTGCTCTATGGGGTCCAAATCATCAATTGACAAACTTTTTCAATAAGTTCAAGTGTGATGCAAGGGAAGATACGTTGAAGAACCACCCCCCCATTCATTTGTTGGGTGTTCTACTGCTATTCATTTCAATTATGACCCTTTCTGCAAACAAATTTCCATCAATGAGGCAGCTGAGCTATTTTTTCTTCCTGACTTGTATAGTGTGCTTACAAACTATTTCAGTCAGTCCACTCTCCATTTCAAACACCTACAGCTCTGGTTCACAATACAACTGCACCAAACATCCTGTCACAACATTTTGATTATTTCTCTAACATTCACTGTTAATGTGGATCCACCAGACAGATCTTGGAAGCATGGGCACTTTTACATGGCAGTATTTGCCACCGATGAGTCTCACATGTGGCCAAGGAATGATCTGACAGTTAAGAAGTACATGTGGACTGAGCTAGACACAACTGATCATGATGCCTTATCCATCAATTGGGCATTGTTGCTCAAGTCCGGATGATCTTGTGCCCTGTTCCCCCTAAAGGCACTCATCCTACATGGGCTGCCTGATATCTTGCCTACATATGTATGTGTGGCCATTCAACTTTCAATCTAAGAGCATTGTTGATCCTGTCACACACATGCATGTTCTTAAGTGTTAGTTGGGATTGTGAGACTGTCAAGAGCTATATCCTACCTTTGAATTACATTTGTTCTTATGTCCATATTGTCCCCAAGTTCAGCAAGAAGGCAGATTCCCAATTGACTTTTGCTAATAGTTTACATTTTGCTGATATGTTTTACTTGAACCACTATTTCAACAAGGATTTTTTCTATACCATATCCAAGTATTAGCCTCGTACTACAATGATAAAGTTGGTCAATCTTTGAGTCCAATGTGGATCATACCATCTACAAGTAGTGATCTTGATAATTTCAGGTCCTTCAAGCTCACACACTGATCTTCCCCATCTCCCCTCCATTGCCTTCTTGAAGTTGAGGAACCCTATCTTGGTGTTTCAGTGGTGTCTGATATGATCACAATAATGAGTACTTTGAGTGATCCTGTATATCCACCACTTCTCTACACCCCTCTTGTGAATTGCAATATCCTATCACCTTTATAAACACTGTCTCTACATCCAAGATGTTCCTTATGGCTCAACTTGGGTTCCTAGATAGAACTTTGAGTGTCTTGTCCATGTCCAACATGATGTGTAATTGTCCTTCCACACATACTAGCAGTGAGGCAAGTCAAGGCTCTCACTGG
>Ga0307508_10006815_pt1 | contig 10686 bp, 10 predicted proteins | sample 9_EM_MG_FD_203089 | JGI IMG/M metagenome (GOLD analysis project Ga0307508, IMG submission 203089) | Populus trichocarpa ectomycorrhiza microbial communities from riparian zone in the Pacific Northwest, United States - 9_EM | ecosystem: Host-associated > Plants > Roots > Unclassified | place...
GGCGCGGCCGTCGAGGACGACGTGCCGGAGCACCCCGACGAGCAGGCGCTGGCGGCAGCGCGTACCAGGAAAAAAGAGCTCGCCAACGAGATCAAGGCTGCGCGGCGTGCCCTGCTGGAGACCTCCGCGCGGCTGGCCAACGCCCAGGCCGTCGCGCGCAACGCCCAGGCCGCGCTGCGGATCGCGGTGACGAAGGCGGACGACGCCGCCACGCTCGTCGACAAGCTCCAGGAGCAGGTCGACGGCGCCCAGTCGGCGCTGGACGCGCTGCACCAAGAGGATCTTGCAACGTAGTCGGTTGCCGACATTGCGTAAGGGTGCTGGTTGGAGCCCGGCCCCGGGCGCGGCAGAATGACCCGGTGACACCCGAGCAGGCAGCCGCGGCCGCAAAACTGGCGGTGCTGGAGTTGGGCGGCGCTTTCAGCGACGATCCCAAGACCATGCGCCGTGCGCGCCAGATCGGGCTGACCGGCTGGGCGTTCTACGTGGCGGGCCGGGGCGGCGCCCTCGGTGACGTGCGCGCCGACACTGTCGCGGCGGCGCTGGGGTTCATCGCGCCCGAGGCGGTGCAGGACGGGTGGGACGCCGCGCGCAAGGTCGCGCCGCCCGACGAGATCGCCGCGGACAACCTGGCCGAGTGCTGCCGGTGGGGTCGGGAGCGGCTGGACAGCTTCTACGCGCTGCCGCGGCTGGTGGAGCTCTCCGAGCGGGTCGTGATCAGCGCCGAGGCCGCGGGGATGCCGCTGTTCGCGGCCTGGCGCGCCATGCCGCTGCCGGACGACTCGCCCGGGGCGCGGGCGGCCGTGCTGGCCCATCTGCTGCGCGAGCACCGGGGGCAGGCGCACCTGCTGGCGATCCGGGCCAGCGGCCTCACGCCGCTCGAGGCGATCATCGCGGGGCCGGACGGGCAGGCGGGCGCGACGGCGTTCGGGTGGCAGCCGCCCTATCCGCCGTTCGAGCCGCTGGTGCGGCGGCGCAGCTGGGCCGAGGCGCTCACCGACCGGATCGCCGGGGATGCGTACCGGTCGCTGCCGCCCGGGGAGCGGGTGGAGCTGGTGAACCTCCTGGACGCGGCCGCCGCGAGCGTCCGTGACCGGACACCGGAGGTGGTGTGACGCATGAGTTTCGTGATCCGGCATCCGACGCTGCAGGACGTCCCGTTGATCCTCGCGATCACCCGGGCGAGCGACATCGCCGCGACCGGCGAGCCCGACTGGACGGCCGAGGAGATCATCGAGACGCTCACCGCGAACAACCAGGACCCGACCCGGGACTCCTGGCTCGCGTCGGACGACTCGGGAGACACGGTCGCCTGGGCGTACCTCGACAACCCCGACCGCACCGCGCGCGACAACATCGAGATCTACGTGGTGCCGGGGCGCGGGGAGGGTGCCTTCGGGCCGCTGCTCGACCTGGCCGTCAGCCGGGTCGCCGAGCGGGCCCGCGAGGGCGGCCATCCCGAGGTGACGCTGTGGGCCGGGGCGATCACCTCCGAGCGGCCGTACATCGACGCGCTGCTCGCGGCCGGGTTCGTGTTCCGCCGCCGGCACGCCAGGATGCAGCGCGAGCTGACCGGCCAGGAGACCGCGCCGTGCCACCCCGACGTCGAGATCCGGCCGGTGCGCTTCGACGACGAGGACGAGCTGCGCCGGTTCCACCAGGTGATCGAGTCGGCGTTCGCGGACCTGGCCGAATACCGGCCGACCGGCTACGAGGACTGGCTGGCGGCGATCGAGGACCAGCCGAGCGTGAGCCGCGACGAGTGGTTCGTCGCGCTGGTCGACGGGGCGATCGTCGGTGCGCTGCAGTCGTCCGACCAGCGCGTGGAGCACGACGAGGGCTGGATCAAGAATCTCGCGGTGCTGCGCGAACACCGCAAGTCCGGCATCGGTGCCGCGCTGCTGGCGACCGCGTTCGCCCGCTACGCCGGCAAGGGGCGCCGCTACGCGGGACTCGGCGTGGACCTCACCAACCCGACCGGCGCCTACCGCCTCTACGCCGCGGTCGGGATGACGCCGACCTTCGAGGCGGACGTGTACGAGAGAGTGGTCAGGGCATAGAGGTCTTGGTCGGCCGCGACCGCAGGTCCGCCAGGTAGTCGGCGGGCGCGCCGGCCTTCTCGGCGGCGTTCGCGATCTCGGCGAGGTACCACGCGGTCGGCAGGCCGCCCTCGTAGCTGGTGAACACGTAGACCCACGCGGTCACCTCGCCGTCGAGGGTGGCGACCCGCACGTGGAGCTTCTGGTTGTTGATGGACTCGACGCCCTCGACCTCGTCGAGCTGCTTCTCGTCCTGGGGGTGCACGTCGTAGAGCGCGACGAAGACCCGGTCGCCGGGTGACTCGACGATCGTCGTGACGGCGCCTTCCCAGCCGAGGACGTCCTCACCGGCGAAGGTGAGCCGCCAGCCCTCGAGCCAGCCGGTGCCGATCATCGGCGAGTACGGACAGTAGGCCCGCATCCGGGCCGGGTCCAGGTTTGAGCCATACGCGGCGTAGTGACGCACGGCGATGACGATAAACCCTCCCAGGTGCGGCGGTGAATACCGCGAAGCGTGTCGGATTCGGATCCACCCGTCGGCGCCTCACCCACAATGGGGGAGAATGGGGTCAATAGCAGGAGAAGGGGTGCCGGCCGTGGGTCGAATCGTGATCATCGGCGGCGGGCCGGCGGGCTACGAGGCCGCGCTCGTCGCCGCGCAACTCGGTGCCGAGGTGACCGTCGTCGAGGCCGAAGGTGCCGGTGGTGCCTGTGTGCTGCACGACTGCGTGCCGTCGAAGACCTTCATCGCGAGCTCCGACGTCGCCACGGCGCACCGCGACACCGAGGAGTTCGGGATCCGCGGCGTGCCCGCGTCGGCGGTCAGCGTCGACGGTGCGGCGGTCCACCAGCGTGTCCGGCGGCTCGCGGCGGCGCAGTCCGGCGATATCCTCGCGAAGCTCGTGAAGGGCGGCGTCGAGTTCGTCTCCGGTCACGCACGGCTCGGCGAGGACACGCTCGGTCACACTCACCAGGTCGTGATCCGCCCCACCGACAGTGACTCTGAGTACTCGGTACCGGCGTCCACCGTGTTGATCGCGACGGGTGCGAACCCGCGGGTCATCCCGACCGCCGTCCCCGACGGCGAGCGGATCCTCGACTGGCGCCAGGTCTACGACCTCGGCGCGCTGCCCGAGCGGCTGATCGTGATCGGCTCCGGCGTCACCGGCGCCGAGTTCGCCTCCGCCTACCTGGCCATGGGCGTCGACGTGACGCTGGTGTCCAGCCGCGACCGGGTGATGCCCCACGAGGACCCCGACGCGGCCATGGTCATCGAGCGCGTCTTCCGAGCCCGCGGCATGACGATCCTCAACAACTCCCGGGCCGCCGCCGCGCGCCGGACCGCCGGTGGTGTCGAGGTCGAGCTCGCGGACGGGCGCACCGTCGAGGGCTCGCACGTGCTGATGGCCGTCGGCTCGGTGCCGGCGACGCAGCGGCTCGGGCTCGCCGAGTACGGCGTCGAGGTCGCCCCCGGCGGATACCTGACGGTCGACCGGGTGTCGCGGACCAACGTCCCCGGGATCTACGCGGCCGGCGACTGCACCGGCCTGCTCCCGCTCGCGAGCGTCGCGGCGATGCAGGGCCGGATCGCGATGTGGCACGCGCTCGGCGAGGCGGTCGCCCCGCTCAAGCTGCGGACCGTCGCCGCCAACGTCTTCACCGACCCGGAGCTCGCGGCCGTCGGCGTCTCGCAGGCCGACGTCGACAGCGGCAGGGTGCCGGCGCGCGCCGTCATGCTGCCGCTGGCGGGCAACGCGCGGGCCAAGATGGCCGACCTGCACGACGGCTTCGTCAAGATCTTCTGCCGCCCGTCCTCGGGGCTGGTGGTCGGCGGCGTGGTGGTGGCGCCCAAGGCCAGCGAGCTGATCATGTCGATCACGATGGCCGTGGAGAACCACCTCACGGTCGACCAGCTGGCCCACACGATCACGATCTATCCGTCGATGTCCGGCTCGATCGCCGAGGCGGCCAGGCAGCTCATGCAGCACGACGCGGACCTGGATTAATAAAGATTCAAGAAGATCGATTTTAAAGCCGCCCAGCCGGGCCCCGTGAGGGCTCCCGCCACAGCCCCGCAGCGCGGCCACAGACCCATGGCCCGTGGCGGGTGCGGGTCGGCGCCAGGCGGCGTCTGTTCGCGTGGCGTCTGTTCCCGCCGCGGCCCGGGGCCGGGACGCAGATCTCAAGGCTGGCAGACGGGACACCAGTAGGCGTTGCGGCCGCCCAGGTCCCCCTTCTCGACCGTCGTCCCGCACACCAGGCACGGCTGCCCGGCCCGCCGGTACACGTAGACCTCGCCGCCGTGGCGGTCGACCCGCGGTGCGCGGCCCATCGCCTCCGGGGTGTGGGTCGCGCGCACGGTGTCGATGCGTCCCTCCAGGACCCCCGAGGCCATCAGCATCCGCAGGTCCGCCCAGATCTCCGTCCACATCGCCGGGGTCAGCCGCCGCCCGGGCATGGTCGGCCGGACACCGGCCCGGTAGAGCGCCTCGGTCACGTAGATCAGCCCCGCGCCGGCCACCACCGACTGGTCCATCAGCAGCGCCATCAACGGGCGGGTCGACCGGGAGATCTGGGCGTACGTCGCTGCCGGCGCCTCGACGTCGCGCAACGGGTCCGGGCCGAGCCGCGCGAGCAGGGCCTCGACGCCCAGCGGGTCCAGCACCTCGCAGGTGGCCGGCCCGCGCAGGTCGAGCCAGTGCCGGCGGGTCCACAGCCGCAGCCGCACCTCGCCCACCGGTGCCGGCGGCTTCCCGGCGCCGTCGGTGAACCGGCCGTAGAGCCCGAGGTGAACGTGCAGCCAGACGTCCCCGGAGTAGTGGTGCAGCAGGTGCTTGCCGTGCGACGAGGTGTCGACCAGGCGCCGCCCGTCGATCAGCGCGGCCCCGTCGGCGAACCGCCCCTGCGGGCTCGAGGCGTGCACCCGCTGGCCGGCGAACAGCTCCCGATGGCGATCGGCGAGCCGCCGCAGCGTATGTCCCTCAGGCACCGCGCGACGGTACCCGAGAAACCCGGTACCCGAGAAACCCGGACCCGGAAACGCTGCCGGCGAGCTATCGTCGATGGCGTGAAGAGTCACGCCATCAGCACGACGCCGCCGGGCACTCCCCGGCGGCGCTGACTCGTCCACCTGACGTCCAACAGCCCCGGGGCACGTGCCCCGGGGCTGTTTCGCGCGTTGGCGCGGGCCGGGGCGGTGTCCACGGGTACACCCGGAAGGAAACCGCCATGAACGACCACCGCAAGCTGGGCCGCGAGCTCGGCCTCTTCCACTCCGACCCCCTGGTCGGGGCGGGACTGCCGATCTGGCTGCCGGACGGCGCCGCGGCGCGGCACGCCGTCGAGAGCTACCTCTACGAGCTCGAACGACGCAACGGATACCAGCACGTCTATTCGCCACCCATGGCGAAGGTGCGGATGTACGAGCTGTCCGGGCACCGGCCACACTTCACCGACGACATGTTCCCGCCGATGGCCCTGTCGGACGGCGAGAGCCTGGAGGACCAGCTCGTCCTGCGACCCAGCCTGTGCCCGCACCACGCCATGGTGTTCGCGTCCCGCGGCCGTTCCTACCGGGAGCTGCCGCTGCGGATCGGCGAGATCGGTGCGATGTTCCGGGCCGAACGCTCCGGCGTCCTCGGCGGCCTGTCCAGGGTCAGGTCGATCTCGCTCAACGACGGGCACCTGTTCTGCGCGCCCGAGCGGGTCGTCGACGAGATCGCGGAGGCGCTGCGGCTGATGCGCCTGGCGCACAAGGCCCTCGACTTCGTCCCGAGTTCGTTCCGGCTCTCGTTGCCGGGCGCGGGCGGTAAGTACGTCGACGATCCGAGCATGTGGGTGCGGGCCGAGGCCGACCTGCGCGGGGCGCTCGACCTGGCCGGTGTGTCCTATGTGGAGGCCGAGGGGGAGGCGGCCTTCTACGGCCCCAAGGTCGACGTGCAGGTGGTCGACGCCGCCGGCCGGGAGAGCACCCTCGCGACCGTCCAGGTCGACTACTTCCAGCCGGCCCGGTTCGACCTGTCCTATGTGGACGCCGACGGCTCGCGGCAGCGGCCGGTGATGGTGCACCGCAGCGCGGCCGGGAGCATGGAGCGGCTGTTCGCGCACCTGATCGAGGTGCACGACGGCGCGTTCCCGGCGTGGTACGCGCCGCTGCAGGTGGCCGTCCTGCCGGTCGGCGCCGGGCAGGACCCGCCCGCGCGCGACCTCGCGCAGCGGTGTCTGGCCGAGGGGCTGCGGGTGCGCGAGGTGCCCGAGGGGAGCCTGGGCGCGCGGATCCGCGAGATGGCGGTGCGGAAGGTGCCGTACGTGGCCGTGATCGGCGCCCGTGAGGCCGCGTCGGGCAGCGTGTCCCTGCGGTCGCGTGGCGGGGAGGAGCGGGTCCTGCCGGTGCCCGACGCGCTGGCAGAGCTCATCGCTGCGGCAAAAGCACCAGTTCAGTAAGAAATCCGGCAGAAGTGGCACATATGAACGAGACATGAAATATCCGCATACCATGGGTTCGTGTTGGTCACCACCACGGAGTCGTTACCGGGCTATCGCGTGAGCGCGGTGCTGGGTGAGGTGCTCGGGGTCATCGCCTGCTCGCGCAACCCGTTCTCCGCCGGGCTCCGCTCGCCCGACGGAGGATCGGGTACGGAGATGTCCCAGATCCTCATCCAGACCCGGGCGCGGGCGATCGCGCAGATGATCCAGGCGGCCGAGAGCCGAGGCGCCAACGCGATCATCGGCATGCGCTTCGACCACCGGGACATCACCAGCCAGTGGATCGAGCTGTGCGCCTACGGCACCGCGGTGATGGCGGCGCCCGCGGAACAGCCCGCCGAACGCTCGATCAACGAGGGCCGCCACGCGGCGGTCGGCTGAACCTCTCTGCCCCTGGAAGGAAGCAGTGACCAGGCCGGGGTTGGATCGAATGTGGTCGTCGGGGCGGGAGCGCGGCTCCGCGGCTGGTCCTGGGCTGGTTACGCGATCGTGCAGATTGCCGCGCCCGCGCTGACCACCGCGCCGACCGTCGCGTCCAGGTTGGTCACCACGCCGGGCTTGTGGGCGTTGAGGGGCTGTTCCATTTTCATGGCCTCGAGCACGACGATCAGGTCGCCCTCGGCCACGGTGTCGCCCTCGGCCACCGCGATCTTCACGATCGTGCCCTGCATCGGGCTGGTCAGCGCGTTGCCGCCGGCGCCGCCGGTCGGCTTCTTGCCGGCGGCGCGCTTGCGGGCGACCGGACCCGCCGGTGCCGCCGCGACCGCGCCCAGCCCGGCCGGCAGCGAGACGGCGACCCGCTTGCCGCCGACCTCGATCACCACCGTCTCCCGCGGGTCGGCCGCGGCCACGTCGCCGCCTCCGCTGAACGGCGCGACCGTGTTGTCCCACTCGGTCTCGATCCAGCGCGTGTGCACGCGGAACGGCTCGCTGGTGAAGGCCTCGTCCCGCAGCACCGCCCGGTGGAACGGCAGCGCGGTCGCCATGCCCTCGACGACCATCTCGTCCAGTGCCCGCCGGGCCCGCTCCAGTGCCTGCTCGCGCGTCTCGCCGGTGACGATCACCTTGGCCAGGAGCGAGTCGAAGTTGCCGCCGATCACGCTGCCGGACTCGATGCCGGCGTCCACCCGCACACCCGGGCCGGACGGGAGCTTCAGCAGCGTGACGGTGCCGGGAGCCGGCAGGAAGCCGCGTCCCGGGTCCTCGCCGTTGATCCGGAACTCGATCGAGTGGCCGCGCGGCGCCGGGTCGGCGTCGAAGCGGAGCTTCTCCCCGTCGGCGACCCGGAACTGCTCGCGCACCAGGTCGATGCCGGCCGTCTCCTCCGACACCGGGTGCTCGACCTGCAGCCGGGTGTTGACCTCCAGGAACGAGATCGTCCCGTCCTTGCCGACGAGATACTCGACGGTACCGGCGCCGTGGTAGCCCGCCTCGCGGCAGATCGCCTTCGCCGACTCGTGGATCTCGGCGCGCTGGGCGTCGGTGAGGAACGGCGCGGGCGCCTCCTCGACCAGCTTCTGGTGGCGGCGCTGCAGCGAGCAGTCCCTGGTGCCCACCACGATCACGTTGCCGTGCTGGTCGGCGAGCACCTGCGCCTCGACGTGCCGGGGCTGGTCGAGGTACCGCTCGACGAAGCACTCGCCCCGCCCGAACGCCGCGACGGCCTCCCGGGTCGCCGACTCGAACAGCGCCGGGATCTCCTCGACGGTGCGGGCGACCTTCAGGCCGCGGCCGCCCCCGCCGAACGCCGCCTTGATCGCGACGGGCAGCCCGTGCTCGGTGGCGAACGCGACGATCTCGCCGGCGTCGCGCACCGGCTCGGCGGTGCCGGGCACGAGCGGCGCACCGGCGCGCTGGGCGATGTGCCGGGCGGTCACCTTGTCGCCGAGGTCCCGGATCGCCTGCGGGGTCGGGCCGACCCAGGTCAGCCCGGCGTCGAGCACGGCCTGGGCGAAGTCCGCGTTCTCGGAGAGGAACCCGTAGCCCGGATGCACCGCGTCGGCACCCGCGCGGCGGGCGACCTCGATCAGCTTGTCGATGCGCAGGTAGCTGTCGGCCGCGGTGTCGCCGTCGAGCGCGTACGCCTCGTCGGCCATCCGCGCGTGCGGGGCGTCCCGGTCGGAGTCGGCGTAGACGGCGACGCTGCCGAGTCCGGCGTCGCGGCAGGCGCGGATGACCCGCACGGCGATCTCGCCCCGGTTGGCGACCAGTACCTTGTGCACGCCGGAACCTCCAAGGAAGGGATCTGCGGAGTCTAGCGTCCCTACTGGCGGGTACCGTCGAGCGCCATCGAGCTTGCCGAGGCCTTGGTCGTTAGTCAAATTTGGCTATTACGCTTCTTGGTGTGTCGACGACCCGCATGATGATTCTCGGCCTGGTCGGCTGGTTGCAGCCGGTGCATGGCTATGACGTCCGCCGCGAGCTGCTCAGCTGGGACGTGGAGAGCTGGGCCAACATCCAGGCCGGCTCGATCTACCACGCGCTGCGCAAGCTCGGCGAGGAAGGGCTGCTGGAGGAGGTGGCGACCGAGCAGGTCGGCGCACGCCCGGCACGCACCACGTACCGCATCACCGCCAAGGGCAAGGCGGAGTTCGAGGAGTTGCTGCGCAAGTACTGGTGGAGCGTCAGCCCGAGCATCGACCCGTTCTCCGCGGCGTGGGCCTTCGTCCCGGCGTTGCCCAGGGCCGAGGCGATCGCCGCGCTGCGCAACCGCGCCCGGCAGCTGGATGCCCAGGCGGAGGCGCACCGCGCCGCCCTTCGCGACGAGACAGGCTGGATGGAGGCCAAGCCGCCGCACGTGGCCTGGCAGTTCGAGCTGGTCGTGGCCAAGCTGGACGCCGAGATCGCCTGGTGCGGGCGGGTGGCCGACCGGATCGAGTCCGGCGTGGGGTTCCACGCGTACGAGGCGGAGGGGGAGGCCCTGCTGGCGTCCTGGCGCGCGCAGCAGGAGTGAGGACCCGTCGTCGAACGATCGCGACATAGTCAACGTTGACTAGAGAAGTTATATCGCGTTAGCCTGTCTCGGACATCACACGAGGGGGGCTAGACATGATCGAGACCAGCGGGTTGCGGAAGTCGTTCCGCAGCCGCACCGGTCGGGAGACCAAGACGGTGGACGCCGTCGCCGGGGTGGACCTGTCGGTGCGGGCCGGCGAGATCTTCGGGTTCCTCGGCCCCAACGGAGCGGGCAAGACCACCACCTTGCGCATGCTCGCGACACTGATCACGCCCGACGGCGGCGAGGCCACCATCGCCGGCGTCGACCTGCGCCGCCGGCCCGGCGAGGTGCGCCGCCGGATCGGCTACGTCGCGCAGGGCGGCAGCACCTGGGACGAGAGCACCGCCCGCGAGGAGCTGGTCCAGCAGGCCAGGTTCTACGGCGTCGGCAAGGCGGAGGCGATGCGCCGCGCGGCCCGTGCCCTGCAGGCGTTCCAGCTTTCGGAGTACGCGGACCGCCGCTGCAAGACCTACTCGGGCGGCCAGCGCCGCCGGGTCGACATCGCGCTCGGGATCATCCACGAGCCCAAGGTCGTGTTCCTCGACGAGCCGACCACCGGCCTCGATCCGCAGAGCCGCGCGCACATGTGGGACGAGATCCGCCGGCTGCGCGCCGAGGGGATGACCGTCTTCATCACCACGCATTACCTCGACGAGGCCGACGCGCTCTGCGACCGGATCTCGATCATGGACCACGGCGAGATCGTGGCCGAGGGCACCGTCGACGAGCTCAAGCGCGAGGTTGCCGGCGACGTGGTCACCGTCGGCCTGGCGTCCCCGGACGGCGCCGAGAAGCTGCTGGTCAACGAGGACTACGTGCGCAAGCTCGAGACCGTACCGGAGGGGCTGCGGCTGTTCGTCGACGACGGCGCCGTCGCGATCCCGCACATCCTGCGCGTCCTCGACCACGCGGGCGTCGCGCTCGGCTCGATCGAGCTGCACCGGCCCAGCCTCGACGACGTCTTCCTGACCAAGACCGGCCGAACCCTTCGGGAGAGCTGAGATGAAGTTCGCACGCGACACCTGGCTGGTCTTCTCCCGCCAGATGCAGCTGATGCTGCGCAACCCGGTCTGGTTGATCGTCGGGATCATCCAGCCGATGTTCTACCTGCTGCTGTTCGCCCCGCTGCTGAAGCCGGCGCTCGGCGCGCACACCAACGCCGAG
>Ga0307508_10006816_pt1 | contig 10685 bp, 19 predicted proteins | sample 9_EM_MG_FD_203089 | JGI IMG/M metagenome (GOLD analysis project Ga0307508, IMG submission 203089) | Populus trichocarpa ectomycorrhiza microbial communities from riparian zone in the Pacific Northwest, United States - 9_EM | ecosystem: Host-associated > Plants > Roots > Unclassified | place...
GGGTCGCCCTCCTTTCGCCCGCCATTCTCTCTTCACGCTGCTTGCCTTTATTATGGCAACTCCCCAGGTCACGGAGGTCAGCCAACAGGCTTGGTAAGTGTACTAGATCCTGAGCATTGTGTTACAGGCCTTGATTCGACGGTCTCGTTTTTTCCTTGCAAGGGACGAGACGGTCACGCGACTGTTGAGTATGTCCCACATGCCATACCCCAGTTTTGGCCATTGACCCATCTCAACAGCCCTCTCCTCGACGACAATTAAGCGAAATGTCGATCTGGAGAACCGTCTAGCAGAGCTAGAGGTGGAGCTAGCTGTATGGAAGCAAGCTCATGCTACGGCTCTCGAGGGGGCGGAACGCGAAGCAAAAGCCCTTAAGGGAAGGCTTGCGTCTCTCAACAGTCAGGTCGTGTCCATGGAGTCCCTGATGGTCCGTTTTTCTTTTCTGCCGTTTTACGTGCCGGTTTTCACCATCACACCCGAACAGAGCCAGAGCTTGTTAATTCTCTGTGTCATCGATGGTGATGCTTGTGTATTTACCGAATCCCTCCTCAGACAGGGTCACGAAGGTGGTCGCCAGGCTGCTCAGCAGTTGACCAAGGCAGTCGCCGACTATTTAACTGGCGAAGACATCCATGTTTTGGGGCAGCTGTCCTTTTGGATTACCATTTATTATAATAGGATAGGACTTGCAAGCGCTCTCGAGCGCCATCAGCTATGTACCCCCGAACAACTGGAGGCCTTTACAATGGGCTTTAGTCAGGCGTCCCCAAGATTCTTGCTGGTGGATGTAGGGTATGGCAAGGATGCCACGTTCACAAAGATAACAGGTCTGTTGCTCGTTTTCGGAATTTCTTATCCACTGTGTTCAATTTGGGTGATCAAAGAATATCTGCAAACCTACGCTCGTTTTCCACAGACACAACGGATCTTCCTTGCTGGTGAGACGCTCCGTCACAGCAGGCAACTGACAAGTGACTGACGCAGATGCAGGTGGCTCTGATAGTGCATACGCATCGACAATTGCCTCACTCCAAAACGATGGCTTGATGGGCAAACTGGCATTCCTCGAAGCGGGGGGTACTAGTGTGAAACACTCTCGATTCCGCTTGCCTACTCTATACGTTGACAATGTATTCATGACGCATCAAGTCACACCGCCTCCCAGTGCCACTCACCACCCCCCTCCTTTGAACATCGCTGGTCTGAGTCCTTTTCATGGAAATGGTGGTTTGCCAACACCACGTTCCCCTCCTAGTGTATCAACACCCTCGACTGGCAAGCTGATTGATCCCAACTTGGCAAGTAAATGACTGGTGGTACTCGAGATCACGATGCTAATTTGTATCGATTTGTACAACAGCCGCTTCACAAACGTCCGTCGACAATCTCTTTCACAAGGTGTACCTGATTGACATGCACCTAAGCAGATTCACCTCCCCCTTGTAACGAATTTTACTTGATGTCCTGCACTAAAGGCGTGAGTATGCAATGTTACTGGGCGTCGGTCTGATGTTGAAGTGCACGCACAGGGAACATGTAAATATTCTCATGACTATGTGTTGACACCCGATCAATTGGCGACTTTGGCTTCCAATGCTAAGAAAGCCCCCTGTAACTTTCTCAAAAATGGTGCAGTGCCTGATGGACAAGCCGACGGTGCTGTGTTTACTTACATGTGCTATCAGGCCTCCAGTGCCCATATGGCGACCGCTGCTGTTGGGGTCACACCTGCCCGAATGGTTCTAAATGCTTCCACTTGAGCAAAGGCAAATGCTGGTTTAAAGGCGGTACGTGTGTCCGGTGAAATCAGGTGTGTGTACACTCAATAATGCGACTCTGGCCAGAGGGCATGCACGACGTCGCCTCGCCACAACTGCAACTGTCGAGCCTTTGATACCCTTTGGTTTGCGAGCACGCGCCCCAGTGTGTTTGCTTGAATGTTTGGATCTCATGTTCGTGCTTTTAAGGCGTCCACTCTTTTTCAGCTATCCTGCAGATGTGTACCGTCACGGTTATACCACGTTCACTCGTTTTCTTGAATATGTAGGACTGGACTGGATTTCTTGATTTTGCAATAGCAATTAGTCGTCCGGGTTGTGTGATTAACAGCCGTGTGAAATCAATGATAACGACTACAACACAGATTTGACACTCCTCGCCACATTTTGTTCTCTCCCAGCATGGCTGCAGTCAGTTCTCGTCTCCCCTCGTCCGCCATCGTCTGACCAGATCCCCATCCAGAACGATGAACAAGACGATCTTAAGCCATCCGTCACCCCAGGTGGGTCAAGCCGCCACACAGGCCGGTCCCATCTGACCGATCTCCAGGCTACAAACCGTCTGCTGCGAAAACCGCCGAAGAATACGCCAAGCTAGATGCCAATGATGAAAGTCTCGCGCGCTGGAAAGCCAGTCTAGGCATCGTCCCCGGTGGTCCCGCTGGAGACACCAGTCTCCCCAAGGTACGCCTGCTCGTTTACACCGTCCATCGGGTGGCACTCGTATTCAACGCGCGTTTCCACCAGGTTACTGTCCTTACCCTCGAACTCAACTCGCCCACGCTCCCTCCAGGCAAGAAGCTCATTTTCGAACTCGCAGATAAGGCAAAGCTTGCGGATACCAAAAAGAACCCCATCACCATCAAGGAGGGTGTCGAGTACAAGTGTGTATCGTCCTTGTCGCCATCGTCATCTATCTCACATTTATCAGCGTGCGCATCACATTCAAAGTGAACCACTCGATCATCTCTGTGTGTTTCTCGTTTACTTGGATCTCGTAGTGGATGTGCTCACGAGGGTTGTTAGGGTGTCCGTTATTTGCAAGCTGTGAAGAGAGCTGGTGTCACTGGTGAGAACCCACGCGCTTTGTCACGTTGATCTGTTCGCTAACCTGTGTTTAGTGGACAAATTAGAGCAGATGCTTGGTTCTTATGGCCCTAACCCCACGGCAGAGCCGTACACCAAGGACTTTGACCCCGAAGAGTCACCGTCAGGTACTCTCGCTCGCATGGGTTCATTCAGCGTCAGGAGTCGTGTCATCGACGACGACGGCGAAGTCTATGCTGGTATGTCCCCCGATTATCGCAAGCATTTTTTCGGATTTTTGACGCGGATGGACAGAGTGGGAATGGGCTTTCAAGCTTGCGAAAGAGTGGTGAACAATTGGTGCTGTTTTTTCCCCCTAGTTCCTGCATCATCCTCAGGCATCCTTTACATACTCCAATTCCGTATTGTCCTGCATGTACTTTCTTCATTACTCTGTATGTTTTTAAGGGTTGTGTCTGGTTGTTACCCATTCCTATATGTCTTGGACCCCCTGACGCGCATTCGTGGTCGTGATTTCGTGAGTTTGTATGTGCACCGCATTGTAACATGTTGGCAAGCATAGCCCGGAAACCCTTGCGAACGAGTTCGTTGTCGTGTTCCACGCAAAATCTCCTACTTCGTTGCGGTAGAAAATCCTGCCTTTCTGTAAGACCGAGGCCATTCGTTCGTTATTCTTCCAGCGTCACCCCACCGACGACATGGGTCGACCGCTTTCCTGCCAGCATACGACCGTACATCTATCTAACCAGGGTTGACAAGCCCATCGGGACCCTCTTGCTCTTCTATCCATGCGGTACGTCTTTCCAGCGTACCGTCAGTGCCAACTTTTTCCCGCTGAACACGCCCACAACCAGCATGGTCCATCACCATGGCTTCCTATGCGCATGAAGCCCCACTCACGACCTCGTTCACATACCTCGGTCTATTCGGTCTCGGCGCCCTCATCATGCGCGGCGCGGGCTGTACCATCAACGACATGTGGGACAAGCATCTCGACCAAGCAGTCGGTCAGTCTCTGCACGCCCGGCGTATTAGTCGTCCTTGTTCACCCCCCCGTAACCCTTTCAGAGAGGACGCGTACGCGGCCGCTCGCGCGTGGCGACATCACGCGCCGCCAAGCGCTCGGTTTCCTCGCGGGTCAGTTGACCGTCGGACTCGGCGTCTTGCTGCAGCTCAACACGTACAGGTGCGTCAGCACAGCGCGCGCGTCCCATTCTCCTCGTGATGCCATCGTTTTCCCGCAGTATCCTCCTCGGCGCATCCTCCCTCTCCATCGTCACCCTATACCCACTCATGAAACGCGTCACGTACTGGCCAAAAGCCGTCCTCGGTACGTGCACCGCCCCCCCCCCCTCGTCAAAAAAAAAAAAAGAAAGGGACGCGCCCGAGCTCACGCGATCGGTTAACGAATAGGCTTGGCGTTTAACTGGGGCGCGCTCCTCGGCTGGTCTGCCGTTGCGGGTTCTGTCGACTGGCACGTCTGTTTACCCCTGTACGCAGGAGGGGTCTATTGGACGTTGGTCTACGATACCATCTATGCCCACCAGGTAAACGCTCGCGCGCGTGACGGCTCCAGTGTTCGGCTCAGGCTTATTGGTCGTCTTTTTTGGCAGGACAAGATCGACGACGTCAAGGTCGGCATTCGTTCTACGGCGCTGTTGTTTGGCGAACGTACGCGGCCCGTTTTGAGCGCGCTTTCAGCATCGACCGTGTCCTTGATCACCTATGCCGGCTTTTTAAACACCCAAGGTGCACCGTTCTATTTTGGCGTGTGTCTCGGAGCGGCACAGCTCGCTCGGGTTCTTTGGTCCACCGATTTTGATAGCCGAGCAAGTTGCTGGCGAGGCTTTGTCGGTTGTGGGTGGTCTGGATTCTGGGTATGGATGGGGGCTTTTGCCGACCACGCGAGCATGGCGGCAGGGGTATGGTAAACGACGACCCGAAAGAAACAGGGGTGTCATGCAGTGCTAACCATGCGCAAAAGATACAGCTTTAACTACAAGGAATACAAAAAAATACAACTTTGAACAGCGTAATGACACCAACAATTAAATGATCAAAACCGACGGGCAGTCAACCAAAAATCAAGCCATCCTCTTCCGAGCCTTGAGCCACCCGTTGAATGTCACAACACAGAGCGTCCAGCAGAACGCAAAGCACGTAATCGCGACCGCGACATTCAGGAACATCATCATGTCTGCAACACCGATCAAAACGTTGTATCGCGAAGGAGAAGAAGAGCCGCTGACCGTCACGCCCTTTCCGCATGGCTGCGAGGGTAAATTCTTCTGTGCTAAATATAAACATCAGACCACCGCATGTTAGGAAGAAACTTCCCAAGGCTTCTGTCGGCGGTCGAGAAGGGAGTACGGATTTGGGTGGGCCAAGCCACAGGAAGAAATAAGTCAGGCATCTGAGCACCGAAAACCCGAGCAGAAGCCAACCCCATAGTTCATGGATCTGGACCTGTCCGCTTATCAGATACGGTGAATGGGTGATGACTATAACGGCAACTGGGCTATACCTGGAAGACATAAGCCTGAGCATGAGCGCTCATGGCAGCCCCTGTGACACCAATAACCAGGGCCGGGAAAGGATTGAAGCTAGCTCTGTAGCTGGGTGGCTCGACAACGCTGGTAGGTCGTGCGGATCCTAGGGCGGTCGTCGCAGAAGCTGCTAACCAGCGTCGTACACGTCGAGATTCCATTCCCATCCCTACGAGACCAGCAAACCAAAACATGACCTTGAGAGTGTATGTTGGGTAGGGTAGACAGCGAACCAGCGTTTCTACGTACCGCAATACTAATGTGTTGTACCTGCTTCGTGGTGTAAGGGTCTCCTGGATTCACCCCAAACCTCTCCATCCAGGTGTTTGTGATTCCATAGAGGAAAATGGCGGCGGATTCCACAAATTCTCCCGAAATGGTGTTTCCGATGGGAGAAACATTCCATGCCCATCCCATTTCCGAGTGTGAGCCCAAGAAGCGAGCGAACGTGAATAGCCCATAGCACCAGAATATTCCACCCTCTGAGACAGGGATAGTCAGAGAGGGGTTACAAAATCTTAACCTCTTTGTTCTTACTGATGAGATGAGCGAGACAGCCATTGATGTAGCTATCGCGACAGCCACCCGTGTAAACGACCACACCAGACAGGACCATTCCAAAGGCAGCAAATACGAGGAACCTCTCGAGGGTGGCGTATGCGGCCTGTGAAATGCGGCGAAGCAACAAGGGATGCTTCGGAACAGGGATGGGGTTGTCTATCGCCTCGCGAAGGGTGTCGTCGGAATGCCTTGAAGATCGGGGAGAGTCGGCGTCAAAAATGACGGGATCGGACATGGAGGGGCGACGTCCGTAGGAGGACATCGGTTTCATGTCATCGTATTCTTCTGGGACTTCTGGGACGGGACCGTAGTCTGATGGAGAGGGGTGGGCGTCTTGGTGGCCCAAAACCACTGAACGCCAGAACTGCCTCAGGTCAAGTTTGGAAGGTGCTGTGCAGAAAGCATAGAGACGGCTGAAAAACGCGAGAATATCCACTGCGGATAAAGCTATGTTGAGAAGCAAGACCAGGTAACCGTGGGTAGAATGGGTTGAGCCATCATACCTGAGAAGCGAAGAGTGAGGGCAGAAGGGGGGTGGGTTACAGCAAGAATAGCTTACATATCAGGAGTGAGTTTTCTGTAGAGGCTGCTGGTAGCACAGCCAAGGGCTGAGAGGGTGTAAAATGAGGCCACGGCCAAGCCATGATAGGAATGTCTAGCAGAGCGGAGAGCGATGCCTGGATGTCATGCTGGGGTGTGAGGGGGAGGTGAATTAGGGGAGGGAGAGAAGGAAGAAGCATACCGGCGGGAAGTGCAACGAAGAAGGCGAGGGACATGAAAGAAGCATGGAGTGCTATGAGGGCAGGGTAACGTGCAACGTTGGGATCGCGATCTTCTATGTCTATGGACCAATAAGAAGGGGGAGTGGGAAGATGCCATTGGAGGATCTCTGTTTCGTTTATCTCGGACATGGGACCCGAGTGCATGTGCATATGTGACTCGTCGCGGACATGAGTGGCGGGTGGAGCAGGGGAGGCAAGTGCGGCGAGGGGCACGAGGGCAAGGGCGGCTGCGGAGGGCCTCATTGGTGGGGGAGGAAGAAGCGGGGGGCTGATTATATGCTGATGAGAGGAGGTGCATGGCAGCGCACTGACGTCAGCTTGATCAGCCGAACAATCAAAACCCCGTCCGGTCATCTAAAAGAGGCACCCCGACGACTCATCTCAAGGTCACCTGGTAGTCCAGTCTCGCACGACCACACGTAATCCAGAGCCTCCTCAGAATAGACTGCTTCGTTCTGTTGTCCAATGGTGCGAGCACAGATCTACTAACAGCCTTCCCAGCAAAGTGTAGTCCTCTTTCCTGCTCCTCCTCCCGTTTTTCCATCGTCCCCCCAGATCTTGACCGTTGTCTCTGGAATGAAGCAGGACCTCAACATGCAGGGAAACGAGTTCAACGTTGGCGCACCCTCTGTTCACGTCCCCATAGCCTTGTCACATCTCGTCCCAGATGATCAATACCATGTTTACTTGCGGATATATCATCGGAATGATACCAAGTGCGTCACTTTCATCCATTCTCCCGTTCTCCTCGACATATGCATTTAGATAACTTGATGCTCCAACTCGTCCCGCCCAGAATCTGGTTTCCACTCATGCAAATAGTCTGGGGCGTCCTCACTCCCTTGTACGACCCCTCGTCTCGATCAGCCGGACCCTCCAATCACCGTGATCCAGTTCCAGCGTGGTACAAAACGTTCATATCGACGGCTTGCCTCATTAGACGGATTGGTCACGAGTCTAACGCCCGAGGGTCAACGACATTTCGAGCAATCTCTGGCTTTCCACTCCCAAAGGTCACACCGCCGCAGATAACCATTGTACTTTCGTGGTTCGTGACGAACTTACCCCATCGAGACCGAGATGTCACATGGCCATGGTTCGCGATATCGCTATCTGGAATGCACAGCGTTTGAACTGAGCCAGAGCCACGGTGCCTCCAGTGGTGTTTCCAAACAATCGCGCGTTTTCTAGGAAAAGTCAATGACCTCCCATCGGCCTAATAGACTACCACTACCTCCACGCAATTAGGCGGGGGCCACCTCTCCCCAGTCCAAACTCCAGCGGCCAGGGAAGGTGTGCTCAACCATACAGCAACGACGCGATCGTCTCTCGTCTTGCACTGCAAACTCTACCTTGGACTCATATTTCTTGAAGGCTCCAACCTATCTCGGAGTGGAGATGGCGAGTAGGCGAGCGTTTGCAATATGATGTACGTTCCTTGGTAAATGGCCTGCAAGTGCCGTGATGGCTTATCCTCGTTCCGCCTCATTGGGTCTTATGATTGCCGTGTATTCACTGGGTTCTGTGGCTGCCATTTTATTTGCCCCCTTCGTTCAAGTTGTCGATGAGATCGGAAGACGGTACAGTCAATTGTCTTATTTTTTTCGTACCCCAGATAAACCATTCTCCTTGATAACCCATAGGTTTTTTGATTTCCCGAGTTCTATTTCGCACCCATAATATAATAATCCATACTCGAGTGCTGTCCTGAACCGTGCCACAAGCCTAACTAGACCCACTGGACTCCCGGGTTTACATAACCGGACAAATGCAGGTGTCTGCGTGTTTCGAACCAACTGGTGAACGTTGTGAACACTGATTCGTTCGGAGGCACTTGCACTATCGATCGTGCGAGTCCAAGATAACATGGGTTGCTCCTGACTTCCCAGGCTAACCCGTACCTAAACCAGGCATACATCACGTTCTAACGTCGCCATGTCCACCAAATCCACCAACCTCGGACAGAGTCTGTAGAATCTGCGTACACCAAACACATTCCAATGGCCTCGCGAGGGTCCGTACACGGAAGTTATTCTCAGCTGGAGAGTAACGATGCAATTGTCTCTCGGCTTGCCCAGCAAGACAAAGTCCCGTGGTATAAGAAACCCAGCCTCCGACTTTTGTATCTTTTGATGTTTCCGACCTGTCTAGGAGTGGAGATGACGACTGGGCAAGTTTCTCTCGGTACATCTTTGATGGCGCACTGTTGATACGCAGAAGCTTTGATGGGTCCATGTTAAATGGTTTTCAGGCCGTGCCCTCATGGCTTGAATGTGAGGCAATCCCCCAGCCCATTCGTAAACGATTAACTTGGGTTGCAGATTATCACCATCCTCGTTCCGCTTTGCTCGGCCTCGTTTCCGCTATGTATTCATTGGGTGGCATTGTGGCCCTCCCGTTTGTCCCGTTTGTAGTCGATACGTTCGGGAGGCGATGTTCGATACTTATCGGGAGCATACTGATGATGGTCGGTAGTGTTCTTCAAGGAGCTGCATTGAATCGTAAGTGACTGGTGGTCGTCAGAATTCCAGAATTTTTTTCATCTTGAATCCTTAGTTACAATGTTTATCATCGCTCGCTTTTTCCTGGGCTCGGGGATTGTCTTCGCCATCGTAGCCGCTTCTTCCTTGATTGGAGGTACGTTACTGTTACTTTGGTTTAATACTTGTTGGTCATGAAACTTTGTGAAGAACTATCGCACCCCAAGGAGCGAGCAATCATGGGTGCACTCTTCGACTGTTGTCACTCGATCGGTAAGTCGAAGCCGTGATCAATTATGGAGGTAATTAAATTGATGCTTCTTAGGCTCTCTAACTGCCGCCGGAGTGACCCTCGGGACGTTTGCAATACCCAACAATTGGGGGTGGAGGATTCCATCTTTCCTCCAAGTAGTCCCTAGTCTACTTCAAGTCACCTTCATCTGGTTCCTCCCAGAGTCTCCTCGTTGGCTCGTTTCAAAACGAAGAGGGGACGAAGCGTATGCCATTCTTGTGAAGTATCATGCAGAAGGAGACGAAAACTCGGAATTCGTCAAGGCAGAGTATACCCAGATCGCGGAGACACTCGAAGAAGAAATGAAGAACGTCGAGATGAGCTGGAAGGAGACATTTTCGACCGCAGGGATGCGAAAGCGGGTCATCATCGCGGCTTCCCTCGGTCTGTTCACCAGGTGGAGCGGCAATGGACTAACTTCGTGAGCTACGCCAACGAATCTTGCCCTCTGCTTGATGGCCCTTATCGTGTTTACAGATACTTCCTCCCCCCAATCTTGGACAACATCGGAATCCACGATGACCGGACGAAGAACATCATTAATTTCGCCAAGGGTGGCTGGGCACTCGCTACCGGTACATTCCTCGCGTTGACAGTACCTCGATTCCCGCGACGGAGAATGTACTTGGCATGTAGTCTCAAACTACTTTTGATGCCGCTGTGCTAATCTCCCCCTTAAGACGTGTACTATCTCTCTCTTAGTTGTTTTTATTGCTTGGACCGTGGCTAGTGCAGAATATGCGCGAACTCACAGCGTGGTCTCTTCTCAGATAGTGCTAGCGTGGGTATTGCTGCTCATTGAAGCGCGCGGCGTTTCCACCCTCACCATGTCCTCCGTAGCCTCATCTTCATCCATCATCCGGCTTATAGTATCGGATTCAGCGCTCTGACATATCGTGAGCTTTTTGCCATCGGTGTCACCACGAACGGATTCCTGACGAACGGATAGCTTTTTTGGTCGAGCTCTTCCCATTTCATACTCGAGCCAAGGGTATTACCATCCACCAGTGGTGGGGCCGTTGTGCAAGGTTCATCGTCCAATTCATGGATCCTATTGGAATCGAGGCCGCGGGTATGTTCTCTAATTTCTGTTTATATGATTTGTGGCTAATGGAAGTGGCGGAGCACGATAGGTTGGAAATACTACATCGTGTAAGCTACCCTTTTGGAAAAACAGGCGGGCGGGGGCTGAAAAATGT
>Ga0307508_10006817_pt1 | contig 10685 bp, 18 predicted proteins | sample 9_EM_MG_FD_203089 | JGI IMG/M metagenome (GOLD analysis project Ga0307508, IMG submission 203089) | Populus trichocarpa ectomycorrhiza microbial communities from riparian zone in the Pacific Northwest, United States - 9_EM | ecosystem: Host-associated > Plants > Roots > Unclassified | place...
CCGCCCCGCTTCCACCGGCCCCTGCCGCCCCCCCCCCCCCAGCTTGCAACGAGCCGCCTAACCAAAAAAATGCCACAATATTTCCATTTCTGGATGTATTAGTGCAGATTAATATTACATAATATCCTAATATGGTAATTAACTACCCTTTTGTTTTATCTGCAACTACCTCCTTCGTACCATATGCCCATAGGTATGGCACCCATCGTTCGCATACACACCCGATAGTAACGGTTGATAGTCGCTGGCGTGACAGAATCCAGTGCTTCAGGAAGAACTCGGCGTAGCCCTGAGAGTATTCACAATTTTCCCGTGTGTACCATTTCGCTGAATACCAAAAGCGCTCAATGAAATTGAGTTCACAGTGAAATTTGGGATAGGAGTGCCTGCCGACCCCCCCACTGGGAACCAATTGAATTATTAATTCCTCCCCACGAATGTCCAGGACCAGCCGGTATGAGGTGTCCCCAACCATACTACATCTACTAAGTTCTAGGCCGGGCCAGTCTTGGGACCGACGACATTCTGCATCCGTCAAGAATTGCGGATCAGGCTGGCGAACCAAAAATCTACGATAACTGCTCATACTTATGTTGCGTCCAACAGCAAGGCGTTGTGGGTTGCGGCCTGACCTCATACATGAAGCACTCGACGTTTCTGGTGATTCACATCGCGATCGATCCTCAGTCATCAGCCACTCCGATTAATTGAAACCCTCCATCCAATGCCGCGGGTTGAACCCTTTCAACCAGCGCATTGGGCACAGGACTTACTATATACCCCGTGCACCGCTGGCCTCGCGCAGCACCGAAGCCCCTCTTCTCTTGACTCTCCAAAGTGGGGCAAACATTCTCCCAAACCGTCAGATAAGTGTTTCCCGCGAACCCTGTCTCCATTTCACGCACCCAGATCCCGACCGATAGCCCTATAAATGAACGTTCCCAAGTTCGCATCGAAGCCCAAGCTATCTCCGGCGGCGAACTATGGAGGTGGAACGCCGCAAGGCTAGTAGCTCCCTTTCACAATGTATACATATGTACGAAGAGCCATAACTCAGCGCGTTCCTCTAGGGATGGCAAGCGGTCCCGCCGAGAAAACGGCCCAACTCCTGTCCGACGCTACAGCACTGGGATTGGACTATTTCAATGCCGACCGGTCCACTACCATGAAGACAACAAACGGAGGACACTCGAAGGGCGCGATGAAGGCGGACGCAGTGGCACAGAGCTCCCTCGCCAACGGGTCGGGCACAGATCAACAACCGCCGACTCAGGAAATGATCATCAGGTGGTGGCGCACACTGCTCAAGTCGGACAAGAGGGGCATCGCCCACTTCTACGACCGCGACTACGACTTCCTCGCAGAGGCCGCAAGAGCGGCTCAAATGGCAACGAAAGTCATGAAGAATGGGTGTACCAAGGAAGTGGCCATCCAGCTGTCACTGCTGGCCCTGTACGATGTCGTACTCCTAGTCGGTACGTCCACCGACACCCAGATCGACAGCTCGACGACCCGTCGTCTAACTCCAGCTGCAATGCAGACAACAGTCTAACCGTGGAGCTGGAAGAGGAGGGCGCGCGGATTAACACGCTCAAGGCGACGCTCAAATCCATCGCGGCGGTGTACAGGCTGGTCTCGGAGATCGACGGGATAGTCGCCGTCCGGTTTCTGAACTCCAACAAGTGGTTCAAAAGGGTGACGCCGGGCGGCGTCGACTCCATCGTCGAAAAGGCTGGCTTCCGCGGCCTGACAAAGATCGGAACGGAGCTGCGCGACAGGATCCTGAAGAACTACGCCACCGTGGGCTCGATGAAAAGGCCGTTGCTAGTGGTCGTCCTGACCGACGGGGAAGTGAGATTCTGTCCCCACCCACGCTGTTGTCTCTAGGACCATTTCACTAACCAACCCCGACCCGTCCTGAAGATCGAGGGCGAGCCAAAGTGGCTCCTGCGCAACGTGCTCAAGAGCAAGGCGTTGGAGCTGCACAAGAAATTTGGCAGCGAAGGGCCACAAGGTTTGGTGTTTGCAACCGGACATCGTTCGCCCCCTGACTGAGGGCATCTACAGCCGTGGCATACCAGTTCGCCATGATCGGACAGGACCAGAACGCGATCGATCTCCTCAAAAGCCTCGACGACGACAAGGAGCTAGGCGACTACATCGACTGCATGCGTGCGTTTCCCCTTAGCCTTAGCCTTAGCCGTTGCACACCGTTCGCGCTGCTAACGTCGGTGATGAGAACCAATGTAGCCAGCGGCAGTCTCGAGGCGATGCGGGATCCGGCCGAGAAATGGAGTATCGTGAGTCGCTGATCGACCTAAGCACACAGATCGCCTGACTGACGCCACACCCCTATAGCTCCCGAAACTCCTCCTTGGTGCCCTCCTGAGAGACGTGAGTCTCTATTCCCTCACCCGCCACCGTGACGCCAGCTAACCCCAGAGCGCAGTGGGACAAACAGACCATCAGCGACGAGAACCAATCGCAGACTGAATCAGACGAGATCCTCGAGAGAGACCAGACAGACAGCGAGGACGAGGGCGAGGAGTGTTACGACAGCGGCGCTAGTGATCCACAGGACTTATGAGCTGCTGCACCCGTACCTGCATATGTTTCCGCTTCCTATATTTGCATATGTTTCCGCCTTCCTATATTTTCCATCTTTCTTTTTTTCCCTCGCACGAGGAATCACAGCATGCAGCAGTGAAAGTGACGCCGTGCACCACGCTTGAGCAGCTCGTAACCCATCATTCTCAGGTGTAGAGCCCCGACCTGTGTCGTGGAGATACGATATTCACAAGTTAGCCACTTCTTTTTTTTTTCACACCATTACTCGCATTCGACCTAGTGAGATCATGGCGAGCCCAAGTTGTCTCCAATATTTCCAGCTTGTACTAGGTCAAGAAATAGGAGGATTCAACTCAGGATTCAACCCGAAGAGGAAACCAAAACACACTGACTAAACCGCAAAGGGTCTGGGAAGCCATAAAACTCAGCGACCTCCAAAACTACCTAACCTGCCGGGGTCAATTTAAGTCTAATGTGGCGAGTTACGATGAAACATCCCAACCCCAGGGAACCCGTTGTCAGGACTTTCTGGAAAAAACTCCCCAGCAGTGCAAAGGATGCCAGCCTCCTGTAGGTTTAAGCAGACGCCTTCGCATGGATTTTAACGACTTCAATTGTCGGCAATTTTTCATCCAGACCTCAAGAAGGGCTTCTAGTCTTCCGGGTTTCTCTCAGCCACCTTAGTTGTGGTGAGTTCCATCGGACCAGTCCTGTTCTTTCCATCTTTCTGTACATTACTACAGGGTGAGGTTTATGGTTCCCCAGGCCCACAAGTTAGCCGCTTGAACACGGTGTCAACGCAAAATTATTTACAGTCCGGTTCCCGTTCACCGTCCGCCCCGAAACCTGTCGGTCTGAGACTCGAGAGGCACGCGGCAACTCCCCCTCCCCCCGCCTGACCTATCCCCGCTATGGAAGACATAAGAAAAGAGAAAGGAAAAGACCGAGGGAAGGCAATTGAAAACCGCCCGCTGGTCCCGCTGCTCGCCTCTCTCCCCGCTCGACTCCTCGCTTTGTGCTTCTTTGCTTGCCCCTCCCGGTCCATCCTGCACCCTGCGGAGGAAGTACACAATCGGCCGGGTGCACCACACATCCGCTAACAAGTCCCGGATCGGAGCGGTTCTCCCCCTCTGGGCTCCCTCCGAGCCTCCGCCCATAGGATTCCCTGCTGCGGTTTCCGGCGCAGGCGGTTCTTCTCGTGTCTGCACCCTGTATCGGCACCATCTGCACCCAGCTTGAAACCTTGAGTTTCCGGGTGATGGGTGAGCGTTCGGTACACCACCTCGAGTCAACGATTTGAAACTGCATATTGTCGACTGAGTCACAATAGATACAAATAAACTCTACTAACAACCACCAGTGCATACCAGCGCGGCCCCTAGTCAGCCCGCCGTCATGCCTACGATGTTCAACTCCCACCCCCCACCGTTCCTTAGCACAGCAAGGCTCCTTGCCGTTGGTGATCTAATCGCCCAATACCAGAGCACGCTGCATGACGAAACACCTACCACACATCAGAGATGGCTGGCCGAGCATCTCCTGGAGAGCGCGGATTGCCGGCGCACTGCCAACGTCCTCCGCACGCCACACGGAAATATCTTTCGGCACCGCGCGATTGGTATCTGTGGATAGGAGGGGTCGTTCGGTGAGGCTCTGGATAAACAGGAAGGGCCACGTCGCAGCTGTGAAAGGCCAGTTAGAGTTTCCGGAAAGTCTCTCAGAAACTAGCAAACCTTCATGATACAAAAGTGTGGCGTGCTGTTGAATATCTGGGCTGCCGGACGGGTCGTCGGGGGAGATGAGAGTTTGCACCTGCAACTTTGTCAACCGTCAAACTGTCAGAAACCCAAGGTTTGAAAATGCAGGTGGCAACCGGACAGACCCATATTATCAACACGGTCAAAATACGTGTTTTTCATGTCCTTATACGATAGCAACATGCTTCCAGCGGGAAACAGCGTTTTTTCTACCCCCCCTTGAACTATACAGTATGTACGACCAGGGCAGTGAGGAAGGTTTGAGCCCCGAGGGCTAGAGTAGATAGACCTAGTGTAGCTAGTGAGGTTGCAGGGGAACATTATCAAGGAAGCCATACTCCCCTCTTTCCTGTTCCCCATGCAACCTCAGTTCCTGAATACACACCTTTCTCCCTCTTTGACTTCTTGCCCCGCCACGCACCTCGGCCTCCTGAATTCCACCACCATTGTCCGCACCGTATCGCTCCCCTCGTCTCGATTCCTCACCTTTGTCCTCGTTTCCTTCTGTCACTCTTCCTCTCGATACCATCAGCATCTACCAAACTCCCAATTACAGAAACACCGATGAGTCAGATCAATATGCTCTTCTTCTTCTCCTTCTTGCTGTTCTGCATCGGCATTGCTGGTCAGAGTTCTGTTCTGTTGAGCAACGGTGACGGTCTTTTCCAGGTCAGCAGTGGCTCTCCTTCGTCGATGCCTTCCGTTTCTCGTTCGATGCTTTTCGGCCCACCGATGACACCTACTCCCTCTCCGCCAATGCCTACGCCGCCTCCAACGATGCCTAACCCCTCTTCGTTGGTACCTTTCGTCTTACCGCCCGATCCATCGGAAGCGATGTGGATGCCCTTTATCCATCAGCTGCCCCCCTCCAGCGCAGACTCGTTGCCTTCGGTCCTTCCTACGGCTCCTCTGTGCCCAGGTGCGTTGAATGTGCCGTCAGGTTCGTACCAAAGCGAGGTCGTCGCCGCCCTGCAATAGTAAGCACCCCGTCACAAGCCGTCTTGTCCGTTCCATTTCGCAGCGGTATGCTGACTCAAGCCTGTGCTGGTGCGTAGCTGTGTCATCTTCTATGAGACCCAACTCGAAGCCATGGAGCGTGCACAGCTGGATACCATGTTGAGGCCCGTAATTCAGGCGAACCTGGAGGCCAATTACAAGCTTTTTAAGGAGGTAGCGGGAGATGCCCCACTGCCTCGGTGTACGTTTTCGTTGCTACAGCCTGAAATTGCGAACACATTCATGGGATATCTAGATCGGGAGAATGGGCTGGCCTGGTGCAGGGAATTTTTTCTCAATCGTTCCACGGTGGCAGGTACAACATCCGTTTACTCTATTTCGTGGCATCCTCGCTCCCGCAAACCCCTCGTATGAAATCCGCTGACACAAGGTTCACTTGTCAGAGAAAACGCCCAGGCGAGGAGCGATGCTGCGAAACTTTGTACGCTGCAACGGCATTGAATTCCCGTGTGTGGCATCAATTGGGATCGAGGCCAAGGAGGTGAATGCAGGTGGTCTTGTGCATGTGCCCGGTCTTCCGGATGGTGCCCACATCCTTTTCGCAAGCAGTTCGTCCATGGAGATCATGCCGCTAGTAGATCGGAGAACCGTACAGATACCATCAACATTTGGGGGGAACACTGGAGTAATGGCACTGGTGAGTAAAGTCCTCGCTATCAGAGCCACTAGGTTTTACTAATATTTGATACAGAGCGGAGCATCATTCACTGATGATTCTGTGCTCACGGCCATAGGATACCTCGTCATCAAACAGGATCACCAATCTCTGAAGTGGGTGAGCTGGGGTCTCTGCCTCGGCGGGTCATTCTTCTTTTGGTTCATGATGTATCCTGTGAAGTGGATGGCTTGGGGATATAGGCCACACTTCCAACCGAACAAAGCGGCCGCCAGCTGGAGAGCAAGGTCCAGATATCAGACCTGGGTGGCTCTCCTTTACATTTTACCGACAGGAGCCCTACTGGTGATGATTCTCATGCGGGAGGGTCCCGTTCACCTCACGGAAACATCGAACGACATCTGGTGCTTTTTCGGAGCAGTTGGGGCATGGCTTTTCCATGGCTTCTGGGCATACCCACTTCTGTTGCGCCACCTCAGCTTTCGCCAAAAGCTTTCCACCAACCAACGAGCCGGCAATCACGCCGATGGTGCCGCTCCTCCAGATGACACCAGCCACAGCGGAGCTGGAGGCCTACCTTCGGCCGTCAAGGAAGTACACTGGGGTTGGACCCTTACTATATGTGGGGTTCTACTTTGTGCCGAGGCTATGGCGGTTGCGTTGGTCGCGTTCGCCGACAATTCCGCAGCTAGGGTTTCTCTCGACGGTTGATGGCACCGTGTTCTGTGGGGTGCATTATTCTCGGTTCGGTAAGGTATGTATTACAGGATGGCTTTTAGACTACGCTCTGCTTATCTAATTTTCCTTGTTCGCAGCAGCTTGCATTTGCGGGGGCGGGAGCGGGCCGGTTGGCGGAAGGGGTTCGACTTCTTATTCGAGACTTTGGTTGTCCAGTTGGGCCGCTGCCGGCCGACGACCCGATTCCGTGGCCAGCAACGTTAGCATGGTTTCATGTCAAGATTAGCTATGATGGAGGTTGGATGGAACGGCGAAGTCTTGTGTGTATGTAGATATTTTCTTTGAGAGAAAGGCAAAAAAAGTGAAAAGTCTGAATACACGTATATGACGTGATGCTGCACATGACAATGCAGAACGAGTGACAAACACAACATACTGAGTGAGATTCCATGATGGACGTTTCTTTGCTTCTTTCGCTTACCTCGTTATCGCACGTCTGCGTGTTCATTTGTCATCCGGCTTTAATGGCCGCCGCCAGCACCGACACCTGCCTGCATCCAGAAAGATAAGTAGCAGATAGCTGGCGATACCTCTTTCACAGGAACCACATTAACACCACTTTCGCAGGACACTACAACGATGCCGCAGCACTCGCGAGTCGTCCGCGAAGCCTCTCATGCTGCAACAGCACCGGCCCAAGGTCCGGAGCGGAAGCCGGTGGACCTTACCCACCACTTCAACGCGGTCACGCGCGCGCGCAAGCCGAGCGCCATCAAGGGGCTGTACAAGTACTTTCTCGCCCCGGGAATGTCCAACATTGCTGGAGGTTTGTTGGTCCCCTGACGTATCCGTGGCCGATCCGGTTCCGCAAGGGGGGAGGAGAATGGGATCTGACTTGCCGGCTTCTCGCAGGATTTCCGTTCCCCGGCTACTTCCCGTACGACGACTTCCGCGCCTGTGTCGCCACGCCCGAGCGGTTCCTCGACACCGCCTGCCGCGGCGTGACGCCCATGGGCTTCTTCTCGCGCCGCCGCCGACACGACCCGAAGACGGCGCAGATCTCGGTGCCAAAGTTCGAGCCGTCGCAGTCGCCAGAGAAACGCATCGACATCGCGACGACGCTGCAGTACGGCCGCGCCACGGGCCTGCCCGCGCTCGCCGACTTCGTGCGCGAGTTCACGCTCGACCACATGCTGCAGGGGAAGCTCGCGTACGCTGACGACCGGGCCGACATCCTGCTCACCTGCGGCTCCACCGACGGCTTCTCCAAGGTTGTCGGATGTCTCGGCTCCCCCGGCGATTCGATGCTCGTCGAGGAGGTGACATATCCCAACGCGCTGCAGACCGCCACCCCCTACGGCATCCGCGCCGCGCCGGTCAGGATGGACCGCGACGGCATGATGGTCGATGGCCCAGGCGGGCTGCGGGATGTCCTCGAGAACTGGGACGAGGAGAGGAACGGACGGCGGCCGCACCTGATGTACACCGTCACGATCGGCCAGAACCCGACGGGCGTGTTGCTGAAGCGGCAGCGGCGCAGGCAGATCTACGAACTGTGCGACGCGCACGACGTGGTGATCATCGAGGACGACCCGTACTGGCACCTGCAGTTCACGGCGGAATCGCACCGCAAACCCGCGGCTGGCGAGAAACCGACGTACCCGTTCCTGGCTGCGCTCGAGCCCAGCTTCCTCACCATCGACACCGCCGGCCGCGTCGTCCGGCTCGACACGTTCTCGAAAACGATCGCGCCCGGCTGCAGGATGGGATGGATCACGGCGCAGAAGCCGATCATCGCCGCCCTCGTCGGCGCCACCGAGACGAGCACCCAGCAGCCGTCCGGCTTCGCCCAGGGCATGGTCGCCGAGCTGCTGTGTCGCTCGTGGGGGATGGACGGCTGGGTGGCGTGGCTGGAATCGCTCCGGGACGCCTACGAGGAGCGCATGCTCGCCATGGCCGACATCCTCGAGTCAGGGAAGGAGCTGATCACCGTCGTCTCGCGCGACGACCTCGAAGTGGTCGAGCGAACGCAGCTGTACTCGTTCGCCAAGCCCGACGGCGGCATGTTCGTCTGGGTGCGGATGAACCTGCGCTCGCACCCGGCGTACAGGTGTTTCCTCGCGCGCGGAAACACCAAGGCGGACCTGATGGCCAAGCTGTGGGACTGGAACGTGCTGACGCAGCTGGTGCTGGCGTCGCCGGGGGGCATCTTTGCCGCCGCCGAGGGCGAGCCGCGCGACAAGGCGGACGAGTGCTTCCGCTTCAGCTTCGCAGCCATCGAGCTCGACGAAGTCAAGTCCGCTACCGCCCGTTGGCTCAAGGGCACCTCCGAGTTCTGGCGGCTGCAGGCGTGGGAGATCGAGAAGATCGGCGAGGACGAGACGGTCGTCGGCGCGCCAGGCGCCGCTGCTGCGAAGAGGGAAGGAGGGCGGATGGGGCGGGTTCTGGGGCGGCAAGATGAAACTGGAGGCCGAGTTTGAGAACTCCTGATCCGGACATGCTGCATGTATTCGAGCTTGTCGTGTGGTCGGGCGGGCGTTCTTTCGTTGTTTGTTTCCGTCTCTACTTCTGCTCTAGAATTCCATGGCATTGTAATTACCGACCGGAATCACGTCTCCCCGTCACGTGTTCGCCCGCCATCCGCGATTCCGATCATCACAATATTGCACGCGGCCCACCCCCCCGGCGACGGTGAGCGGTGGGGGGACGGAGAACCAGCGGGCGGGAGAAGAGAAGCAGAGGCACAGCAGTAACGGAGGGGGTCGTGTCTTGGCAGCGCACGGACGGAGTGATACCCTGTGAGCGGCAGCGACCAAGCTGATTTCGGCGCAGAGTCAAGTCGCAGACGCCCGCCTATCACTAGCGAGCGAAGGCGCGTGGCGGGGCCTGGTCAGAGCATGGGTCACGTGACCCAACCCGGGGGGTCCAGCGGCCCACGACGAGCAGACCGCCGAAGCAGCGGTCGAACTGCACTTGCCCACATTCCACACCCCCGTGCCGCGACCACGGAGCAAACACGTCGAGCGCAGCCGCAGACGGCGGTTTGCCATCGCGCGCATGACGTCGCGTTGTGCTGGAGCCCGCCGATGGGCTCCGTGGACTGGTCACCGCGCGATCACTCGCTCCATCGATCCCTCAACTCCGAAACCCCCTCGATCATCATCCCCCCCCCACCCCACCCCACCCCCCGCAAGCAGCAATGGACTTCTCCTTTGCGCCCGACGACCCCGAAGACAGCTGGCTAGCGTGCGCGCTGCGCAGTGCCACGCCAGTCGACAACATAATGCTTACCGCGGCGGCGGTGGACCGGCTCCTCGATGCGCAAGGTGACTAGCCCCCGTGCGGACGGCGCTGCCCCCTCCGCCCAGCCCTCTGCGCTGCGTTGACCTAATCCTGGGTGTCACATGTCCAAGCAGCCAGGCGCAACGCACCACGCACTAAGCCCCACCCGGTCGACGCGGAGACAGCGCCAGCCGCAGCCAGAGCTACCGCGGCGAGCCGACCACCACCACCACCACCACCACGCACTCCCGCTGCACACCCACCAACGCTCCCACGACCGGCCACGAAGCCGCCCCGTCAGCAGCGCACGCGCCGACCGCCGACGCACAGCCGCAACATGGGACCACCACTTCCGCGCAGGCGCACGCGCCACACGAAGGCGACGGACAAGGCCCCGCCGCCGCAGCCGCCGCCGCCACCGGACACGCGGATCTCGCTGGCGCGTCTGCCAGCGTCGCTGCCGCCCGCGCTCCACCGCGACTACGACGTCGTCCGCAGCAGCGTCGACGACTTCTTCGGGCCCGGCAAGGACCCCAATGACGATCCCGCGCACTCGCCGCTGCTGCTGCTCGCCCTCGAAGAGGCCGCCCACGTCGCCCGCGACGCCGCCGTCTGGCTCGCCGCTAACGGGATGCTCCAGGACAAGGCGCTGGTCGATGCGGAGATCGCTAGGATCGCCGCCGTGCTGGAGCGCTTGAGACTGTAGTTCGCTTGGAAGGAGCGGGGTTGGGGGGGGGGGGGGGGGGGGGGGGGGGGGGGGGGACAAA
>Ga0307508_10006819_pt1 | contig 10683 bp, 8 predicted proteins | sample 9_EM_MG_FD_203089 | JGI IMG/M metagenome (GOLD analysis project Ga0307508, IMG submission 203089) | Populus trichocarpa ectomycorrhiza microbial communities from riparian zone in the Pacific Northwest, United States - 9_EM | ecosystem: Host-associated > Plants > Roots > Unclassified | place...
TTTGCATTTTTCATCCAAAAGTGCCTTCAAAACATAAAACAAAGAATATCAAGGCATTTTATATATAAAACATAGGCAAAACACTAGTTAAATGTGGGTGAAACTATCGAATAATATGGTTGCATCACCAGGTGGTCGATCAACATAGATTTTTTCTTTAATGACTCTAATAAAAAAATGTTGATTTCATATCTAGTTGGTAAATCTTCCATTTATTCTATGGAGCTAGTGAAATAAATAGTATAATGGTCTCAAGTCTTGCAACTTGGGAAAAGAATTCCCCATAGTCAATTAACTAACTTTGAACTTATCCTTGACCATTTTTCTTTTTCTTGTAAACCCAATTAACTCTAATGCTCTTGTTTTCTTATGAGAGAGTAATCAACTCCCATGTGTTATTGTTTTCAATTCTAATTTCTTCATCCATTGCACTTTATTTTTCTTCTTTGTTAATGTCTTGAAACCTAATTGGGTTATAACTTATTTATGGACAAGATATAGTGTGCTTGTCACTCTGTATGAGTCATGTGTCATTAAACAATTCTTTCAAGTTTTAAACCCTTCTTAGTCTTATGTCAAAAAGTTCTCCTGATAATAAGTATAGAGTTCCATGTCTTCATTTTGAGGGATGAACACTTTATGGTTCCTTTTCTATTAAATGAGTTAGTTCCTTTTGTTTAATAGTCATTTATGCTTTTTTGGAAGATTCGTCTCAATCCCATCTTGAGGATTCATTTTCTTCAAAAATTACATCTTAGTTACAAAACACTTTCTTGGTGATGGAATTGTACAATGTGTATTTCGTGATTCGATCATCATATCAAACAAATGCAAACTTTTCTCCTTTATCTTCAAGTATGGTTCTTTTAACCTCTAGAAATTTTAGTATATTTAATGCATCCAAAAACTCAAAGATGACTCACACTTGGCTTATGAGTGCCTTTGCTTTATATAATGTTTTATTCTTCAAACTTCTCATAGGACATCTATTTAATAGATAAGCTGTATATGAAACTATTTCAGTCCAAAAAGTCTTGGGCAATGACTTTTCTTTTAACAAGCTTCTAGACATGTTAAGGAGTGTGCAATTCTTTCTGTCAACTACACCATTTAGCTAAAGAGTGTAGGCTAAATTATACAAATGCTTTATTGCTCTCAAATGCCTTTACTGTATATTCACCATATTGATATGATCAAAGCATTCTAATTTGATAGCCACTCTATTTTTCAATAAAGGATTTGAACTCTTTGAAATTATCAAATACCTCTAATTTTCTCTCCAAGTAATACACCCAGGTTCTTCTATTATAGTTGTAATAGAAAGTGAGGAAATATCTTTTACCTTTATTTGATTCTGGATTTAATGGACCACACACATTAATGTGTACTAATTTGAGTAGCTTGGTTGCTCTCCAATCTACTTTATTTTCAAAAAACATTTTGTGTTACTTACTAAGAACATAGCTTTTACAAAACTTATTAGGATGTTGAATGTTTGAAAGACCTTTTACCATCAACTTGCTTCCTAATTATTTTAGACTCTTAAAATTAAGATGTTCACATCTAAGATGCCATATCCGGTATTAGTTATTGACAATGCTTCTTAGACACTTTGGTATATGATGATGAACAATGAGTGGAAACATCATGTTCTTCACCATCTTCACTATAATAAGCAACTTTTCTTGAGTATTTGCAAATGTCAAGTACATATCCTTTAAATTGATTTGATAGGTTTTCTCCACTAATTGTCCAAGGCTCAATATATTTGTCTTCATTTCTAGCACATAATAGACATTAGAGATGAAAACATTCTCTTTATCATCTCATCTCCATTGGACTTAGACTTTAGAGAAATTGTCAAATGACATCTCTCTTTGAAATTTCTTATCAAGTTTAGTGAATAGGTTTTTTTCTACCATTCATATGATTATTGGCATTGGAATCATAACACCAAATATCTTGCTCTTGTTCCAATAAGCCATGTGCCATCAAGTTTATTGGTTTTTTTTAGTAACTACTGCTTCTGCAAGATTAGCCTTCTCATAACCTTTTATATCGGTTGTCTTCCCTGACACTCATTACTATAGTAACCATACTTCTCACAGTTGTAAAGTTCTTTTCTCATTATCTATTTGTTTTTTTTTTCTAAGTTGAGTGTTGTAGGTGCAACTTGTTGAAAAACCTATATTTCAACTTGAAGAATATGACAATTTATAAGCACATATGCATGCATGATTATGAATGCATGAGGCCATATTGATTATGTATGTGTATTATTTTTCCAAGATTTATTTTATTGATTCAGGAACTTAAATTAGATTTCTCAAAAGTCATTAATTAAGAACTTCAACCTTACATGAACTTAGGCCAATTTGAGAGCAATAATCATTCAAACACATTCATTTAAGGCAATAAGGCATTTTTCATTATACTAAGAAGTCAAAATACAATGTTTGTTTTTTAATAATCTGAAAGGTATGCCATCAAACGAGCTTAATACATCATATGACAATAAAAAAGGCCTAATACATCATTTTTGCTTGCCTTATACAACGCTACTGCTCTACTCTCTATGAGGCCTCAGTCTAGGATATGATACAATCTGCTCAAGTCCATCCCTAATCTCGCTGTCTAAAAACACCTCGAGTAACCGATTCACCTCCCGCTATGTATTGTGCAGTACTCCTCAACCTCCTAAGTGATAGTGTATATAGTCTCGGATGCCCACTTCTCAGACTCTTTCTCTGCCTTCTCTTTGGTCGACATCAATGACTTTTCTATAGAAGCAAACTAATCAGTTTGTCCATCCATGAAGGCAATTACATTTTGTTGTTAACTGCACTGTTTGTGGAGTGCGTCATTTATCTTCTCTAACCCTGCTATCTTCTTTTGAGCACCAGATGCTTCTTCCACCATTTTTACCATCTTTATAGTTTGCTTTTTCTTAACTATAGTCAATAACGTGAATTGCTCTTCGTAAATCTCGGAACCTTTTTTTTGCTGTTGTAATAGTTGAGTCATCAACCTATCCCTTTTTTCTTCTACTTTTGCTAAGCTCTTCTCTTGAGCCATCAAATTAGACACCAACTTTCTTTTCTCTGGCCCCAGCTTCTCCACCTCAAAATTCAAACTCGTATTCTGGGACTCTAATTATGCTCGTATCTCCTCTTGTACACTCTCCATGCATGGTATCACTAGCTGCTTAGATTCTTATGGTGCTATTTCTTGCCCTTTTCCTTGGTTCATTCGCCATACTGGATATCCTGGGGTGGTCTTCTCATCCACTCGTCTGGTAGTAGTGACTTTGTGAGGATACCTTCATGCTTGCTTTGGAGGTTCTAATAAATTCTTGTAAGTCTTGAATTATTCACAGAACTGTGCCAACTCGGTAGCCCAGGGGATGAATTGCTTAAATCCTATTTGTCTAAGCACCATGTGAGGATAATAATTGATGCAACATCACTAGTGGGACCTAGGTAGTTCCCACAGTCTGCTATATAGGAATCAATATATACATAACGAGTTCTCTAGTGGAATGAGGACTCACTCAAGCTCTAAAACATTCCCTTTCATGTAGGCGTTCCTACCTAGGTTTTTCAGTAAAGTTATCCAATTTAGAGTAAAGATTCCAGGGGATAACAAATAAACCAGAAATTTTTCTTTCAACTACATGACTTATAGTCCAAGTAACTAGCAACTAAAGACAACACATGCGATGACCCTTCCCAGCTTCCTTACAGTGATTCGAAGAATATAAAGCCTTAGCCATTATTGTTGCAGCCAAATTAACTCTAAGGGCAACCGCACTCTTGATCACATTAACTGTTTTAAAATCTATCATTCTTTCAGCTGAAGGGAAAAGGACTATTCAAATATTCCTAGAGCCAAGATTCTTAAACGGACCACGTTATCCTAACATGGTGCTTAGACAGGCTTTGCCTACCCTTTTAGGGAAGAAAATAAGCAGTACCAAATGACTTGTTGTCTGCTTTTTTATTCAAGAATTATCATAACAATATCATTTAAAATCAAAACACATAGTTTTAATTAAAACACATTGTTTTATTTAATGTAAAACGGTTTTGTTTTATTAACCCTAAATTAATTAGGTCTTTAAACTTGTCAATTCAATTTTGATCTATAGTCTTCATAAATTTTCAATTGAACTCTTAATTGATCATATTCTTTAAGAATCTTTCCGATTCCACCTTAAGGTGTTTTCCGAGTGGATCCTCAAATTCCAATGCCTTTTACAAGATGGTTCTTGGCCTTGAATTTCTTTAATTATATCATCAATTAACCCTTGAAGCTTCTAATTCTTTTAAATTTGTCTCTGATTAAGTAAATTGCAACCCTAAATGTTTAATGTCTTTTGCATTTTGGTTATTGATCTACTAATTCTTCTAATTTTGACTTGAATGACTCTTAAACTTATTCTTTTTAATTAAGCCCTGAATGTATTAATGAAGCCAATTCAAGTTTCCATTTCTTCCAATTGGGTCCCCAATCTTCTAATTTTTGTTATTTCACCATAATATTTAATATTTTTTTTAATTAGGCCCTCAATTAATACAATTGGACTCCCAAACTTTACACCTTGCCCATGTTGTTCCTTAAATTTTTAATTTGTGTAGCCATGCCTAATTTCAGTCAATTTTCTTTGGCAAGACCTCAAATCATCTATCCTTATGGTGTTTTGACCAACTGTGAATTAAATACATGCCTATTTGAGATTCAAAATATGTTTTTGAACTTTGAACTTTTAAGTTTTTGTTTTTTTTTTTAATATTTTCTCATGAAAATGGGAATCTTTGGGGGGGCCAAGATCATGTTATGACATGTCATTCTAAGATATATAACCCACCTTTCTACTATTATAATTTGGATAGAGAATTTAATAAAAGTCTTTTTATTTCATTGATAAATGTAAATCAAATTCAATATTAAATAAAGAAATTCAATCAAGAAAAAAAAGATGGAATTAAAAAAATTTGGTTATAACAAAGAATGAAACGAAAACAAAAGGTTGTATAGATTTTATGAATTCACAAAAACTTTGTGACCTAATTATAGAATAAATATGGCTTTTGAAGAACACATCTGTTTGAAGAAGATTAACAATCACATCACCAAAAACATAAAGACAAAAATAGTTAAGGATTGAAATGAGTATACCCATTTCTATGAAGATGAGATCAAGAATGCATAGTAAAACATTGACATGAGCAGGAATGACTCGACTGTAATACTTAAAGAAGGCTAAAAAGAAGCCCATGAGGATCTAAAGGATCAAGAGCAATGTTGTTAAAATCACGAGTTGACTCTTAAAATCTTACGATTTTACGAGTCAACATGTATATAACGTGTCAAATCGGGTTAAAACTCGAAATCGGTCAAACTCGGTTAAAATCGGTAAAATCGGACCGATTTTACGAGTTTGACTGATTTTGACCGAGTTTGATCGATTTCGAGTTTTAACCCGCAAAAGTTAAAAAATTTACTGTCTCCCTGTCCAAGTCCCCTGACACTCCACTACATAGTCCCCACTCCCCAGTCTCCCCTTTCCCCGTTGCCCAAATCTCAAATTTTCAATCTTAGCAGACTAACACCAGCATTAGAGGATCTTGGGTATGGAAAAGCCTTATACTGTATTTTAGGCCGAGAAGGCATGATCGGAGGATCGAAACCATGGGAAGACAGAGGTAGACGATGAGGAATCAAAGGAGTAAAATAAGAGATAGGAATACTTATATAGAGAGAAATATTGTGTTTTAGACTAACCGTTTGTTAACTACAAAGAGAGACGACAAAAACTCAGAAAGAACTTGAAATACATGTCTTGCTTGGTGGGATATTTGGACATTATTTCTAGGACTTGTTACTAACATAAAAAAGATAGAAGGTGAGGTGGCATGAGATTAAATTGATGTCATTTTATACGTTTTTGTTCTCGTTGTCACGGGTTCACTGTATTGGTCTCTGTTAAATTTTTTTTTTAAGTTGGTGATATACCTTAGAATGTTGTATCATATTATTAGTTGTCTGCAATGTGTTTCAAGACCTGTCCTCTAGAAAATATTCTGAAACTCTATCAATAAAACATAATTGTTTAATCTTATTTTTTTTCTTTTCGTATTTTTAAGTTATTTAAACCATGTATGAATTTTTATTTGAATTATGTATTTTAAGGTGTTTGGACATTTGTATTGTTTATTTCACTTTTTATTTTAATTGTGTTATATTATTATTTACTACTTGACTGAAACTGTCAATATATAATTAGTTAAAATATTTTTCTTGCGATTTTACGATTTTACGATCCGAGTTTATATTGTATATTTCATGTCGTGTTAAAAAGCGTTTTTAACAACCTTGATCAAGAGTAATGATGATCATAGAGGTGTTGGTTTCGAGAACAATACCTTTAGAAGAGTGAGAAACTTCAATTCCTAAAAAAATACTTCAATGCACCAAGATCTTTAATGTGAAATTAAGCATGTTAGCACTCTTTAAGATCGTAAATTTTATTAAAATAGTAAGCATCCACAATAATACCATCCATATATTCTACAAAAGCAATACAACTACTATAACAACCCTGAATTTTATATGTAATTGCAAATAATTTCCCCTTCTTTTAATTGAAAAAACAAGGTAATTGTTTTTTGTATCGGTTTATTATTAGTGATAGTGGTCAACCAAATTAATTTAACCCAATAATTCAGCCGATCGATTTCTCCTATAGTTATTTAATTTTCCTACCGGTAGATCAATTGGTCAATAATTTTCATCAATCGATTGAGACAATAATGATTTTAACTATTCATTTCATTAAACGATTAACCAAATTATTTGGTAAATCCATTTGATCAATCGGTTTGAGCAAAATCATACATGTTTGTTATTTATTCTTTGTTCATTGATTTAAATTTTAATGTAACAAACCCACTTTTAATACATTTCACAACAAACAGAGTTTTCTTTGTATATAGGGCATTCCAAATTTTGACAGTCCTTTACATTTTTAAAATCAATCTCCTATCACTTGATTCAATCATCCTAGATCAAGACCACATAATTATACATCAAAATAGACAATATTTATTCTCTCAATCCATCCTTTGACATTTTACATAGATTATGAAGTATTCATTTAAAACATATGGATCTCAAACAACAGAAATAAAACAAGCATTTAATTTGTACTTGAACAATTATCAACTAAGAACATTAATAGAAGTTATGAAACATATTCTCATTTAAAACAAGAGAACAAACATGGATATGATTAAATTTACGATCAAACTTCATTTAATTATATTAAATATGACATTCATGTTCTAATTTAATTTACAATAGCATCATTAAATTTGATTACACAAATATAGATGCATCCAGAAATTCAAATTTATTATAATTTAAGTCCAAAATATATTTTTGTTGCCATTATTAATCTATCAAAAGAAGTTATATGAAAATGCCAACTATTTTGCACGAGTCTATGAAAGTCCTATAATAAATATTGCAATTACATTAACACTAATTAAAGACAATTAAGGCATGCATATGGTAAGTTGTATAGAAACACATTACACTTTAATTCCATGCTTAAAAAATTATTTAACCCAAATACTCATTTTCTTTTAAAATATAACATTGTTAATTTTAGAACAATCATAATATATATCCACTATAGACATACTAGCATTTTCAATACTCCTTAGAGTAACTAGTCAATAAACTTTTGGTCATCAGGCAACCTGATACCTCTAGTACCCCTTAAGTACTAGTCAATTTTTAATCCTGGTCATTAATCGCATTAACAACTTTAGTATTCCACGAGTACTAGTTAATTAAAAATCTCAGTCTTAGGTATACTTGACACCTCTAATTTCTTTTAGAAAACTAGTCAAAAACTCTCGTTCATCATTCATAATGATGCCTCAAGTATCCCACAGATACTAGTCAATTTCATATCCTGATCATCTAATAAATTTGACACCTCTAGTATCCCACGGATAAATCTAACACCTCTAATACCTTTGAGTACTAGTCAGTTCTTATCCTTTTTGTTGCATTACTTGACCTTTAATTACATAAAGAAGAATACTTCCCCATTTACCTATACGTTGACCAACTTTTTCCTCTTAAGGAATGAACATGTTTCTTTCAAAACCTTCATGATTAACACCTTAAACTATAATCCAACACTTAAACTAATACAATTTTACATGATTCATCAATAAACAATCCATATAAACTCAACCCTAAATTTTACAAATTTGGTCGAAACACAAAGAACATGCAAGGGTGAATTTTTCTTTTCGTAATGGTTCAAATCAAACATTATTCATTTATCATTCATTCCAACCAACACAATTCCACACAATAAAATTGGTAATTACATCACTTATCCCAAACATTATTCCTATATACACTAATTAAAACCTTAAACATTGTAAGGATTAAATTCTCTTTCAATTCATTAAATTGAACCTTTACCCATTCATTATTTATGTATATCATCATCGATCATCGATAATTTTCTTAATCCTAACACCTTAACATAGAAATCCTAACATACCTTTACACTAACCATTTCAATACTTCATCCTACATAAAACCACTCAAAATAATTAGTTTGGAAGAGTTTATTACATTTCAATCTAAAGAAATGAAAGGTTACAAGCTTGAAAACCCTTTTTTTTCAGTTCCCCCCTTTTCCTCTCAAAATCATGCCAAGGGTTTCTCACAAGTTTCTCTCCTCCTCACTTGGCCAATAATGGCCTTTACATCACTATTCAACTATTTATAATTTTAATTTTTCACTTATTACACTATTAGCCAAAGTTTCTTTTTTTACACATTGAACCCCACATGCTTTCTTTCATTTAACTTAATGCTAACTTAGTTAATTTTTTTGACCAAGGGTTTGCATTCTCCCCTAATAAAAATAAATTTTGTCCTTAAAATTTAGATTTCCATACCTACTTTGAAGAACAGACAAACATATTTTCTCCTCATCTCAAATTAACTTTCCTAGGTTTCCTTTTCAATTTGAGAACTCCTCTATAACATTTTAATCATAGGAATATTTTTATTCCTAAGCTCTTTCTCATTGCGATCCAACACCCTTATAGGTTTCACTTCCAAGGTCAAGTCCTCCTTGATTTCAATAGGAATCTGTGGCAGCACTTGTGAAAGATCTATCTTGGCTTTACGTAGCAATGAGACATGAAAAACATGAATCTTGTCTAAATGTAGGGGCAATGCCAATCCATATGTTATATGTCCAATTGTTTCTATAACTTCAAAAACACTCTATCGCCAACATTAAACTCGAGAGGCCTTCTCCTGACATTCACATAACTCTTTTTTCTATCTTGGGTTGCCTTCATCCTGTCCCTTATTTACCTTCTCTGAGGTTATGTACAATATATTTGGTCCTATTAATTTTCTATCACTGATCTCCTCCCAGCATATTAATGTTTGACATTTTTTTACCATATAAAGCTTCATACGATGTCATGCCTATAGTAGCTTGATATTTATTATAGGTAAACTCCATAAAAGACATATGATCTTCCTAATTTCCTTTAACCTCTAATACATATGCTATTAACAAATCTTCTAGGGTCTGTATGTCCTCTCAGATTGTCAATCCATTTAAGGATAAAAAACAATACTTAAATTTAGTTTTGTATCCGGAGCACGTTATTTACTAAGCCAAAGACAAAAAGTAAATCAGGGGTCTCAATCTAACATAATCATTATTGGAATCCCATGAAGTCTCACCACTTCATTCACATATAACCTGACTAATTTATCCACTGGATCTGTCATTATTATCGGTAAAAGAGTATAAATTTTGTCAATTGATCTACAATCACCCAGATGACATCATTTCCCTTCTTTCCCATAGGTAGGCCCGATACAAAATTCATAGTGATATCTTTCTACTAACATTGAGGTATCAATAAAGGTTGTAAAGGCCCATATAGCTTTCGATGCTCTACTTTCATATTTTCCTCTTCATATTTGGCCACCAATAGAATTGCTTCAAGACTTTGTACATCTTAATACTTTTGGGATGCACAACAAACCTTGATTTATGAGCTCCCTTTAACATTTCATCCTTCAAAGTTTTATCTTCAGGCAGATACATCCACCTTCCCACTACTATCATCTCATCATCTAAAATCCAAAATGGAGTCTCAAACCTTAACTTAGGGTCTATTTGGAAATGTGATAGATGTTATTTTTCAAAGTGTTTTTTGCTTGAAAATGCATCAAAATAGTGTTTTTTTATTTTTTTTAAATTCATTCTTGATATTAACACATTAAAATGATCTAAAAACATCAAAAAATTAATTTAAAGCTAAAACAACTTTCAAAATTTTTCAAAAGCATAATTTTGCAATGTCAAAAGAGGCTTTAATCTTGTTCCTCACCTTAAATACTTTAATGTCTTTTTGTCAGGTATCCCAGACTCTTATGATTTATGTAAATATAAACTTGAGACCTATATAAATAATATCTTTATACCCGCAATGGAAATACTATGACAATCAGTTTTAGATCATGAACTAGATAATTTACTTATTGTGGTTTCCATTGCCTTGATGCATATGCTATTACCTTTTAAATTGCATCAAAACATATCTCAATCCCTTCTTTGAT
>Ga0307508_10006820_pt1 | contig 10683 bp, 5 predicted proteins | sample 9_EM_MG_FD_203089 | JGI IMG/M metagenome (GOLD analysis project Ga0307508, IMG submission 203089) | Populus trichocarpa ectomycorrhiza microbial communities from riparian zone in the Pacific Northwest, United States - 9_EM | ecosystem: Host-associated > Plants > Roots > Unclassified | place...
ATTCGAAGTGAGGCACGACCTGGGTCACGATCAGGCCGGCCCCGTAGCCGGGCCCGAGCTCGCGGAGCTCCTCGGCCAGCGAGCTGCTGCCGACGAACGACACGTTGAGCACCATGGCATCGAGCTTCTTGTCGCGGATCTTCTGGATGAACCTGGCGCACGCCTTGTAAGTCCCGACCATGATGATGGCCTTCACTGGGTGCCTGGGATGCAGCAGGTCGTCGCCCAGCCGGATCGCCGCGTTGTGATACTCCAGGACCTTGGCGACGGCGCCCTCGACGTCCACCGTGTTGCGCTCGTAACCGACCCGGAGCACGTCATCGCTGCGGCCCTTCTTGCGCAGCATCTTGGTCGCGCCGGCATAGCCCGCATCGCCATACGCATCATTCTGAGCGAACACCACGATTCCACGATCAGGTATCTTCTTCACGTCCACGAGATAGCTGATCATCTTGGCGGTCTCTTCTTCGTAGCTCGCGCGATAATTGAACACGTAGCGATCCGGCGGGTCCTTGCGCAGGATCTCGGAGCCGGTGAGCGCGCCAAATAACAGGACCTTTCGCGACACCAGGTATGGCAATACCTCCTTGGTGGTCGGCGTGCCCACGTTACCGATGATCGCGAACACGTTGCGGTTCGCGACCAGCTGCTGGACGTTGGCCAGCGCGCGCTTGCCCTCGTAGCCGTCGTCGAGCGCCACCAGGTTGAGCACGCGGCCGGCGACGCCACCGCCGTCGTTGACCGCGGCGAACGCGGTCTCGATCCCCAGCTTCATGCGGCCGCCGAGCTCGCGGGACGGCCCCGAGAACGCCGCGCTCATCCCGATCGTGATCGCCGAGTCGGTGATTCCCCGGACCGCGGCCCGGGGTACCTGGCCGGGGTCGGTGGCCGCGGGTGCCGGGGCGGCGGGGGCGGGGGCCGCGGCCGCGACCCCATGCTTCGGGTCGGCCAGCGAGGCCGCCGAGGTTCGGGTCCCGCGCAGGTAGGCGACGACCGCGATGGCCGCGGTGGCGAGTGCGACGACGCCGAGCAGGACCGAGCGGCCTCGGCTGGATCGGCGCCGCGTGTCAGGCTGGCTGGGCATGTGGTTCTCCGGATACGCAAGCTCGACGCTGGGGAGCACGGTCAGCTGGTCCGAGCTGTTCGGCCCGTCGTAGGGCGAACCGCCGGGCTGCGGGGGGCGCACGTCATGCAGCGCGGGCAATGGCATCGTGCCCAGCGCGCCTTGGGGGGTACCTCCGAGCTGGGCCTCGACGAGCTGGCGGATCCGGACCCGCTCGTCGTGGAACAGCTCGGTCACGGCCGCGCCGATGTTGCGCTCGCGGGTCGGCGTGGCGTGCTGCGCGAGGTAGTCGGCGAGCTCGTCGCGCAGGGCCTCCGCGGTCGGGTAGCGATCGCCCGGCCGCGACGCCATCGCCGTCATGCAGATGTGCCTCAGCGCCGCCGGCGCACCGGGCGGCAGCGCCGGGACCTCGCCGCTGGACACCCGCCGGATCACCTCGGTCTCGGACATCCCGGCCCAGATCGTCCTGCCGGCCAGGATCTCCCAGAGCATGACGCCGACCGAGAAGATGTCGGCCCGCCGATCGATCGCGGAGCCCGCGATCTGCTCGGGCGGCACGTAGCGCGCCTTGCCCTTCATCACGCCCACGCGGGTCTGATTCAGCGCGTCCAGGACCTTCGCGATCCCGAAGTCCACGAGCTTGACCTGGCCGTCATAGGTGATGAATACGTTGCTGGGGGTCACGTCGCGATGCACGATCGCCAGTGGCGTGTTGTCGTAGCCGGCGAGCTCGTGTGCGTAGTGCAATCCCGACAGGACGTGAGTCAGCATCTGGATCTGCATGGTGAGCGGGACCAGCTTGCCGGCGCTGCGGGAGCGCCGGACGCGTGCGAAGGTCTGACCCTCGAGGTACTCCATCGCGAGGTAGTAGCGCCCGCGATCCTCGCCCACGTCGTAGGTCTGCACCACGTTGGGGTGGCTCATCCGTGCGGTCAGCCGGGCCTCGTCGAGGAACATCTGCCGGAAGTCGTCGTCGTCGGCGAGATCTCGCCGCAGCAGCTTGATCACCACGAGCTTCTGAAATCCCCCCAGTCCGCCCTGAGTGACGGTGAGGTAGACCTCGGACATTCCTCCGTTCCCGATCTCGGCAATGAACCGGTATTTCCCGGACAGTTCGTTGGAGCTAACGAGCTTGCCAACCGCAGCACTCATGGCAGTCCCCTTCACGGATTGGTCGTGATGTTGTGACGCCGCTCCACGTCGAACCTCCCCAGGCCCGACCAAAGCCCACAGTACCCGACTCTCATCATCGCGTCAACCGGGATATCGGTCGAAGCGCGATATCATGTACCCATGTCGGACATCGATAGAGATCTTGTCCGCACGACAGTCGCGAGTACGAGATTCGAGCATCGCGACAATGTGTAGCCCGTCGCTGCGGAGGCGAGCCTCACACATGGCCACAGCCATCCTCGTCACTCCCTGTCGTGCGGCCCGCGCGCGGTGATGACGGACTCGACACGGTCGCCGCCGGTCGACGCGATGATCTCGTATCATTGGCTCGAGCACGACGACGCGTGGCGCAGCGTAGTCTTCGATTGCCTAGCGATGCTCCAGGTTGGAATATCGAGAGCCGCTATGCGACTGCGCATCGCCAGCGCCGGCGCGGTCTGCGTGCCTGTCCGGTGTCCGCGGTCCGCGGCCTTCGCCCGCCGGCACGACCGGGTCGCGGTGATGGCGACCGCCGCCCGCGCCGCGCGCCGTCACCGGTGGTGAGCCGGTCGATGCGCGGCCGGCCCGGCTCGACCAGGCACGTCCGGCGCGGTCTCGCCCGGGAGCCGACCTCCGGGAACTGCGCTGACCCCGGATCGGCCCCGCGAGCCGCCGGTGCCCCACGGTTGCGGGCCGCTGAGGGCCGCCCGGCTCATCGGCGAACCGCCGGCGCGTGACTCCGCCCGACCGACCGGTCGGACCTCTGGGGCGCGCGCACTTCATTAAGTTCGGCTGGCGACGCGGAGCAGCGTCGGCTTGCATGGCTGCCGGTAGCTGGCTTTTCGTTTACAGCGCGTTTACCATTTTTTGGCAAAGGGGTCCCTGCTCGACGTGCGTCGCGCTACACGATTTACACTTGCCTCGGCGTTCGTGGTCGTTGCCTCGGGTGGTTGCGTCGACGGGTTCCGTGGATCGAACGTGCAGATCGACCTGTCGCCGGGGATGCCGGTCCAGGCGCACGTCGCGGCGGCGATGGCCGCCGGCGAGCTGCCGGCGAACACGCACTTCACGATCTACGCGGTCCAGCAGAGCGCGACCGAGGATCGGCTGTTCGAGATCCAGCGCTTCGAGGTCCACTGGCTGGTCGACCCGACGTCGCCGTGCTTCATCGACGTGGGCGCACCGCACCCCGGGCTCCACGTCACCCAGTTCGCGGCGAAGATCGCGCAGGACACCGGGATCACCGACATCGCGAACCCGCCGGCGACCGCGACCGCGCAGCAGAAGATCCTGATGGCGACGGCGCTGCAGCGCATGACCAACGTCGCCGCGCTCGGCAGCGCGGCCGGGATCAAGGCGGTGACCTCGGCTTCGACCGCGGTCTACCCCGCGGTGGCGGCCGGCTGTACCGGCCCTGCCGGGCTGATCCCGCCGGCGAGCTGCACCGACGACGCGTCGAACCAGCTCCGGCTGACGCTGTGCCAGGCAGCGTGGAAGGCCGATCCCAACCTGTTCGAGGGCACCGACCGGGTGCTGACCGCACCGCTGGGGGGCGTGACCCGCGGCACGGTCGACGGCCTGAACCCGATCAACCACGCGCCGGTCGGCGGTGCGCAGTTCTTCGTCGACAACGCGCTCGACAACATCGATGCCTACGCGATCTACAGCCAGACCGACGGGATGGACACGCCGGGGACCCAGCTCCTGTTCGGCCACCCCACCATGCCGACCCGCGGCGTCCGCCATGTCCACCTGGTCAGCCCGGCGACGCCGGCGTTCACGGCCGAGATGGCGGTGTTCGCGGATCTCGGGCAAGACGACGTGCAATTCTAGGAGGCTCATGCAGACCCGGATTGTTGTTCTGGCCCTGCTGGCAGCGCCCGTCGCGAGCTGCAAGAGCCTCGATTGCGGCGAGGGCACGACCGAGCGCAACGGCGCCTGCGTGCCGGCGAACGAGACGGTCGGGGCCGCGATGTGCGGTCCGTTCACCGAGCTCGCGGGGGATCGCTGTGTCCCGATGTTCCCGCCCACGGTGTGCGATCCGGCGACGACCGCCGCCGACGTCGACAACATGGGCGTGACCACGTGCATCGGCACCGGCGCCGGCGGGTGCTCGGCGCGGCTCGCGTGCCCGACGCCGACCGACGGCAAGCAGACGATCTGCGGCCAGCTCTACGACTTCGAGACCGGCCAGCCGTTCGCGGAGGCGGGTGCGACCGGCACCGCGTGCACCGCCGGGGCGGCCACCGGTCCGTGCGCCGTCGGGATCAAGGCGTTCGATGCCGCCGCGCTGGCGATGAACCCCGCGGGCACCGCCCCGCTGGCCATCGGCGCGGTCTACCTCGACGACTGCGGCCGCTACAAGGTGTCCGAGATCACCCAGCCCACCGTCCAGCCGCTGATCGCGCTGGCGGTCGACGACGCGGCGCTGCCGCCCGGGCCGACCGGGATCACGAACACGGTGGGGGTCGCCACCGGCGCCGCGCCGAACACCGCGACCAAGGATCTCGAGGCGTTCATCGTGAAGCCGAGCACGACCGCCGCCTGGGCGGCCACTGGACCGTCGCTCGCGGCCGGGATCTATGCGCCGGTCTATCGCGGCCACCGCACCGGGACCGACCTCGCGGCCGGGGTCCAGTTCACGTTCGGGCCGAACCCGTCGATTCCCACGATGACCGACATCAACCGCGACTTCTATTTCACGGCGGCCGCGACAACCCGGACGACGCTCGAGCCCAACGCCGGCGTGACCGGCGTCAACGGTACCGTCCTGGTGAGCGGCGCAAACCTCACCGAGGTCTACGCGGGCAAGGGGGGAGGCCTGCCCACGACGTGCATGTGGGACATTCACCCCGGCGCCGCGATCCCCTACGTGGTCTTCATCCAGATCTTCCGGCCCACCGACGCACCCGGCATGACGTGCCCGCTCTGAACTACCTCGGCCTGCTCGCGCTCACCGCCTGCTCCGTCGCGTCGGCCGATCCGACCAGCGGCGTCGACGGCGCGCTGTTTCGCAGCTCGTACGACGCCGGCGGCGTGTTCGCCGTCGAGGGCGCGCGGCTCATGCCGACGCACGATCTGTCGTTCAAGCTCCTGCTCGGCTATGGCCGGTCGCCGCTCAAGCTCGCGGTGCCCGGGATCGGCGACGGCGGCCGCGATCGGGTGCTCGACTACCTGGTCACGCTCGACATGGCGTTCGGCATGACGCTGAGCGACCGGATCGCGATCGGCATCGACGTCGCCGGCTATCGCACCCGGACGGGGCCGGGCTACGGCGTGCGCGGCCGCTACGCCACCGGCGGCCTGATCACGGCACGGTCGACCGGCCTGATCGCGCTGCGGCCGCTGTCGAACATCGATCCGTCGGCCAATCCGAACGACGGCTCGGCCTACCTGGGCGACGGCCTCGCCGGGCCGCTCGACGCTCGGTTTGGCGTCAAGCTCGCGCTGATCACGCGACCCTTGTTCGCGCTGTCCGCGGTCGGCTCGGTGTTCCTGCCGTTCGGCGAGGACCAGATGCTGCTGGGCGACGCGAGCCTGGTGTTCGAGCCCAAGCTCGCGGCCGACTGGCGCAGGGACCGGATCCACGCGACCCGGCTGGTCGGCAACCTGGCGGCGCGGATCCGCCAGCGCTCGGTGCTGCAGAGCTACGACACCGCGATCGCCAGCCCGACCGACGCCGACGACAAGGCGTTCCTCGATGTCGGCAGCGAGCTCGTGATCGGCGCGGCCGGGGTCTACGAGCTGTCGTCGCGCGCGATCGCGGCGCTCGAGGCCCAGGCGTTCGTCCCGCTACCCGATGGCCTGTCCTGGGGCGACTGCCGGCTGGCCAGCGGCGCGCGCTGCGACCGGCTTCAGGCGAGCGACTACTTCGCCGGCGCCAAGCACGGCGACTTCACGACGCTGGTGACGCTCGGGGTGACGCTGCGGGTGTCGCCCGACGTGTCCGCGAGCGTCATGCTCGGCACCGGCCAGCTCGGCGCGCGCGGCGAGGAGGTCCGGATCACGACCGGCCTGTCCTGGACGCCGCAGCCCGCCGGCGGCGAGGCCGGCCGCAACGATCGCGACGGCGACGGCATCCCCGACGCGGTCGACGCGTGCCCCGACGAGCCCGAGGACAAGGACGGGTTCCAGGACGAGGACGGCTGCCCCGATCCGGATAACGACGGCGATGGCATCCCCGACGTCTCGGATCAATGTCCGAACGAGCCCGAGGACAAAGATGGGTTCCAGGACGAGGACGGCTGCCCCGATCCGGACAACGACGGCGACGGCATCCCCGACGCCACCGACAAGTGCCCGAACGAGCCCGAGGACAAGGACGGGTTCCAGGACGAGGACGGCTGCCCCGACGACGACAACGACGGCGACGGGTTCGCCGACAGCGTCGACAAGTGCCCCAACGACCCCGAGACGGTCAACGGCTTCGAGGACGACGACGGCTGCCCCGACGTCCGCGGCACGAGCGGCCCCGAGGAGCGCGCCGATCGGATCGACCTCAAGGGCGCCACGGTCACGTTCGCGCGCGGCGCGCTGACCCCGCCCGCCCGGCAGCTGCTCACGCAGGTCGCCACGCTGGTCAAGACCCGGCGGCTGGCGATCCGCGTCGAGGTCCACGTTCCGCTCGGCACCCGGTCGACGAACCCGGGCCAGATCGCGGCGCAACGCCGGCGGGACAAGCTGCTCGCGCAGCAGCGCGCGAGGCTGATCGGCGACTTCCTGACCGCCCAGGGCGTCCCGGCGGCGCAGGTCCAGGCCGTGGCGATCGGCTCCGACCGTCCGCTCGGGACCGCGACGCCGACCGATCCGGTGAACGACCGCGTCGACTTCATCAAGGCCCAGCAGGGAGCAGCGCCATGATCCCGGGGCGGGCCACGGGCCACGCGGTCATCGCCTGCATCGCGCTGGGGGCGGCGGGCACGGCGCGCGCGCAGCCCGGCGGGGGCGCCACCACCGACGTCGAGGTCCCGGCGCTGGTGGTCGAGCCGAGCGACGCGCAGAGCCCCGAGGCCGACGAGGCGCTCGACCTCGCCAACATCGTGCAGAGCGCCGCGAAGGGCATCACCACGGTGCAGGAGGCCCCGGCGATCGTCACGGTGGTGACGGCCGACGAGATCCGCGAGCGCCAGTTCCAGACCCTCGACCAGCTGATCGACACGGTGCCGGGCTGGCAGCGCGCGAGCGCATTCAACTCGGTCTACACCGCGCCGCTGGTCCGCGGCCAGATCCAGGCCGTGCAGTTCCTGCACGACGGCTTGTCGCTGTTCGATCCGTTCATCAATGCTCCGGGCATCAGCCGCGTCACGCCGATGGAGCTGGTCAAGCGGGTCGAGATGATCACCGGCCCGGGCGGCGTGCTGTGGGGCTCGAACTCGCTGCTCGGCATCCTCAACCTGATCACCAAGGACGCCGAGGACGTCGATGGCGCCGAGATCGGCGGTCAGCTCGGCGACGGCAACGGTGATCGCCTGATGGCGCGCGCCTACGCGATGGTCGGCGCGCCGAACCTCCTGGGCGGCAAGCTCAAGCTGTTCGCACACGGCAGCCTGGAGACCTACCAGGGGCCCGGGATCCAGATGCCGCTGCTGGTGTTTCACAGCGCGCTGCCGCAGCCGAACTCTGCGAACATCTACGGCCCCTTGACCGAGGCCGACGAGGCGCAGTCGATGCTCGTCACCCTCGACGGCAAGGTCGCCTACGGCAAGCTGCAGCTCCGGGTCTATGGCACGTTCGGCGCGAAGTACGCGCCAGCCGGGCTGTCCGGCGAGCCGGTTCGCCAGACGCTGCCCGAGGATCCGGCGTGCCCCACCGGGACCACCGATCCCACCTGCACCGATCCGCGCCGGGTCAGCCGCAAGAACCGCGAGGACGTGTTCGATCGCTACGCGGTGCTCGAGTACCGCACCCGGTTCGCCCACGAGAAGGCCGGGATCGCGGTGCGGACCTACGCGCAGCAGTTCGTCCGCGGCTTCGAGCCGGCTCAGGTGCTGGCGTCGTCGTCGCTCCTGACCGGCGGTCTGTCGTTCAACGCGGACGCCACGAGCTATCGCGCCGGCGGCGCGTTCGACGGTGATCTCGAGCTGTCGTCGCCGCTGCGGGTACTCTACGGCGCGGAGGCGTTCCACGAGTGGACGATCGACGACACGACCACGTCGCTGCAGGGCCGAGGCACCCAGTCCAACTTGCTCGGGCCGTACGATCTCACGCTGGTGCCGCTGCCGTGTCCGCGGAGCTACGACCCGGCGACCAAGACGCTGGTGCCGGTCCCCGGCTGCCCGCTGACGTTCGCGTTCCCCGCGTCGCGCACGGTGTTCGGCGCCTACGTCGACCCGCAGTACCGGCCGACCAAGGACCTGATCTTCGACCTCGGCGGCCGTGTTCAGGCCGCGCCTGGCGCGCTCGGCTCGTTGTCGTACGACATGAACGCGACGATCGCGGCCACGGTGGTCTGGAGCTTCGTTCCGAACTGGCACCTGAAACTGAACTATGCCCAGGGCTTCCGACCACCGGTATTCAACAACACCACATCCAACGGGGAAGCCGTACAGATCGGCGGCAATCCCAACCTCGCGGTCGAGACCTCGGACGCCACCCAGGCCGAGATCAACGCCCGGATCTTCAAGGGGGAGCGCCGGATCCGCGAGCTGTCGTTCCGGATCGATGGCAGCTACACCCGGCTCAACAACCTGATCCAGGTATCCTCCGGCAACTACTCCAACTCCGGAGACCGCGGCCTCGCCTCCGTCGAGTTCCTCGGCAAGCTCTACCTGCAGGGCGGGCACCGGATCGAGCTCGGCTACACCTACCTACGTGGTGACACCAGCGACAAGGGCCGGCTGCGGTCACTCCCGGAGAACTGGTTCTCGCTCGCGGGCGTGTGGTCGCTGTACGCCAGCAAGCTGACCGTCACCACGACCTTCAAGGTCACCGGGGCGGCCGAGGATCCCAACCGCCTGGTCGAGTATCGCGGCAGCACCTACTGCACCGCAGGATCGTCGGATCCGGCATGCGCGATGGCCAGGCCGGGGACGGTGGTCAACCCGGTCACCGTCGCGGCGACCGACCTGGTGCTCGACCGGCTGCCGCCGATCGCCGACCTGTCGCTCGGCCTGACATACACGCCGGTGCCCAAGCTCGCGATCCGTGCGTCCGCGTACAACGCGCTGGCGAGCCACGCGTACCAGCCCGACGCGTTCTTCGACTACGAGCCCCACCTCGAATACCTCCCCAACCCTTACGAAGGCTTCCGAGCCTACTTGTCGATGACCTACCAGTACTAAGGCGAACCTGAACACGTCTTTCCCCGCCCAGCCCTGATATCATCGCCCACGCTTCGACCTTTGCGTCGAAGTCCGGGGAATCTTGTCGAAACGACGTGTGCTCGCGATCTCCAGCGATCTCGATCAGCTCCGGCGCATCGTGGTCACGCTCGAGCGCGCGGGAGCCGAGGTCGACGCCGTGCGCAGCCCCGAGGCGATCGCCGCCGAGGTGATCCCGCATCGCTACGTGTTCTTCTCCGCCAGCGATGGTGACGTCGCGGCGCTCGACACGCTGGTGCCCAAGCTGCGCGAGCGCGCGCACGTCACGATCGTGACCCCCAGGGCGGTGCTGTCGGATCTCACCAGCTACCTGCGTGACGACCGCGTCAACCACGTGGTGGTGGGCGAGGAGCTCGACAACGGCGTGTTCGTCACCGCGCAGAAGCTCCTGACCGGCGACATCTTCGGGGTCGAGAAGTACCTGCCGGCCGGGACGCCGGTGCACTACGCGCGGCTGCGCGACTTCGAGGGCCGGGGCCGCGCGATCGACACCGTGCTCGACTTCGCCGAGCAGGCGCGGATGCGCCGCCAGGTCCGCACCGCGATCGGGGCGGTCTGCGAGGAGCTGCTGATGAACGCGCTCTACGACGCCCCGGTCGACGCCGACGGCCGGCCGATGTTCGCCGACGTCGATCCCCACGACCGCAAGGACACCCGGTCGCCGCGCCCGGTCTCGATCCGCTACGCGGTGACCGACCAGCTGTTCGCGGTGGCCGTGCGCGACCGGTTCGGCCGGCTCGCGAAGAACACGGTCCTGTCGTACATCGAGAAGTGCATCCGGTCGCCCAACCAGATCGATCGCAAGACCTACGGCGCCGGGCTCGGCCTGTACCTCGTGGCCAACGCCGCGGCGAGCTACGTCGTCAACGTCGCCTACGGGATCGCCACCGAGGTGGTGTGCACGTTCGATCGCGGCGCCAAGTCGCCGCTCCGGCTGGTCGGGATGTTCGTCCACCCGGGCGGCGCGGAGATGCTGAAGCGTGGGCCGACGCCCGAAACCGCCGCGGGACGCTACGACGGTGGCTGAGCGCCAGTTCGGTCCCTACCGGCTCGTCCGCCAGATCGCAGTCGGCGGCATGGCCGAGATCCACCTCGCCAAGACCGCGGGCATCGCGGGGTTCGAGAAGTACGTCGCGCTCAAGATGATCC
>Ga0307508_10006821_pt1 | contig 10682 bp, 13 predicted proteins | sample 9_EM_MG_FD_203089 | JGI IMG/M metagenome (GOLD analysis project Ga0307508, IMG submission 203089) | Populus trichocarpa ectomycorrhiza microbial communities from riparian zone in the Pacific Northwest, United States - 9_EM | ecosystem: Host-associated > Plants > Roots > Unclassified | place...
CCCAAAAAAAAAACCCAACCCCCCCACGTCAATAACACAACCCCCCCCCCCCCCCCCCCAAAAAAAAAAAAAAAAAAAAAAAAAATAAGAAAAAAACTGGGAGAGAGGCCTTATGCGGGCAGGCCTTTTGGATTCGATTGCGTCGGTGTCACCGACCCCAATTCTCCGCTCACATAGCCATCATCGCCATCCGTCTCAAGTCCAGCCAACTTCTTCTGCAGCTTGTTGCAAAAGTCGACGACGCGCACGCAATCGGCCCGTGAAACGTCGAGCTTCCGAATCCTTTTGTCGCTAACCCAGATTCGCAACATTGCGGCGGCGCGGCGGACACTCTCTCCGGCGTCGGTCGCCCAGTCCTCATCCCAATGAACGAAAGTGGTCAAAGTCTTCCAAGCAGCAACAAAGCCGAGGAAGCCGAGACAATTCCTGTCGGCTTGACGTTGCCAGTCGAGATCACTGAACAGGCGAGTGGCTTGGTCATGAGAGCCATTCCTCATCAGTGCCAAGGCCATTCCGCAACGGAGCGACACACGAATATCCGCGGTGGTGGTAAATGCGGTGTTGATGGGAGTGACCGCGACCCGAGGCAAGCCGGGCTTCTGGCTGAGTACTTGTTCGCGAGACTTCATATCCTCGTCGAAAATCTTGATGGCCTCGTACAGGTACTTCTCGCCGTCTTCACTGACGAGGACAGCCTTGGCGGTGAGGGCACGTAGCTGCACGGCGCTGGAGAGAGGAGCGATGCGGAGAGCGGTATCCAGATCGTTCTGGATGCGTCGGACGAGGGAAGGCGAGGGGTTGGTCTTCAGGCTGGCAGACAAGGCGCCCTGGAGAAGGAGACTCGAGAGCCAGGCGGCAAGGGCATCCAAAGGCGAGGCGATGGCGGCGTCTTTGACAACGCTGTCCATGCCTTCGTCGGCGGTGGTTTGGGCGAGTTTGTTGTATGCAAGATTGTAAGCATTCTCCACAATCACCGGGTCGAAGACATCCGAAGGATCGAGTTGCAGGAGTTGGAGCAGGTTCTCGGGAAGTTGCTCGGCGGAAGGATCGTTCTCCAGGACTGCTTTCTCGTGTGCTTTGCGCGCCTCCGTCCAGTAAAAGTTGGAGAATTTTTCAGCGAGGAGCTGGAGGTGGCTTCCGAGATCGAAGAAAAGAACCCGAATGTGCAGAGAGTTCACCATCAGACGGGCTGGGGTTGCGGGGAGGGTCCACGAAGCCAGGAGGGTAAGCAAAAGACGCGAGTGATTGACGGAAAGGTCACCACCAGTAAGCTGCGCATCGAGAGCAATGGTCCAGGACTTGATACGTGCGGCTTCGTCCTCTTCGGTCATGCCAGTGATCGTGCGATACCTCTCCCATCCAATCATCTTCCGAAGACTCAATTTGATTGCCTTCTGACCAAGTGCGGCCAGCTCGAGTGTGACGGAATGACGAGGAACCCAGACGGTCTGGATAGCGGTGAGCCATGCATGGCAACGATTCTTAAGGGGCGAGGCGAGCGAAGGGGCGGTTGAGACATTCGGATTGCGGACGGCTTTAGCATCCAAGGGGGTCTCTTTGGCGTCGAAGTACCCAGGGGTGACAACGTAAAGGATCGCAGTGAAGAGGAGGAGGAGCTTGGCAATCAACAAGGCGAGATGTGTGTTGGCGGAAGGAGCGCCGACGCCTAACCACTGCACGGGGATGGGGAGTGCTGCCAACTGATGGTGCGAGCCACCCTCGTGCGACCGCAGCCCGCCAACAACCATCAAACCCGCCAAACCGCCCACCATCAACCTGCTCACCAAACCACCACCAGGCCCACCAGCAGCCCCCCCTCGGCCCGGATGCTGCCCAGGCTGAGCCTGCAGACCCATTCCGCCCATCGTCGCTAGCTTCTCGAATGCGTTCAACCTGTTCTTCAGCTGGTCGTTCTCCTCCAACAGCCGCTTATTCCGCTTCTCTAGATGACGGATATATTCGGTGGCCTTGGCAAGGACGGTCGCTTTGTTGAGCTTGTGCGCAGGAGCCAGCCCTTCCAGGTCTACTTCTTCGTCGTCATCGCCAAGCCGGGCGGTCCCGGCCATCACCCTGAGGGATGGGACGGAGTCTCGGAGGGCGGCAATCTTGTCGTTCAGGTTTGTCCGGTACCGTTTTTCGATCATGTTGTGAGCCGTCTTCTTCGGTTGTTTGCGGCTACCACCACTCGCGGTGGATCCCGGCTGCTGGTTCCCTTCGCTGCCCTCCTCGGAGCTTGTCTTTCGCTTTTTCGTCCGAGGGGGGGCAGGAGCACCATCATCACTGGCGGACCCATCCCGAGAGTCGGGACTACTAACCGAGTGAGGGGACGAGACGCTCTGGCGGAGCGGGGATTGCCGTTGGGGGGTTGGGGGAAGTTGGTGTGGCCGCATCTGCTGCTGCTGCTGCTGCTGCTGTGGCTGCTGGATCTGTTGCTGCCATTCGGGGGTCTGGGCCTGGAAGTCATCTCGCTGTTGGGTCTGGGTCCTCCAAATCATGGGAGAGAAGTCGCCCGAGTTTTGCCTGGAGGGAGGCTGGTTGTTGTACGCAAAGTTGAAGAGTGCGTCACTGTCCTTGGGGAACGGATAAGGGCCCCCTTCGAAGGCGGTCTGTACGGTTGGATCAAGCAAAGACCTGCCGGGAGAGATCGTTCCCTGAGGATCCCCGGATTCTCCAAAGTAACCGGCCGGGGGCTGCTCGTTCTCGGATTTGATGTAGCCGCTCATGGGGGGAACGCCAACTTGCTCTGGAAGCATCAACTGATCCCAGTTGCCACCGTCTGGAAGAATGCCGGCAGCCTCGCTGATGTCGTCGAAAAACGCAGAGGGATCGTTAGGGTCCCACTCGAATCGAAGGGACTCGGGAGAATGAGACGTCACTGAGCCCGAAGAAAGGCCGGGAGGCGATGCCGAGTTGAAGGGCGAGAGACCAGAAGGATCGCCCGCGGGAGAGTCCGACGAGGTTAAGTTGTCGTTTTGTGGGTGTTGTGCGTCAGCGTCCAGCTTGGCCAGAATCTGAGCGCAGGAATCGTAATCGAGTGCTTGCTGCTCCATCCTGAAAGGATAGTAGGGGTTCTTTTGAGGGGAAAGCAAGAGATGGATCTCAAGGTGAGGAGATCGTCAGCCAGACAGTACGGCAGGAACACCAGGAAGTGCAAGCGCACACCACGGAGTGGCCTGACAGAATCGAGCCCTGGCGCGAGTAGATATTGGCTAGGGGGGCGGCGGGGGTAATGGGGAGCTGTTGGGCTGGACGGGATGGTATTCTGGTTGTGAATGGTCAGAGCAGTGGGCTGAGGGTTGCGTGTGGACGTAGCGAGAAAGGATACAAGGATGTTTGTGGATCTGGCGTGATGATGGTTCGATGTTTTTTTCGCGACAACGCCCGGGGACCAAGACGAGGCGCCGATAGTAGTTCGCCGCCACCCACAGATTCAGCACAGAGGTGGTTCGCGGATGTGAACCCCACAGGAAGAACCTCACGACTTGGAAATAGTACGAGGATGCCGTGCAGGAGCTGAGCCGGTGGGGGTGAAGTTATAAGTATAAGCGTCCACTTATATATCTCTAGAATGAATCCTTCGCTCGGTCGCTGCTTTTACTCGCGGTCCAGGCTCAAGTACGAAGGATACAAATATCGATGGGATTCCCTTGGGCTCCCTCTTTCGCCCCGTTTCTTTTTTTTTTTTGGGGGGGGGGGAGGGGCTTTCTGTTTTCTGCGTACGAACGGATTAGCATATAAACCTCGCCCGACTAGATTACACATGAACGAACGAACGATCGAGAACAGCAGTATGTAGCTCAATGGCAACGACTGACAACCAGGTCGACGAGCGACTGCGGCGGGCGGGCAGACGTGCGGAATGCGGAAATGCGGAGATGCGCGAATCAGGAATCCTAGCGATACGAAGCACTCCCTCGGATGCTGATGCTGATGGCGACGGAGAGCAATGGCCGGCGGACGGACCGAATGATTGACCGAATGACTGACCGAATGACTGACCGAATGACTGACAAGCTGAGGGGTTTGCACTGCCTGCTCGTCCGATGTCGCGGCAAGGACGACAAAAAACGAGCAACGTCGGGGGTGGGAAGCGGCGGAAGGTGAGAAGACGTGTCGAGGGCGATGAGGGACCAGGGAAGAAAGGGCCGGACGTTCTTTCCTTTCAATGTGCTCTTCACTCGCTTGATCCTTTTCGGCGTCCTGCTTTTTTTCTTTCTTTCGCGTTTATCTCTCTGGGGATCTCTCCGTTTTCTATCCGTCTGAGGATATAGCTAGAGTCTCGCCAGCCGCGGAAGAAAGATGTTCGAAAGTGTGTCCGTTTGGTGGGCAGCTCACTATTCTCGTGCATCCTGGTAGGCCAGGCCCGTGAGCGACCACTCACCCGCTGCCACTCTGCATTCATAGATACATCAGTCCACTTTTCTCTAGTTAATGCGGTGTCACCCATCCCTTGCCGAATCGGTGGCGCTGAAGGCCAAGCCATCCACGTTTCGCACATGCCCGTCTCACGCCATCCTTGCGTGCGCAGCCCTAAGCCCTCGGCCCTTAACTATTCCACGACGCAGAGCCGCACACACGCCAAGACACCGGCTGATAAGATGATCTCCCGGGTGCACGTGCCCGATCGGGCCCCCACGTCATTCATTCCGACAAACCTCTTGCGTGCACGCGGGACATCTTGAGCCGGGGATGATGACGTCGATACCCACTCCAAAAGAAATTACGTTCATTTTCTCAGCCGCTCTACATAGAATCTAGATGCGGGTCCCAGATCTCTCTCCTCCAACCAAACGGCCAGCGGTTAGCCGTACATACATCACCGCACATACTGGCAGCGGGGACGGCGGGCGCTCTTCGCTTGCGGCAGCGGGCTAGACCAGATCTCGTCCTTGGACATCAGACGTCCGACGAGCAGCTCCCTGGCTGGCGACGTGGGCAGGCCGGCTTGCTGCAGGGGCTTTTTTTCTGGTCGATTGAGATCGAGGGATGACGAGCGCCACGCATGTGGATATGCCGGCGGAGAGGTATGTAGATAGGTTACATAACCGTGTGTAGCTGAGTGAGATGTTACTTGGCCGCTGCCTGGCTCCCGGTACCGGTCGGTACCCTCTCCGGGAAGTCACCATGCTCGGCGTCCCGCTGGCGCTCGCGGGGTCAGGCAGGGCAGCAAGGGGACATAAGAGAACAGGCACGAGCAAGCACATTGCGTTACCGGCATCAAAACTCGGCGCTGGCACTGCGCGGTCGGCCGGATCGCAATGGCGATAAAAACCGCAGCTGCATGGCTCCAGAGCGGAGATGGAGCGTGAGCGGTTTGTAGCACAGTCGCCAGCTTAGTAACGCCGCTGAGCTGAGCAGCGTCTCCGACGATCGTTCGTTCACCGAGCATCAGCACGGAAGGAGCGGCACACCACCACTGCACGCCGCAACCGCCGCGCCGTTGGCGGTGGGCAGACGGACGCCGATTCGACCGAGCGACTCGAAGCTGATCTCCCGCCGGGCTGAGAGGAGATGTGTGTCCGGTAAGGGTAGGTTGATACGGAAGGGCGTGGGGGGGCGAGGAGGAGAGGGAGGAGATCAATGTGGGAGGGGAGAGATGAGAACGGACAACGTTTCGGGCACGGGTCACGAGCGCGGTGATGTCTGGGCTCAGGACGGCGCTCGCCCTGTGTTTGTTCTCCGGTTGTGTGTTTTAGCTGTTGTCTTTTTATTTATCCTTCCGACGCCGGACGCGGAGAGTTCCGGGCGGCTCTCTCCATTGGGCGCTTGGATCCGGCCGCGAGCACTGGCATCATCCGCTCTCGTCCACGAAGCGCAAGCACCACCGGCTGCCGGAGCCGGTATCGCGTACATAGAGTACGCGTGACAGTGCGTACCAGCGATACCGCCATCACCGGCACCGCCGCCAGAGCCGTCGCCATCGCCAGGACCCGCGTGCAGGTCATTGGAGAGCAGCGTCCACGCCAGCTGCCACCTGCCTGTCTGCGGCCGTCCCGACGCCGGAAGCGCTACCGCCTCCACGATCTCCGCCCGCCGAGTCGCCGACATCGCGGATTCTCGTCTCTCATCGCTCGCCCCGGTCGTTGCTGCTGGTGTATCTAGTACCCAATCAACGCTGGCCGACAGCGGGCCCCACGAGGCAGAGTGATGGCGGATGACAGAGACCTGACCAGTCACATCTTTCGTGCGCGAGCGATCTCTTCCATATTGCTCCTGCATGCGGTTGTTGCTCCGACGGACGGGGAACAGTGGCTGCCATTGCTGCTGCCGCCGCCGTCGCTTCGTGTCCGCCGCCCTCTTCCTAGCCCACCCAGACCCTGAATGTGGCTCCGGCCGCACCTCCACGCGGCTGATGTCTCGCGGAACGGATTCTGGGAGCGTTGCCGTGTGCGCACACCGCGCCCGCCCATTGCCGTGTGCAGCTGTCGCCGCGCTCTTCCGGGCGGGTGTGAGTGTCTCTGCTTCCGTTTTCGGTCGGGCTGGATCGTCGCTGTCGCCGTGTCGGTCCTAGATATGCACGCACGCAGCTCTCTCTGGCCGCTGGTGCTTTGTTTCTCGTCTTTTCTTTTTCGCTCCCACCGCTGCAACAGCCTGTGCTCCTACCCGACCCCTGCACGCCCCTGCTCTGCGACACCGCTAACAGTTGTTTCCTTTTGGGGCCGTCGTTCGTCCTGGGTTGCCGGGGGTTGCAGTGCTGCCGACGGCCCAGAGGAGCATCCAACGACCAAGGGCCGCTGGCGGAAGGCTGCTGACTACTCACGGTGACCAGCTGCCAGCCTGGAGTAGCGTCGCTCCAAATCCAACGCTTCGCCCAATAGACACTGGCTCGGAAACTCGCCCACCCTCCAAGCACAATTGCCACCACCCACTCGAAAACAGTTCCCACTCTTCAAAAGCTCACGATGCCCGTCCCTCGCTCCGCCTCGCCGCCCTCACTCCCTTCCTCATCCACTTCTTCATCCCCTTCCTCCTCCCCTTCCTCCTCCCCCTCCTCCTCCCCCTCCTCCTCCTCCTCTTCCCTGACCGCAACCACCCGCACGGATCCATCTGCCGCCGTCGCTCGTCAAGAATCCGACTCTCGTCCTCGCTCCCGCTTACAGGCTCGCACTCGCGGACCGCAACGCAAAGATTTCTTTGTCGCATCCACTCCTCGCGGACCAAACCAGCCGCCGGCCGTCCGCCCCCAGCACCAGCTCCAGCACCCGTCCGCTGCCTCCGAGCCTCAATCCCTCGACCTCAGCCCAAACCACCGCCACCACGACCACGACCATCCGGCTTCGAGGATGTCGCTGTACCCAATGCGTCTCTACTCCTCCGAGTGCCCGCCGTCGCCTCTGATCCTGACTTCGACCATCGCCCCGCCGTCGCTGATGCCCGCCACCGCGTCCGGCTCCTCGTCGACGCCCCGCACCAAGCCTTCGGCGAACTTGACGCTGTCGATGCTCCCGACGGCGACGTCCTCGGGTGCGTCGTCGACAACGTCGACTCCGCCAAACTACTCGCATCACCATGGCTACTCGCATCAGAACTACGCCCACTCGCATCACCATGGCTACTCGCATCAGAACTACGCCCACTCGCTCAGCACGCAGCAGAAGCTGCAGCTCCACCAGCGCGAGATCATTACCTCGGCCACCCGCGCCAACGGGATACCCGCGCACCTGCTCAGCACGGGCCCCACGAGCCCGCGGCTGATCCCGCGCGGCAGCCCCGGCGGACCGGTGACGCCGCTGATGCTGGAGCAAGAGAAGGACGGAAGCTACTTCGCCGGCCACGACCTCGGCGAGCGACTGGTGTGCGTTACGCAAAGCCAGCGGTCATAGCACGGAGCGGGGTGCCAGCCTGTCCTGTCCGGTCGACGGCCGAGGCGTTTCTCGTCGCTCGCCTTTGCTTTACTTGTTGCGGCGCGGGTCGAGCTCTCTCCTCGTAGCCGCTGTGTACATTCACATTCGTTGTCGCATACCTAACGGGGTTCATGTCCATGCTTCTTTATTCCGTTACCTTTTTTTTTTCGTTTCGTTTTACTCCATGTCTTGTTACTTCCTTATTACTGCATAACGGGAATGGGTTTGGAGGGGTCTTTCGCCTTCGGTTTTCTTTTTTTCTTTTTCTTTCTTTCTTTCTCTCGCCGCCAGCCATTATGATTGTGTGCGTCCATCTTCGCAGCCTGGTTTTCTTCTTTTTTTTTTTTTTTTTGTCTCTTGACCGCTGCCCGCTCGGAGTTCAATGTTTTTTTTTCCTCTTACGATTGTACACATTCAGCTTCTCTGTGCGTCTCATCTCCTTCCGCTGCATGTACGTGTGCGTGCCTACTGTAGAGTATTATACCTCTTTGTATAAACGGACTATCTACATACTTAGAGTACCTCCTGAAGAAGAGGAAGAGCTGTCCGAAGCGGAAGCCGAAGACGAAGAAGCAAAACATGCACACACACACACACACACACACACACACACACACACAGACGCGCGCGCGCGTGCGGTCGTCGTGCATACATATGATACATAAAAAGCCCGTGAGCATGGGCCAGGGCGGAATTACCGTACCGGTTCAGTTTGGTGGGGGGGGGGACTGGGTTCAGTTCGGCTGGTGCATCGTCATACAAGAAAAATAAAAGAAAAAAAAAGGGAGAAGTGGAAAGAAAGAAAGTGCAGGCAGACAGGCAGGGCAGGGCAGGTGATCACGCACCACACACTCCGCGGGACTCCGGACTCCTACATACTTGCTCTTTCTTTCTTTCTTTCGTTCTTTATTTCTCCCTTCCTTTCTTTATTTCTTTCGTTCTTTCGTTCTTTATTTATTTCTTTCTTTCTCCCTTTTTCTTTCTTTTCGTGTCGTAATATACAGCGCACTGCAAACTCTGGTGGGGTGCATCTGACACGGAGGGGCTGGCTGCATCAACACATACCCACCACGTACATACACAGACAGAAACTGCTACACAGGAAGAAATCTCCGTTTCTCCTGTCTCCCTTCGCCGCCTCGTCGTCGTGCAAGCATTTGTGGTGGTTGCGTGGTGGGGAGGGGGAGGGGACGACATCTTTCAAGTCGCACCCCCTTCTACATATGTAGTTGCGTGCTGTGGCCCTCCCCGCTCGCCGGACTGGCGGGCAGCGATAGAGCATCTACATAATTGCCTCAACGGGTGGACTAAGTACATACCTATGCTGCCAGAACATAGCGCTATCTAGATAGGGGCCTCGCTGGCTCTCCTCTTGCACGTAACGACGATGGAAAATATATATATTTCATTTCGTTTTCGTGGGGCTCGACAGGCGGGGGGGAAGAAAAGAATATCAACGGAGCACGCACGAGAAAGAAAAGAAAAAAAAAACCACACAAAAGCCCGATCCTCGCCGTAGTTAACTAGGGCGGACTTGTTGAGGGGATCGGATGAACGAAGGCGAAACAAATAGCGAAAAAAAGAAGAAGAAGAAGAAGAAGAAGACAAAAGGAAACATCGTTTTTTCAAAAAAAAAAAAGAAAGAAAAGAAAAGAAAAGAATTGTATCTAACTGCATGTACCGGTTAACTCTAGATACTATGTACTCATCACGCCTCCGCATGCATCTACCCACCCACCACCTACACACCTACATTATATCTATGCAATAACTAGCGGACACACGGATTGAAGAGGAAAAAGAAGGCAGCCAGCCACGCGCCGGCAGGCAGAAAAGCAATTCCACACCAGACATATATACGTACATGTATCTACATGCATAGCTATTATACATAGAACTCCGGACCAGCCTCAACCCACGCATCGACAACTCGGCGACATTTGGGGCCCCAGAGTGGAGTCGGAGAAGCAAATCCGAAGCAAAAAAATGCAGTAATCCAGGTCTATTCCTTTTTCTTTCTTTCTTTCTTTCTTTTCCTTTCTTTTTTTCCGCATTCGAGGCGAAAAATAAGTGAAGAAGCACAACAGATTGGGGGGAGGGGAGGGGGAGGGGGAGGAGGGATCTAGCCGTGTCGCCGCACTCACGAGAAGGGAATTGGCCAATCGGACAACGCAACGACGACGACAAGCGGTGAGCACGACGACGACGCCCGCCGGCGGCGAAAGAGCGGAGGCGATGAAGTCACCGCACATGCGCACGCACGCACGTACATGCCCACTCCGCTCCGCCCGACGTGCGGAGATCTGTCCATCCATCTTCCTGCGCATCGACGGAGGCGATCGCTGCAATTGGGTGCGCATGCTGAGGCTCTCGTGGGGCCAGACCCGGGCCTGTGTGTACTCCGCATCCAAAGTGGAGTGAATCAATGAATCATCATCATCATCATCATCATCCAGAGTGGAGTACATCCGGCCGCCTTGCACGATTGTGCGAGGGAAAAAAAGCAAAAAAAAGTAAAAGCAGCAGAGGCGGCGGGGAAACGCGACGAGAGAACCGTGGCTCGTGTCGGCCCGAGGATTCCCGTCTGTGCTTGTATGTGTGTAGAATGGAGTGGAGGAGTGGAGCAATCGGGGAGGCTAGAGTGGGCACATATCCATGCGGTGTCCCCACACACGGGACAGTCGCACGGAGCCGAGGCGGCAATCTCGCCGGGCGGAGCGAGCCCGCGTCCGCGCAGCGCCGGCCTCGGTCTGGCTAAGCGTGCGCGTCTAAGCGGCCGGGGGGGGGGGGGGGGGGGGGGGGCGGCGGGGGGGGGCTCGCCCCCCCCCGGGGGGTGGG
>Ga0307508_10006822_pt1 | contig 10681 bp, 3 predicted proteins | sample 9_EM_MG_FD_203089 | JGI IMG/M metagenome (GOLD analysis project Ga0307508, IMG submission 203089) | Populus trichocarpa ectomycorrhiza microbial communities from riparian zone in the Pacific Northwest, United States - 9_EM | ecosystem: Host-associated > Plants > Roots > Unclassified | place...
TCCAGAAGCTTGGAGAGGTGCAATTGCAACAAAACAAGCTAGATGCAGCCCAGGCATCCTTTGAACAGGCTCTTCAGCTTCATAGACAGGCACATGATGTTTTTGGTGAGGCATATGATGTCCAGAACCTTGGAAAGGTGCAATTGCGACAAAACAAGCTAGATGAAGCCCAGGCATCCTTTGAACATGCTCTTCAGCTTCACAGACAGGCACACTCTGTTCTTGGTGAGGCAGATGATGTCCAGAAGCTTGGAGAGGTGCAATTGCAACAAAACAAGCTAGATGCAGCCCAGGCATCCTTTGAACAGGCTCTTCAGCTTCATAGACAGGCACATGATGTTTTTGGTGAGGCATATGATGTCCAGAATATTGGAGAGGTGCAATTGCGACAAGACAAGCTAGATGAAGCCCAGGCATTATTCAAGAAAGCTCTCACACTTTATCAACAGGCACATTCTATTTTTGATCAGGCAAATAGCAACCAAAGCCTTGGATATCTTTATATGCAACAAGACAATCTACCAGAAGCTGAACTATGCTTGAATCATGCACTTTTTCTTCATCAAAGATTTCAGGTTCCTTCAAGGCAAGCCACTGATTTGAAGTTACTTCAACAACTTTCTGTCCGCAAACAGCAACTTTCTCTTACATAATTTCAAGCAATCACCTGCTATTATATAAACAAGTTGTATCTTTCAATATAAATGTAAAAGTAGTTATGCAAAACATAAGGGACTGCTGTTAAGTATATGTAAGTCACAAAAGTGTTATTTTGCTTTTGCCTTATAGCTAGTTTGTAACAAGTCCAAAAGCAGAAGAGTATGTGTTGCCCAACATAAACTCTGGAATCTTGGCATATATCACTTCCATTTGCTGCCCTCAGTATTCAAAAGCCAGAGTGCATTTCTATCTTTAAGACACCTCATCCCTTCTAGCAACTCAGCAGACATAAACATTTTCTCATCCTTCACCAATGATGGTTGTTGGTGTTTGATCAGCTTGGAGGGACCAGGATCCCAAATTTTGGATAGAATTAAGCAACTATTTCTGAACTGTCACTATCTTCGCAAATGTTAACCTCTGTAAAGTATGTGCCAAAGTGTCGTGGGAATGCACATAGGTAAGCTACAATGTACCATGACAGTCTTAACCACTCACCGAATAGACACACTGTAGCCGTTCCGAACCATTTGGTGGAGCTCTACTGAATGCCTATAGGCTGAATCAGGCATACAGTGTAGTGTTTTACTCGTTCCAGCGAATAAACATGTCTGAATCAGATTTGGGATGGTTCAGACATCATCCAGGGTGTCAATCAGATTGAATAAATGCCGATTTGGGGTAGTTTACAATAAAATAATATTCTGGCCCTTCTGGACATTGTGTAGTATATAAATGGATTAATATCATCTGATTCCGACTTTTGAGGATTTAAAAATTATCTGGAATGGTTTGGACATTTTCTCGAATTCCAGTAGGGTTGAACAGCATCCGATTGGGGGTTTAGCCAATTGAAATGATATTCAGGGTGATCCAAACATTATTTAGCATGTAAAACAGTTTATTACATCCGATTCCGACTTTTGAGGATTTAAAAAATATTTGGAATGGTTCGGACATTGTCTGGGATTCCAGTTGGGTTGAATAGACTCCGATTCGGGGTTTTACCAATTGAAATAATACTCAGGCCCATCCAGACATTATTTAGCATATAAAGTGAGTGTATATATCCAATTCCGACTTTTTTGGATTTTAAAAATATTTGGAATGGTCCGGACATTCTTTGGAATGTCAGTCGGGTTGAATAGCATCCGATTCGGGGTTTTATTGATTGGAATAATATTCAGGGCCATCCAGACATTATTTGGCATGTACAACAGTTTATTGCCCCCGATTCGGATATTTGAGGATTTTAAAATTATTTGGAATGGTTCGGACATTGTTTGGGATGTCAATCGGGCTGAATAGCATCCGATTCGGGGTTGTACTGATTGAAATAATATTCAGGGTGATCCAGACATTATTTAGCATATAAAGTGAGTGTATATATCCGATTCTGACTTTTTCGGATTTAAGAAATATTTGGAATGGTTTGGACATTGTTTGGAATGTCAGTCGGGTTGAATAGCATTCGATTCGGGGTTGTACTGATCGAAACAATATTTTGGCCCTTCTGGACATTGTGTAGTATATAAATGGATTTTTAATATCATCCAATTCCGACCTTTGAGGATTTAAAAATTATTTGGAATGGTTTGGACATTGTTTGGAATGTCAGTCGGGTTGAATAGCATCCGATTCGGGGTTGTACCAATTGAAATAATATTCAGGGCCATCCAGCCATTATTTGGCATGTAAAACAATCCGATTCGGACCTTTGAGCATTTAAAAATTATTTGAAATGGTTCAGACATTGTTTGGAATGTCAGTTGGGTTGGATAGCATCTGATTCGGGGTTGTACCAATCAAAACATTATTCTGGCCCTTCTGGACATTGTGTAATATATAAATGGATTAATATCATCCGCTTCTGACCTTTGAGGATTTAAAAATTATTTGGAATGGTTTGGACATTTTCTGGAATTTCAGTCGGATTGAACAGCATCCGATTTGGGGTTTAGGAGATTGAAATAATATTCAGGGCCATCCAGACATTATTTTGCATGTAAAACAATCCGATTCGGACCTTTGAGCATTTAAAAATTATTTGAAATGTTCGGACACAATTCAATAATTTCTATTGGGCTAAAATGTGTGAGTCGGGTATTTTCACTCTTCCGAGTTAGCAAAATGTGTTTTTACAATTCTGAGTCAGAAAAATATAACAGTTTAAGTTGAGTAAGTTGCATATTTTTACCATTCAGAGTCGGAAAATTGGAATTTGTACCGGCCCAAATCGGGTAAATCAGCCACAGATGAGGCACACCTGAAGGGTCCACAACGCAAAATTCTTTGCCCCTCACCCGTTGCCTGTCTACCAAAGGGTTAAAAGTGGTTTCCAGTTTGTCCTAACACGAACATCAGCGGAGAAACTTTCGCGCAGAGCAGCCATACTTCCACCTCGATTGGCTGTAGATATGTGCCGTCTTTTATTTGCTGGAAGGGAACCAGCAATTTTGGGTTTTTCTTGCGACTTACCCGGTGCTCGTCTGAAGCTCTTCGTCAGCCAAAACGAGCAGTCAAAGACACTCTGCCTAGCTTGCCTGTGTTTGCAAATGACCGCAATCCTTTCTTTGTTAGTGTCCGTTTCCGATCTGAGCGTCTCGGCGGACCTGCTCAGACGTCACAACCATATCCCTGCGCGTCAGTACTTTATGCTTACCGGAGTCAACCTCTCTTCCGCGAGGCCTCTTCCTGGCCTGGGGATTCTCCTCCGTATCTGGGTCACTTTGCTCGCGTTCGTTCGCTACCGCTGCCATATCATCCGCCGGAGATCCACCCCTGGCTCCTTCTCCTGTGGCAGCATCCTGTGCATCACGTTCATCTGTCGCCATGATCGACCGACAAAGTTGAGAGAGAGGCCAACCCATGGAGAGGGTGGTTTCTCCTTTGACACAAAGCAGGAAGGAAGCCAGATCGTCTTCCTCTATTTCCAGCGATTTCGCTTATAGGAGTCAGTTTCTTGCTAAGGTGGGCTGTTGAAATGACGTACTGGAAAAAAAATCGCGATCTTCCGCTGGCAGGCCACTAAGTTTGGTCATTGGGAGATTTGCGAAGAAAGTCTGCATGGCCTGGTAAATCGGCTCTCGACCAGTTGCCGCCTTAATTAACACCCTCCACAAGTCGAGCTCGACGCGAACGAGGATATCGGATTTTTCATTCCCGAATGCCTTGGCCAACTAGGCCAAGCTGTCAACTTGTCCTAGAGAAGACAGACGGCAACTTACCTGCAGCATGCGGGACTGGTCCCATGCATTGTTGTGCATTTCTCTGCCTGTTAGCAAGTATAACGGACTGAAGAGCAGAGCGGCGTGGAGAGGGTGTCGTAACTTGGAAAGCTCCTTGCCCTCTCAGAACTCATCAAGGTATTCTAGTTCTTCCTGCGTCAGTCGAGCTGATTGGGCAATTGACCTACGACCGGGCAAGAAATTAGTGACTAGCTCGGAGCACTGTTGATTTGACACCCATGCGTTGACTAGCGGATGGCTGTCTGGAATGTTTGGAACTGCCTGACGACCATCCAGATATGATAATTTACGGCTAAATCAGAAAGGCTCACAAGTTTCTCATTTGCGGTGTGTCCTTTCAGCATGAAGGACAGATGGAAAGCTGCTGCCTGTAGATTGTAGAGCATGTTTGATCCCTTCGCTTGTTTTGAGAACCCATGCAAGGCTCTGAACAGCATCGCCTGCAACGTGTAATCGTTGAAGTTGGTGGTGACTAAATCCATGGACGTGCTGATCGGAGGCTGTGTTGGCGCGAGGAACTGTTCCAACCCATTCATGCCTCTCTGGGCTTCCTCCAACAACAGGACCCAGTCTTCCAGTGGCCAATGCTGACCAGCGCACTTTTCAGGAACACAAAAGCGAGCTTTTGACGTCATACTCACCTTGCCATCAGGCACTAGCCCTTGTTGGGGTAGTTTCCCGTATCGTGGATTATGAAATGGCGCCGGGAGGGATTGTAGGGTGTAGAAGACGTCCATCAACCTATAGGCCGAGATAACGCTGCAGAGCCTCCTTCCAGTGGCCGGTGATATGTCGACGGCAGACGGAAAAGTGACCGTGCCTGGTTTGACTACAGTCATCGCCTGGCGCACATCCAGTGCCTCCATTGAATGGGACCCATCGTGGAGTTGCATTTCCAGCTTACGCATAGTGTTGAAGAAAACCTATGTCAAACATCAGGAAGCGAAATCCGTGGCGGGTACAGTAAAAGCGAACAGCACAAGTGGGGTCTTTGAGCATTCCATCGTCTGGCTGCAGCACAAAATCAGAGATCCAAGGAAACGTGGACAAGACAGCCGACGTGGCGCATATTCTACTGTCTTCTGCTTAGTATGATCCCGCAAAGGGTATGAGTTGATGCGTGTCATCTGCTCTTCAGTGTTGGACATCTTGTTTCAGCATTTGCAAATGGTAAATGGTCAAGAGGCAATAGCCTGTGACAGTGTTCGCTTTGGGCACATGACTCGAGTTATGTCATGGTCATGCTCGTCGATGACGTCACATTCGCGGTGTTTCAAGAGTGATGTAATTCAGTAGAGCTCTAGGTAATTCCTGTCTGTGTCGTTCGTAGAAATGGAACGTAAAACTTCCCAGATCCAACAGTGGCGGCAAAGTCGATGGCGGTCCCGACCCGACGGTATGGTTGAATTTCACTAGTCCAAATGTGGCGAGACCATGACACTGACCTGCGACCAAGACTATTGAGAGTATGAACCACCTGTTTCAGCGAGCATTTGGAGGGGGTTAACTGATTGGGCATGGAAAAGCATGCGTGCGAGACTGACCTTGGTAATTCAAACGACAACGGGCACGCCCAAGTCTAGACGGGATTTTAGCATCCCAGTCGAGCCTGCGTGTTCTGCAGCCACGAATGTATCATGAGAAGGTGTGCCATAAGTAAGCCCATGAGGTGTAGTCTTAGAGCACCGCTCATGCCTGGATCAGTTGAGAATCAATGCAGCATGCAGGATCGATCCCCGACACACCAATTGAGGAAAAGCCTTTTCGCCTAGTTTCTCCCCGTGTACCGTGTCTGAGTCAGTCGAGTTGGGGAGGATGGCAATGGAGCATCCACGCAAGTTCCTGGCAGCAATGTCGCGTCGAAAATTGTGGCCCTCTGTCGTACTGAATGTGTCAGGCGTCCATGCTGGTCCGTCTGCTACATCCACATCACCTTTGGATCGGACTAGGGGTCCCAGCCAGGAAAGTCAAAGCCAACCAGTGACTGAAAAGTGATGCCAGCGAAGACGACGACGTACAACCAAAACTGAGGGTCGTCCAGCCCTCGCGGTTTCTTGCGAATTCAGGACTTCGACCCCTTCACGTTCAAGGGACTTCGCCGCGTGGTCTGAGGTAAGGAACAAATACATGACAACAGTTGCTTTCCGTCTGTTGGTTTCACATCGCCTTCACTCGACCAATGTTGCTCGACATTGTCGCGTCGTATCTGACCATAATATATGCCTACCTCCTGCTCGATTCTCTAGGTAAGCTATCTTTATCATCTTTAACCCAATACTGATGATACTGCCAGATTGCAGCTTGATGACGCCGCATGCATCACCAGCCGCCATTCGCTCCCTTGCTAACAACAATTTATACTTGCCTGCAGTGGGTGGAGAAAGTTGTGTGTTTCCTTGGCTCTCCATCTCTATGCTTCCTGTGCAAGTCAACCCATCCGCCTCTACGATCCAAGCCTCATTTGTGAAGCAAAACATGTCTATGTCTATGCCTCCGAGCTTGTCTCGTGCTATGCCAGTGGTTCCAGCCCATCCACTTACCTCTACCTCTACGCTTCCATGTTTGTCGCAAGTTATGGATGCGGTGCAAGCCACTTCGCTTGCCTCTCGCGCAGGATGCAATTCTGTTTCGAGGGCTGCTCTAAGTGCGTGCTTTCTGCTACCTGTGCCTTTGGTGGAGGCTTGCTCTGTCGAAGTGTCCCTTTTAGTCAGAAAGATCAAATTGTATTTGCAGAGATTTTGTTGCCGACGCCATGACTTTTTAAACTGTGTGAGACTGCTGTATGACTCTCGACCAACGTATCCTTTTGTAGGGCTCAATGTCCTCTTGGACGTCTCTCCGCTGAAATTCCTGCATTGGTGGGTATCACACTTCAAATCTCATCCGCATTCGGCCAGCCCACAAACACCAAGCTTGCGAAACGGTGGTTGTACTCGGTTCATGGGAGGTGGTACGCCTGGGTCACACACCTTGAAAGGGAGCTTCCTGTCGTTGTATTGCCTGAATGTCTCTGATATGGACGGGCTCCAAGACACTGATTTTAGCTTTGTTCAGTATGCGACCCTTCACGAGGCATCTGTTCTGTGCAACCGGAATAGCAGCATCCTGCCCGTCCGGTTGCCTGTTCATTGTATATCAGAATGGTTGACTCGTGACGAGCTGCGCAATATGGCGTCGCTACACAATATTCGCTGGAAATTGAGGGATCGAAAACCTGCTCTGAGAGCTTTGTTGACCAATCATAACTGCGATGTTTGTGATGAGCATATTTCCTTGTTTCGTTCTCGCGATGTTCTTTTGGCCAACCGAGAACGAAATCGGGCGTCTCAGAAAAAAAATGGTCTGAAAGCAGAGGTGCTTGAAAGCTCTATCAAACTGTTGTCTCATTCCACATCCTTGATGAATGATAAGACTGTGAGCATGGGTCCAATGCCAAAAATATCCTATTCACCCCAGACGTTAAACATATCGTTTCTCAGGTCGTATTGCGCTGATGGCCACCGGCTGGAGGAACATGAAAAGTCAGAGTTTAGATTCGTCGACCACGTCCTGCTCACCGAGGCTGCAGCTCTGTGCAAATGAGACAGCAGCGTGGTTCCATTCCACTTGCCTATTGAACATTTTGTGAATTGCTTAACTCGAAATGAACTTCGAAGTATGGCATGGCTACACATGATTCCGTTTTGGTCGAGGGATCGCAAACCAGCCCTAGCAGCCCTATTCACCAACCACAAGTGTGATGTTTGCGACAAGTACGTATCCCTTTTCGGACCTCACAATGTTGCAAGATCCAGACCCGAATCTGATGCTAAAGGGCAGTCGAAGACCCATGAAAAGCTTGAGTCGACCCGCGAGACCCCACCTGAATTTCCTCCTTGTCCTCTGTCCTCTCCACAGATCAAGCAGAGTGTGAATGATTTTTGCATCGACACCAGCCCCTCTGCTTTCGAAGAGTCGGGCCGTGCAGTCTGTGGCGAACTGAAACTCCGTACCGATTTGACCGCAATTCAAGATAGTGAATGTGATCTGTCATCATTGGTTTCCAATGGCACAACAAGGAAAGAGCGTCTAATATCCGAGGATCCAGTACAAGAGCTGAAAGGACCCATTATCGACGGGTCCTGTAAAGACATCTGTGCGACTTGTCTGAGATCGCTTAAGAAAGGAAAAGTTCCGAAGCTTGCACTTGCCAATGGCCTGTGGTTGGGCCCTGTTCCCAAAGAACTCAAAGGCCTTACGTTTTCTGAAAGGCTGATGATTTCCCGTGTTTGCCACAATCGGGCAGTTGTTCGGGTTTCGTCCAGTAGAGCCAAGATGGTGGCGAATGTTATTATGTTTTCAAACCCAACACTTGCTGTCTATCGCATGCTGCCTCCCAGCGGAGATGAGATGAAAGAGGTGCTTGCCTTCATATTCACTGGAAGCGCACAGCCCACTGAAGAGGATTTTAAGAGAACACTGTTCCTGGTTCGACGGGAGAAGGTTAGCAAGGCGCTGGACTGGCTGAAACTCAACCATAGCGATTACAAGGATCTTGAGATATCTAGCGAGAACCTAGCGTCGTATCCACTATCCGGTGTTCCTGTTGTTGTGGATTACAAAAGAACTCATCCTGAAGAATTGAATAAGATACTGGCTGCAATGAGCAACCATGACGTGGAAGAGGAAGAGGGTGTGGAAGAGGGTGTCTGCCCCTTCACTGTTCATGGTCTAACCGGGGATGAATTCACCAAGCTCTCGATGATGGCATTGAAGGCCCGTGCTCTCAAGCATCTCCACGACCAGGGAAAAGTACTTGGCATTGGTCAAGACGATAAGCCACAATCAATGTATGACAATCCGCAGGCGTATCCTCAAATGTTCCCATGGCTCTTTCCATATGGTTATGGTGGTATAGGACAAGCACGGCTGAAGAGGAGGATCTCCGAGACAGAGCACAAGAGACATTTGCTCATGTACCACAATAAGCACTTCCAGACAGACTTATATTTTCCCATTGTTGCATTCAATCACGAGCAGCTTAAAGCAGGGATCACTGGCAGTCATCTGCTCGCAAAGAGGCAAAAATTCAATGAAATATCCCAGAGACTGGTGTCCCTGGATCAAGCTGTTCTGTCGGTGTTGGTTACACACTTGACTGATGGAGAGCATGTTCGTGCAGAGACCGAGGCAGAGAAGGCATGTTTCACCGTCTTAGAAGACTTGGATCATGTTGGCAGGCATGTCAAAGGGTCTCTGACAAGCAAAAAGTATATGCGCAACGAGCTCTGGTCTATTATATCATTTGCTGGGGCACCTTCTTGGTTCATTTCTCTTTCACCTGCAGACAATCGACATCCTATATGTCTGTATTATGCAGACACTGGAGAGAATTTCAGCCCTGAGCTGAGATCTTCTGCAGAACACAATCATTTTATTGCAGGCAACCCAGTTGCAGCAGCCCGATTCTTTGATTTGATGGTTTGTTCTTTCATAAAAAATGTTCCCGGTGTGGATCATGATCACCCTGGTCTTTACAGAAAAACATCGGGTTACTACGGCACCGTTGAGCAACAGGGTCGACTCACTCTGCGTCTTCATTTGCTACTGTGGATCGAGGGCACACTCTCTCCCCAAGAAGTTTGCGACAGGCTGGTGTCTAATGATTCTATCTTTCAGCAGGATTTGATCCGGTATCTTGAGAGCATGCATCAAGGCGAGTTCCTTACTGGCTCGATGGACTCTGTCCGTGCATCTGTTCCGATGAAAACTGAATCTCATGAAGGCATTCACGTGGTGCTGCAGGATCAGCAGGCTGTGCCCGCTCCTTTGGATTACAAAGATCCAACGCAGACTCTTCCAGTGCCCGCCCCTATCCACTGCAAAGACCCATCTACTTGTGAGCTGCCATGCAAATGCAGTATTGACTGGTGGAACGACTATCGTAAAACTGTTGATGATCTGCTGTTGAAGTCGAATGTTCATCGCTGCACAAAGCCCTCAGCTGCTCGACAGTCTCCATCACAGACCCTGACAATCGATAGCGATACGGTAGCACTGTCATCAAAAAGGGCGAGCCCTGCGATACAAGGACCGAAAGGATGTCTTGATTACAATGGTGTATGTCGTGCGCGCTTCCCCCACGAGGTTCACGACGAGACCCGGGTGGACAAACCGGATGGTCACATAGTTATGAAAAAATTAGAGGCATACATGAACACCTTTACCGCGTGTCTGACTTATCTTATGCGATGCAATACGGATGTCACCAGCCTTTCGTCTGGCACATCGATCAAGGCTATCGTTTCCTATATATCTGACTATGTCACGAAACCTGCGCTAAAGACCCATCAGATATTCTCGTCGATGTACGATGTGTTTGAGAAAAATAAAATACAGCTAGGGACGGACATTAAAAAAGAGAGCGATGCTGGTCGTTGTTTGATACTAAAAATTGTCAACTCGCTCAATGCGAAGATGGAAATCGGTTCTCCTATGGCCTCAATGTACCTCCTTGGAAATCCAGATCATTATACTGGCCATCAATTTGTGTGTTTTTGGTGGAAATCTTATGTTACCTACATACAACAAAGTAATGATAAATTGCAACACCACGCACTTCGCGATGACAGCCCACAATCAAACCCGGATGAAAACAGCAGCGAAAGTGTCACGATCGGTCAAGAGGATGGTGTTTATATTGCAACAACTAATATTGACGACTACAAATATCGCCCAGATGTGTATCTGAATGTATCACTATATGAGTGGACGCAAGCATCACATAAGCGCAG
>Ga0307508_10006823_pt1 | contig 10680 bp, 12 predicted proteins | sample 9_EM_MG_FD_203089 | JGI IMG/M metagenome (GOLD analysis project Ga0307508, IMG submission 203089) | Populus trichocarpa ectomycorrhiza microbial communities from riparian zone in the Pacific Northwest, United States - 9_EM | ecosystem: Host-associated > Plants > Roots > Unclassified | place...
CCTTGTTGATGAGAAGAAGAAGGCAATTGTGATCTCGCCCCTCAAGATTCTTCAACAAGAGCACGTAAGATCTTGAACCTATTTCCAAACATTCACTCTAAGTTGTATATAGGCGGAACGCTTTCAGTTAGTATTATACTATGCATAAAGTGGCTGTCCTGGCCCAAATTTTGTTAAAAATGGCTCAAAATGATTCTCCTCCATAAATCTACCAAGTTTAAACAGTGTTAGGTCAGTTGTGGATGTGCTACAACATGAATTAGCTCGTGTAGGCGCTTGACAAGAGGACGCGTCGCGTGTGTGACATTGATCACGAGGTGTGATGCGGGGGTGCCCTGATTGAACTGCACCAGACGTTCTAGGCAAGGACCGCACCATCATTTTGTCCGTCTTGGCGCTCTTGGCGGGCCATTGCCTTTTAAGAACGGATGGGCACGAGACTAGGACGATTCTTGTATGGCTACCAGACAGGAGCATCAAGCGATGACCTTTGCCTTTGGGGATTCGGGCGCATCTGGAATGTTCGACCTGCCTGTCCACCGCTTATGAACCAGCTTTCCCTTATGCGCACCCTTCATTTCAGAATTCCAAGCAGCCCCTCCATAAGTCGCCACAACGTAGGCTTGTTCCCAGGTGTTGTCCTTGAAATCAGCATGGAAGAATTTCTTCTCCAAGTTGCTACTGGAGTGCGTCTTCCAGCTATCATCAGAAACGAACACAATCTCCCTCGCATGTTGTTCATGGCTATCCCAGACCTTACCACAAGTGATCAGTCCAACAGCTGCTCTACTAGTATCCTCGTTTGCAGCATACACCGCAACCACGACCTCCTTGGTGGCCTCGAATTCAACAGTGTAACGGTCAGGAGTATTCCAAACTTCCCCAGAACCAACGAGGTGGCCATTAACATAAAGGGTATATCTGTTGTCGCACGCCATAGTGATGCTGAGGCGATTGACAGCCCATTCTGTCTTGACGACTTTGCGGAATGGACGAGCTAAGAGGGGATGGCCAGGCTTCTTGTGCGCCGCCTCTTTGGTCCAAATCCAATTTGCTTTGCTGATGTCAAGATGGTGATCGCGCAAATAGAGTGAAAGGCCATGGGTGCCGTGATCATGCTCGGGGCCTTGAACATGTTTGTGAGACTCGACACGGGTATGGGCGGGCTTAGTCGGACGAATTGGGCCGACGCAGAATTGATTTTCGATACCGTGAAGTGTATGATGTCCGGACATGGTGTCGCCCAACCTCAACGCAGCAATTTGCTCAATGATCGTCTCTTGTAAAAGAGAAACACGGCTGGACATCGAGTTCGACAACGATGCCATGAGGGTAGTGACAAGGACGGCAATCTCTTCACTGGACTGCTTGGTGACCATCGAGACAGTGAGATTTGTGACTTCGGAAATAAAGGTCCGAAGACGAGCGTCTGACGCAAATATGTCCATGTTGGGTTCTGCGATGACGCGGAACTTCATCCATGGTACTTGGCTGAGCGAAGCTCCTAAGGAACTGGTACCCCTATCGTTGATCACCATCAATTTTCTCCTCCAATGAGGTAAACGATAGGGCAGGCACTTACATATAGAGTATGCGTTTTTGTTCCTCTGAGAGGGAGATAGACATATGTTCGCCACTAGTACTGTCAATGGACAGAAGTCAGCAGTGTTTCTACGTATACGCTTTTGAATTCAGCTCACGTCTCGTAGCTAGATGCACTCTTGTCAACGAGCGTGGTGCTACTAGCAATACTAGCACTGCTATATGCACAAGTTAGAAATTGTGTATATCAAGGCTTGCCTGGACAATACCTGTTGTGAACAGTCTCACTGGATGCACTGAAGCTAGCACTGCTTTTCAAGCTGGCGGTAACACTGGTTATCCATTGTCAGAATATGTGATATAGCGTGGCAATGAAAGCAGCAAACGCATGAGTGTGGATTCCAGATCCGTTTCCGGTCAAGGTGGCTTTGATAGGGCTGTGGTTTTAAAACAGTCAGATATTTCCACAGAATCAGGGGGGATAATGATAAGCATACCCGTCAACATGTCTAAAAGAAACCAAGTTCTCAACCGTAGGTTCTTGGTGGGATGAAACGACAGACTTACGGATGAGCAGACTGAAGTGGCCATGGTGAGGACATTTTTACAGTTTGTTAGTTTCAAGTAGTTGCAAAAGCGGTTATGTTCGACGGGTTGACTCGGAAAATCGCTGTGTGGCAGTCAGCCATTGAACTTGGCTTTATACCCACGGATTCTGGTGTGGGATCCAACACGCCCAACCCAGATTGCTGCCAACGGGAGAAGAAACCGCAGATACAAAACACCGACTCGGACTTGATCAGGATTCGAGACAAGGAACCTGATGTTGAACGGTCTTAGGTGGGATAACGAGACAAGACTAGTCCATTCTACATTCCGGTAACCCTGGGTAGAAGAATATCAGCTGTAATATGCGGCAGTGACCATTTTCATCGATGGTATCAAGTCCTTCCACAGTGACTTGCAATCTGCAAGGTGTTAAAGTCAGACCACGTGAAAATCCTTCCCCGCTAAGTTTGCGCTACAAACAATTTGGGATCAAGGGATTGTCCAAGGTCCATCATGAAATATAGGAGGGATCATGTCCTAAATAAAGTCTGAAAGTGCTGACTGGCGCATAAACTGTATATCGATATCTCTGTTCCTGCGGTGAGTGCGTCATTGGTCAAACAATTCACGGCGCCGCATCCACGAATTCTGACCGACCTTGAATACAAGTCAACTTGACCGACAATGATTGTTCGATGTTAATTTTAAAATTTTACGATCCAAGTTTCGTCTTCAATATGCACATTTATTAAATTTCAGTGCTCTTTCATGGAACAGGTTACGCTTTGTGATATTCAAAGCAGACTCGGAAACCACAGCTGCAGCTGTTGGTGTGACATTTCATAACATGTTCATGCGCTGGCTGCAACTCGGCTTGTCGTTCTCTTTCTCTGTGGACCTCTTTCAAACCTCAAGTTAGACGCATCTGACCCTCAGGCTAGTCTTCAATTTACGTGAACAGCTTACGTTCCAGTCCATCTGTCATATAAAACATATCTGGCTTGTCAAAGATCGCAGTTCGAAATTCGAATCAAACCCGTATATATTATACAAATTATCATGGGACCTGCTAGCACAACCACATCTCCGTTGCTATCACACCTGATCAAGGCACAACGTGGTCAGGCCCCAGACTCATAATTGCCATGGGCCTCTTGATTTCTCCAATAGTGCGAAGATTCGACACATTCCCATGAAAGGTATCCATTCAACTCATTTTGGACGAGTGTGTTACTCACAGCAGAAATGGGGATTGAACTCTGGGGTCCTAGGTTAGTTGATCTGTTTTGGCGCAGGGGAACATTCAGTCTTGTCAGAAGTGGTCATAACGCGCCGAGTTACTTTGGCTTATTGCGACTATTAGGCGCCGGCGTCACAAGAGTTCCGGAGTAATACGAAAATGGAACACCCACTTTAACAGTCAACAAGCATGGATCGTGGAACGTGAACGTTGTTGTACTTAATCTTGTAGCGAATCCGATAATTCCGGGTTTCCATTGCTATTGAAAGTCCGACACATCCATGATCCATCATTTCGGCTTGATTTCGGCAACTTGCCGAGCAGTACTGGTGCTCTTGCGCATCTGAGGTTCGAAAATGGCGGCAGTATTTCTATAGCATGACGAAAACTTAGTGTGCGTAAATATGCCTTTTCGAAACGCGCTACTCGAATCGGTTGTCGGACTTAAATTTGTCCATTATTGGCATCAAGATTCAAGAAACCCAGGTTCCAAAATAGAATTATCTTTCCCTTTCCCAGACACTTATCGCTTCTGCATTTCACAGTAACATGCAATGAAATATGTCTTGCGTCTTTCGGACACCGGTGAAACAGTAGCAGCGTTGTCCAAAAATGGACCCGTGAGATCTGTCCTACCTTCAAGTTCTAGTTCTGTCAACGCTGGAAAGAAAGTTCCACATGAATTGGACGTGAACATTGACGAATGCCTGGAATCTCTCTTGATGGGAAGACGGTTCTGGGCCCTGACTGCAGAATATCCAAGGTATAAAAGCAAGAACGGCTAAGCATGAAGTTCAACACCTCGTTCCTTCCCAACTTCCAGAATTCAACAACCCAGACTCATCAAGATTCAAGAATATGGCTACCCAAATACAAGCTTCTGTTGCTCAAAAGTGCGTCGCTATCACGCTTAATAATGTTTTCAAGCTCACGGCTCGTTTTCTATAGGGCAGCGACTACTACCGGCACCACGACTGGTGCTACTCTAACTGCTGAGTATAATAATTCGAATGGCCTAAGATATATTTCACTTCTAATTCGATCATAGTGTGAAGTCGTTGAGCAGTGTCCACACCAGCTCCTCAACTGCTACTAGTGGGTATGTCACTTGTCAACCCTATTTGTGTATTAAATCTAATGTGTTAAATTTCAGTACTATTGCTGTCGCTGCTGCTGCTGCATCTACCACCTCTGTGAAAACCAGCTCCAGTACAGGTGCGACTGTCCTTGACGGGTAATTATTTCCAGATTTGCCTGATGGAGTTTCTTTCGGCTAATCAGCCTCCAGTAGCAGTGCCACTCTGTCCAGCAGCATCGGGCTCAAGCACACATCCAGCTATGACAGGTGAGTCACTTAGTCCCTTACGCTGGAAACTAAGGATGCTGAACTTCTCTTTCGCAGCCTTTCTGTCACTCTTACTGAGGAGCAGAAACATATCCTCCATCAGTATGTTCTTTCTCTTTCACTAGCATCGAGCCAAACGGTTGACGGATCGCCGACAATAGGGGCACCTGTTCCTTGGGAGATGCGCTCAGCCAAGTACCCTGGATGAAGTTCCGCCTCATCGCAGAACCCAACATGGATATCTTTGCTTCCGATATTCGCCTTCGCACCTTTATCCGTGAGGTTACGGAACTCAGTGTCTCAATCGTGACGAAGCAATGCCAGGAAGAAATTGCTGTCCTTATCGCTGCTCTTATTGCCTCCCTATCAGCTTCGATGGAAGTCCGTATCAGGCTTATCGTGGAGACGATTATTGAGCAGATCGCGGCTTTGTGTCTAGAGGACACCATGACTGCGTGCCACAACCTCAACGAGATCAAGGAGAGGGTCTGCTTCCCGAGGCACTGCGAACCCCACAGGTCGGGTTCCTACAGCGATTATGACAACCACAAGCACCCCATTGACAGCTACGGTGACTCCGATAATCACAGTGAGATCGACAAGCATAAGCACGGCGAAGGCCCAGGCAAGCACATCACATCCGAGACGCCAACTAAGAAGTACACTGGAAAATCGACACCCACCAAGACTGCCTCTTAAATATGGACGAGTAAAATAATTACTTTCGCTTATTCCCATTAGCTCTTGTGTTATGTCATTATCTTCTCTCAGTACCTTTCCTCTCGTGCTCATGAATTGTGTTTCAAGACGAACTCCGTGAACTACCGAGTCGCAGATTTTTGTCGTACCTTTCCAGTGGTATTACTTGTACACCCTGTCCACTATTCGGAATTCAGGGTGCAATTCTCACTTTTTGTATAAAGTGATTTGAACGGCATAGTATGGACCTCAGTAATGTTTCTCGCAACTCCCTCCTGACATCCGGTTGACTCGGAGTGCGAAAGGAGTGGTTTCGGAGCCTTTGCGATTTGAAAGGTTGGCATAAGACATGGCTGGTGATGATGTTGGGTGGGTGGAATTGAGGTACAAGTTTCGTTTCCGATCTCCAAATACATCGAGGATGGTTCTCTCACTGGGGAAGCCCCGGATATGATCTGAGCGCCGCATCACAAAAGCCCCTGTTCACAATGAAAAAACCATCGTCAAGCTCGAAAAGTGGAACGAACTATTGGGCCATAGCCTCGCTGAGCCAAGGATCATCGATAATCGATAAGGGTCCAAGACACCTTCAAAGTGTGCTCGTACTCAACAAGAAAGTCGGTGTTCGAGAGCTGTCGAGCACATGTCTGGGTCGGAGTTCCGGCCAAGTTCCGGCAGGCTGGCAAGTACCTCGTCCCAAATCAAATTCCTTTCTGTCACGGCAACGCTTCTTGAGAAAACCTCTCTTGATAGGCTCGACGGGCGGAAATCAATCTCTCTGGCTTTCGTCGCTGACGTCTGCTGGCACCGGCTTCAGGACAGCAATAAACAAAGTTCCCCACTTTCTGCTGGGGCCAGATCATGCACTGGATGTTTCAACAATATCTTCAGTTTTGAGGACTGTCATTGTCCCGAATCGAGGCGCGGATCCAAAGCCTGCTTGCACTGGTCTCCCTGACGAGGATTCCCAAAAATAATGGAGGTGAAACAAAACCTCAAACACTCGCAGTCCTTCGATACACTGTTTTGAACAAGTTTTCTGTCCACTTTTCGATGCAGGTGACCGCCAGCAGCGACTACACCCTCTATGGCGTTGTTGTTATGCTCTCATCAAGTCACGGTCCAACTTCTTTGCTGATGCTTTCTGTATTTTGTTTATCGTCGGCTATGGCGTCTTTATTTCTAATGGAAGGGAATAGACGACCATCGCACAGGGGTGTCGTCGTCCTAGTTCGCCAGACATCACGTTCTGTTGGATACCTTGCGATTCTCTCAGTACAATGCAACTCCTGATCAATCTATTTTCCAAGCTGGTCAGAGACATGGATGGCGAGGAGATTTTGCTCACTTAACGTCGCAAGCCCGCTTACTCTGGTCAGTGAACGAGACCAAGACCGTAAACGTCCATCCTATAGTGTCACTGGTTAACTTTTTCATAGTCTCCAGGCATCCAAGTCATTGGGAATCGCATTGGATCCAACAGGCGACCCTGCGCTCTTTGCAAGTATCATACCAGCTCTATTCGTTTATGGGGCTTCCGCTGGCAGTGTGCTCGGTCGAAAAAGTTCAGAATGGATTGGGGCATCCCGTCGATGTTGGGTCGGACTTGACAAGAGACAATGCAGAGAAGATTATTGCGGAGATCGGTATTAACGACTCCGATGACGAAGCTCAGATCGACATGTTGGGAGACAACGAACCAGTTGAAGAAGACGCTTCCTATGAGCAGAAGGGTACTTTTAACCACTCACAGTATATTTTTTATTTCTTTGATTATCTTATATAACAACCTGTGTAGTGTACATCACAGAATGCTGCTTGGAGTGGGCCATCTACAATACCTGCGTGACTAGGCTGTATTATAAGTCGATGTCTTCTTTCGAGATTGGACACGGGATGTCTAAAGCGAAGTGAAATTGAGAGCTAAGTATGAATAATCGCAGTAAGGCTGGCAAGCGGCAGAGCCTGAACGATCAGTGGCATGATTCCTGTTGCATGTTCTTTACCTTTTCGTGAGGATGCAAGTGCTTTACTTGTCGTACTCGATACGAAATAGGTCGGCTACTTTTGTTGTAAGGTTGCTAACTCGGCAATAAGTAAGAAGAGATAAAAGAAGGACAGGAAATGCAAGGAAATTCAGAACTATTCGATCATCTGTCATTTGTCTTATTATTAGGCTCCATTTTGGCTTTGTAAAACTAGGATTCGTTAACAGGAGACATGTTGTGATTTTAAGTCACGTACCCCTACGAAAGCCAGGAGACTCTTGGTTCACAATGTTGTAGACGTGCAGGCTTTCGCGCAGACGGGACGGAGCCTTCCCAAGCTGGGATTAAATTTCCTTCCAGTTATGCCGAGTGAGTTTGTCACGAGTCAAATTTGGTTTTGCAGGACTGTAATCTGGAAGGAGAGAAGGCCCGTAGAAGTTGCCTACGCTGACTATACTAGGCAAACGGGTCAGCTGTTTATGTTGAGACTTGTTACTTACCAACTGGTTCCCTTGTGATAGGCCTTGTGATAGGCGATACATTATATTTCCGTGGTAAGGTGACAACAATCAGGTTGGTAGGGCAATTTCGCTCGTTATATGGAGCTGTGCTGTCAACCCATGTCGGGTCTGACTCGTTGGTTGGCTTAGAGTTGTATGGTAGTTAGATGACTGGTGTTGACGTAGCCTGATAAGATATACCTTTCCGCCTTGCAGGTCTCCTTTGTCAACCTGCAGTGATTTGATTTAGAGATGCGAACTGGTTGTTGAACGCTTTGGATCCGAAGACGCCCGATCCTGTTGGAAGGGTCAGGGTGATAACGTTCTTCACTTTGGTAGTTAAAGCGCGGGGCTAATTTTTTATATGTTAGGTGGTATATACATAAGGGGTGACTCGGACGACGTTGACTTTACCCTGCGAGGTTTGTAGTTGCCACAAGCGCCAAGGCGGGTGCCATGGATGCGACTGAGAAGCATGATCAGTAAGACCGTACCGTGACGAATGGACTTGAACCATACCATTATTATTTTCCACTACTGTATATACCAAATATGGAACCGTTGCCAAATGCGGCGTTGACACGCGAGCCAAGTTCTCATGCTTCTTCCAACCGACGTTGTCGATCACATACTGAGCTTCCTTCAGTCAGACATCACCACCCTCGAAACATGCTCTCGCAGCCACCCAACCCTCTCCAAACTCTCCGAACGCTACATTTACGCTAAAGTAACCCTTCACAACGACAAATGGATCGTTATTCCAGACGGTCTGACTGAGAAGATCAGCAAATTCGCCAAGATTATCGCCAAGAACCCCAACATCGCTAAGCACGTACGCAACTTGAAGGTCTATGTAGACGACAACGTAAATTCCAACAAAACGACAGCCACTTATCTCAATAACGTTGCGTCCATGTTACCAACATTTTCCCGATTGAAGAAGATCACACTCAGTGGATTTGGAAGAGGGTCTTGTATGTCATGGCATACCCTGCCCGTGACGTTCTGTCAAGCTTTTCAACACCTCCTCCGTGTTCAATGCATAGAAGACGTATCCATTCTCTATGCACATTTCCTCCCCTTGTCTTTGTTAAACGACTGCAAGACCCTTCGTTTAACCCTTCATTTTTGCCTGGACATACAATATGACAAAGGGTCCATAGAGGATCAGCCATACCAGCCACTCGAGCATCTTTATATCCAATATTGCTATGAAGAAATGGAAAAAATCGCATCCTGGGTACAATTGCGCAGCTTACGCTCCCTGAGGGTGACTTTAGACGAGCAATCCGAGTTCAAGGATTTTCTTCCACAGCTCCTTGCCGCTTGTTCGAGCACATTGATAAAATTGGATCTGGACATTGCGTATCTTTGTATGTTCACATTTGTCGAATTCCACTTTTTCCAAGCTGACTAGCCATACCAGTCCACACTTTTTACAAAATCTCTCCGGAGTCTGGAGTGGAATGTCAAGACGGCATCTGTCCATTTCCATTCACACTTGCTGGCCTTCTCTACATTGAGCAACTCACAATCCGAATGACTTGCGTCGTGCCTCAGAACGGAAAAATGCACGGCTGGGGTCCCACTCCGGCTATCATGGACCTCATCTCGACTGCGTCACCCAACCTGAAACAAATCTTTCTCGACTTCACGCTGTCATTCCGAATCAGAGTGTTCCCCGATCCTGACGTTATCTGGGGCCCATTTATCCCCCTCGCGGAAAAATGTTCGTCCCTGTCCATCACGATCTCCGTCTGTGCAAACTTCAAGTTTATGATTCGGGGTGGGGGGGACAAATATCTTCTACCCTCCTCCGAGATTTTTTCATCACTTTCTGGTTGTGGTGGACTGAAACCATATGTGGAGAAAGGTGTATTCATTTTGGTACCGGAAATTGAGTAGGTTAATAATCGTTGGATATGTGGTTCCCTCCATTTTATAACTCAATGGCAATGGTACTGGGATGATGGCGATGCGAAATCCGTTTCCAAATACAATGATCGTGGTAATATGTGAGCCCGGCGAACACCGCGCTGGAATGTTCCGGGTGAGAAGCCAACGAGATTTAGATTGGTCTGATGGATGTTAGATATCTGGACTGACTCTCCGTGGATCCGCATATACAATACAGGTAAGGGTTCGTTCCGTGATGCTGGTTTGAGGTCCGGTTTGTGCTCCAGAAGGAGATTGAAGTTGTCGATGGCGATGTTGGTATTAGCCAGCATCTAGACAATGTTGGCCTGAGGGTTTGGAAGTACGAGAATGGTGAACATTTTGTGTATCTGGTTTGCTTATATCCACTGATAAGCCCAAGACTTGTTGGTGCTTAGGTGTGTATCTGGATCGTTATTGATCGAAGATATGCTTAGAGAAACCAACTAGTCAGCTCGAGGTAAGGACGGTAGGAGGGAAAAACTGGTGTCCGTGGAAGATCAGCACAAGACAAGTGCCTGACGATGAGTGCTAATAATTTATGCCAGAAACTTCATATTGAAAAGCACAAGTTATACATATCTGTAACATGTTTTAACACGTCGCTTCATTGCGAGCTCTTGATCCCTTCCACAATCTTCTTCACATCTACTTCAAAATCCTCCCTTTCCAATCCTAGCAGGTCATTGGCGACGACCTTCCTTAAGTCGCTCAAGTCGCCAACGCCCTGTGCAAACGTGACGTATTTGATGAGTTCATACCCAGCATACAAATTGCCCTTTGCAACTTCATCCCTGACTTTGGATGCCGTCGCCTTTGAGTCCACTTGTTCAACAATCCACTCCTCGCCTGGTGTCGCTTTGCTCACAGCGTCGAAAAGTT
>Ga0307508_10006825_pt1 | contig 10678 bp, 11 predicted proteins | sample 9_EM_MG_FD_203089 | JGI IMG/M metagenome (GOLD analysis project Ga0307508, IMG submission 203089) | Populus trichocarpa ectomycorrhiza microbial communities from riparian zone in the Pacific Northwest, United States - 9_EM | ecosystem: Host-associated > Plants > Roots > Unclassified | place...
TCGCCAGCGGTTTCCAGTCGTTGCCGAGCGCCGCCAGCATCTCGCCGCGCTGCGCCGCCACCGTAACGCGATCAGCCGCGGTGATGACCAGGCTCTGCCCACCTTTGGCCACCGCGCTCACTTTGCGCGGGGCCTGGATCAGCACCGCCGTCCTGGGCGTCTTGGTCTTGCTCTCGGGAATCGCGATGCTGACACGACCTGCCGTCAGCTTGATGACTTGCACCGTCGTCTTGTCAGTGCCGGTCGGCGCCAGTTGCAGTCGGATCGGGCGACCCAGCTCGTACTTGGCGTCTTTCGAAAACGTGAGCACCGCGCCGCCTGGCAAAGTGCGTGAATCGGCTGCCACTTTGGCAGCGGTCGGCGCTTCGTTGGCCCAAGCGGGCGACACGACACAGCACGACAGCGCAGCGATCAAAAACCCTCGCGTAGACATGAACCCCCAATACGGCACCACGTTCAGGTGGCTTTAGCGCGTCATGATCCCTACACGGGCCGACATGCGCGCTGTGGAAAACCACTGGAAAACTTGCGTTTCCCGAGGCGCGAGTGGGGCGTTCTGGCGGCGGCTGCTCAGCCGCCAGACTTGGGCTTGTTCAGTTCTGCCAGCACGCCGTCGAGCAGCGTCTCGTCGCGTCGCATGACCGCGGCATAGATCAAGCGCACGCGCGGATCGGTGGATGGCAGCTTGCGCAGTAGCTCGCCGGCCAGCAGCATCTTTTTCTCCAGCCGGTCATCGAGCGAGCCCTGGGCAGGGCGCGCGCTCGAGTGGCTGCGCTTGGTGTGGGGCGCGGCTTCGGTCTTGACGTCCGGCGAGGATTCTTGACGCGGACGCACGCTGTCCGCGGCTCGCGGACGGATGACCGAGCCTTCCTCATCGGGCGGCGCGACGAGGTCGGGGAAAGACGGGTTCTTGCGTGCCTTGTCAGACATTCGATTTCTTGCTTCTCACTCTGACGGGTAGGTCAGTCGTGCAAACCGATCAGATGCAGGTTCCATTCCGTTGTTCAGACCCCGAGTGCCCCGCACGGCTTGGCTGCGCGCGTCAACTCGCAAGCCGCGGCACCTGTTCATGAATCTCGCCCACGGGCCGCCGTGCCGCCGGCCGACAGGGCGGGCGCCGCTGTGGTCGAGCGTCGACAACGGGGGCGCACCACGACAGCGAGATCGCAGGGGATTTGCCGGAGGCCCCTCGGCCTTCCATTGGCGGCGGAACGGTGCCGGTGCGGCGTTCCGTTGGGGCCAAACGCCGGCATTTGTCGCACCCAACTTGCGGAAACCGCCCTCGGTTTCTATGGTCTGGGCCCGTAACCCGAAAGCCGACTCGTATGTTGATGAGGGCCACCCCCGAATCCCCGCGGATGTTCGAGAGCGATTTCATCGATCTCTTCTCCCGCACGCCTTGGACGATCGTTCCGATCTTGTTCGTGCCGGGCGCCGCCTTCTTGTTTTGGGGCGGGCTGCACTACACCGATCTCGGCGTGCTGAAGATGCTCGGGCTGACGCTCGGCGGCTTCGCGTTTTGGACGTTCTCCGAATACTGGCTGCACCGCTTGTTCTTCCACTGGGAGCCGGGCGGCAAATGGGGCGAGCGCATGCACTTCTTGGTGCACGGCGTTCATCACAAGTGGCCGAAGGACAAGTACCGGCTGGTGATGCCGCCGGCCGTGAGCATCGCGCTCTATTTCATTTTCGGAGCCCTCTTCTACTACACGCTCGGGCCGCGCCTGACCTGGGGCGTGCACTGTGGCTACGTGATTGGGTACATGTTCTACGACATCACCCACTACTACATTCATCACTTCAATCCGAAGTCGGCCTACGGCTTGCGCTTGAAGAAGAACCACATGCTGCACCACTTCAAGAGCCACGACGAGCGCTTCGGGGTTTCGAATATGGTGTGGGACAAGGTTTTCGGAACGACCGGCGTCGCGCCCAGTACCCCGAGCCCGGCGACGACCGAGAAATGAGCGACGAGCTCGGCGGCGCCGGCACGAGCGCGCCGAGTCTGCACCACGTGGCCGTTGGTACGCGCGACGTCGAGGCGCTGGCGCGCTTCTATGCGCGGCTGCTGCAGACGCAAGAGCAGCGCCGCCACGTCGACGAAGCCGGCGCGCTGCGCTCGGTTTGGCTCGATCTGGCGGGCACTTGGCTGATGATCGAGCGGGCCGAGACGAGCGCGCCCTTGGCGCGCGTCGAGGGCGTGGGGCTCGGCGCGTTCTTGCTGGCGTTTCGCGCCAACGCCGCCGAGCGTGGGGCCTTCGAACAGCGCGCGATGGCGCTCGGCGCAGCCATCGAGTCACGCTCGGCCTACAGCTCGTATCTCCGAGATCCCGACGGCAATCGTATCGCGGTGAGCGAGTACGAGGTAGCGCCGTGAGCGCGGAGCTTACCGGGCTCGAGCTCAGCGTCGAGAAGATCGTGCCGGGCGGCGACGGCTTTCTGCGGCTGCCGGACGGGCGTGCGCTGTTCCTGAGCGGCGCGGCACCGGGCGATCGCGTTCGCCTGCGCAGCGTCGAAAAGCAGCGCGGCACGTTGTGGGCGCACGACTACGAGCTGCTCGAATCGAGCCCGCTGCGCGTGACGCCCGAATGCCCGGTGGCGGCAAGCTGCGGCGGCTGCGACTTGATGCACGTGTCGCGCGCGGCCGAGCTCGTTCAAAAAGCTTCGATGTTGAAGGAGTCGCTCGAGCGCGTGGGCAGCGTCGCGCAGGAGCCCGAGCCCTTTGCTAGCGGCGAAAAGGCCGCGGGTTACCGCTCGCGCGTGCGCTTTCACGTGGGTCAGCACGGCAAGCTCGGTTTCTTTTCGCGCGGCACCCACCAGCTGGTCGAGGTGCCGAGCTGCTTGGTGGCCGATCCGCGCATCAACCAGGCCTTGAGCCTGATTCGGCGGTTGGCGCGGCGCTTTCCGGAGGCCTTGGCCGGCTTCAGCGACGTGGAGCTACGCGCGACCGAGAGCGACGTCATCGCGCGTTTCGTGCCGCGCGACGGCATCAAGCCGATCGCGGCGCAGCCGTTTTTGCGCGCGGTCGCCAAAGAGCTGCGCGTTGCCGCCACCGAGCGCGAGGCCGCGCAGCTCTGCGAAAGGCGCACGCTGCCGGGCGAGACGTTCGTCGAAGTTCCGGCAGATGCGTTTTCGCAGATCAACGTGGCGGTCAATCGAGAGCTGGTGGCAGCCGTCACGCGCGGCGCCGAAGCGCGCAAGCTGACGACGTTTTGCGACCTGTTCGCGGGGGTCGGCAACTTCGCCTTGCCGCTCGCGCGCCTCGGGCTTTCAGGCGTGATGATCGAGCGCACGCCGAGCGCGGTGCAGGCCGCGCAGCGCGTCGCCGCCGAACAGGGGCTCACCCGGCTCAAGGCGCGCACGGCTGACGCCGCCCGCGCCCTGGCTGACCTGGTACGCGAGGGTCAGCGCTTCGAGCTCTTGGTGCTGGATCCGCCGCGCGAGGGAGCGCCCGAGGTGGTGGCCGGCATTCCGGGGCTCAAGCCGCGGGCGGTAGCCTACGTGGCCTGCGATCCGGCGACCCTGTCGCGCGACTTGAAGCCGCTGGTAGCGGCAAGATTTCGCGTCGTCAGCGTGCAGCCCTTCGATATGTTCCCGCGCACGCACCACTTCGAAACGCTGGTCTGGCTCGAAGCCGACGGCTGACGATTGGGCCGCGCTGGGCCGCTTTTAACCGAAAGCTTGGCCCGGGCGAGCGCGGTTGCCGAAAATTCGTTCATGCTCGCTCCAGGCCTCGGTTCCGACCTCCTGCAATCGCCGCGCTGGCTGATAACGAACGGCGACACCACCGTAGGCCCGGTCCACACCGAGCTACTCTTGCGCGGCTACCTGGGCGGGCGCATTCCTTTGCATTGCCAGGTTCGAGAGGTGCGCTGGGGGTCGTGGCGCCCGCTCGACGGCATTCGCGAGATCGGCAGCTTGAAGCGCCGTCTCGAGCGCGACAGCGCACCCTTGAACCTGCGTGACGCCGTTCAACGGCTGCCGGTCACGCGCGACACGGGCGAATTGCTCACGGCCGCCTTGCAGCTCGCCGCGCTGGCGCTCGACGCCAACGCGGGGCTCATCCATCGTTACCGTAGCCCTTTGACGCTACCGGTGACGTCGTCCGTGTTCGGTGTGCCTGCCGCGCGACTCGGCGAGGTGCTGGCCAGCAGCGACCCGAGCTACCTGCTTGCCCTGCGCGGCAAGAGCTTGTGCGGTAGCCCGCGGCACGGCTTGACAGAGCGCCTGGTCGCCGAGCGGTTGCAGCACGATGCGCCGCTCACGAGCGTGGCCATGTCGCCGGTCATCGCCGCTGGGCGCCTGGTCGCGCTGCTCGAGCTGGGCCGCACGGGCCACGTGTTCCGCGCGGACGATATCGACGATCTCGCTGAGTTTTCGGCCCAAGTCGCGCGTCGCATCGGCTAACGCTATATTCCCCAAGCTTACCCTGGTGGGGTCATGAGCAAAGCCTTCTTAAAACGTAGCCTCAGGCATGTTGCGCTTTTGCTGCCGTGCTTCGCAGCCGCCGGCGCTTGTGACCGCCCGTCGTACACCTACTCTGACGACGTGCCGGTCCAGGGCACCGGCGCCAGCTCCAGCTTCACCAGCGTCTCGCCGACTGGCGCCGTGCCGAGCGGCGGCGCTCCGCCAGTTGATGGGTGTGCTTTTGCTCGCACCGTGAGCGGCGCGCCGATTATGGCCGGCCAAGTCGTCCGCGATTCATCAGCCGGGATCGTTCAGGCCGCGACCGAGGTTTATGCCGAGCTGACGGATGCCGAGGCCGCTGCTCTAGAGCACGGCGGCTCGCTCATGCCCTCGTCGAACGATTCGAACGAGGCGCTCGCCACGCTGCTGACGCAGATCGCCGGCCGGACCACGCCGCTGCCCAGCCGCACGCAGCTCGCGCAAGAGCTGCGTGTGCGTTTCAGAGTGACGCGGAGCCTGTGGCCCGACCCCTGGGCGCTGCGGCTCGTCGACCACCCCGGCACCGAGCACATGAACACCGTGCGGGTCGTGTTCAAACCCGAAGCCTGGATCGTCAAAATCACCGACGGCTCGCCGGTCGTCATCGACCTACAGAACACGCCGATCACCCCCGAGCAAGCCTTGCAGGCCCCCGAGCGCATCGCCGCCATCTACTACGTGACCGGCACCCCGGCCTCGTCCGGCGCCTTGGCGGGAAGCATCGTCCAATGTGAGAGCGGCAAGCGCGAGCTGGCGCTCGGCAGTGACGCCATGGTCGAGACGGTTTCGATGCGCACCAAGGAAATCCTGGCGCGGCTCAACTCCGACATCGAGAGCTTGCGCGGCTTTTTCGACGTGGCCCGGCCGTGCAACGCTTTCAATACTGCCATGACGCAGACGTTCCATTCCTACGTGGCTTGCATGGGCTGGAGCGACATCGACGTGACCACCGAGTTTCACGCGTACCTGTGGTCGCTCAGCAATCCCGTCGAGCAATACAAGCCCACTGGGCAAAATGTCGCCAACCTGGCCATGGCGCTCGAAGACGACCGCTTCGACGTCAACCCGTACGTTGGCACGCCGCAGCCGTCGGTCAGCGCTGGCGGCGAGAGCGGAGCCGGCGGCGCCGATGCGGGCGGCGCGGGCGGCGCGGGCGGCGCGGGCGGCGCGGGCGGACGCTAGAGCGACGCCGCGAAGGCGCGCACGGCGTGCAAGATCTCGTGCTCCACCTCGGCTTGCGTGGTGCCGCGCGCCTTCAGGCTGGTTTTGGTCGCCTCCAGCGAATGGTCACCGCCTTCGACCACGAACAGCTCGCTCCGCGCGGTCATGCGCGCGCGCACTTGCTCGAGCTCGGACAGCGCGCACAGGCTGTCGCGCGTGCCCTGCACGAACAGCACCGGCGTGCCGAGCGCGAGCAAGACCTCGTCTCTCAGTTTGCCGTTCTGCCCGCGCAGTGGGTAGCCGAAGCATACCAAACCGTCGACGGGCGCCTCGAGCGCCAGGTGACAGCCGACGCGCCCGCCCATGCTCTTGCCCGCCAGTAGCAGCTTGTCCCCCGGGGCGCTGTCGGCACGGGCGGCATCGAGCTCAGCCCGATGCGCGGTCACCAGCACAGCAAGCTTGTCCGGCGCCTTACGCCGGCCTCCGGAGCGCATGTACGGGTAGTCGAAGCTGCGAACGCTCCCGAGCTCGCCGAGTAAGCCCGCGAACCTGCGCATCCAGCCAGAAGACGACGGCGCGCCAGCGCCAGGGGCCAGGACGAATCGGAGCGCCACGCCCAGAGTTGAGCAGTCTTGGCGCGCCAGATCACGAATTCGGGCGCACAAAAGGACAACGGCTCGGAACGAGGGGAGCGTTCCAAGCCGCTGAGAAGATTAGGGAGACGGCGACCGAGGCGGAGGGGGGGGCACCAAGGGCGCCGTCTGCGGGAAGGTTACTAAGCACGGAGTGTGCCAACCAAGGCCTCTACGGAAATTAGCTAGTTATGAAATATGTCAGCTGTGTGTCATTTCATTTCTGAAATAAGTCGTGCGGGGTCGAAACGCTGCCGTCACGCGAAATCTGATGCACCGTCACAACCGGAAGCCCTTCGGGCGGGGGAGCGGCTCCAGGCCTATGCTTGGCGGGTGCGTTGGTCCCTCCGGCTTGGCAGTGTCTCGGGCATCGAAATTCGCGTGCACTTCACGTTCGCGCTGTTGATTGCTGCGTTCGCCAGTCAGCTTGGTGAGCAGCATGGGTCGCGCGGCGCTGTGTTCGGCACGCTCGCGGTGCTGTGCTTGTTTGCGTGCGTGGTGCTGCACGAGCTGGGACACAGCTTGGTGGCGCAGCGCTTCGGCGTCGCGGTGCGCGAGATTGTGCTGCTGCCGATCGGCGGCGTGGCACGCTTGCTGTCGGAGCCGAAGAAGCCGCTGCACGAGCTTCTGATTGCGTTGGCCGGGCCGCTCGTCAACGTGGTCATCGCGCTGGTGCTTTGGGTAGCGCTGCCCGGCTCGCTGCTCGAGCTCGCCGGCCACGACTTACAGAAACAGGCGCTGGCAGCGCCGACGGCGCACAACCTGCTGCTGCTGGTGCTTTACGGCAACATCATGCTCGCCGTGTTCAACATGGTGCCCGCGCTGCCTATGGACGGCGGGCGCGTGCTGCGAGCGACGCTCAGTTTTTTCGTCGGCCAGGTGCGCGCGACCAACATCGCCGCTGGCTTGGCGCAGGCTTTGGCCGTCGCGCTCGGCTTCTACGCGTTCCAGCAGCAGCAACCGTTGCTAGTCTTGATTGCGGTGTTGGTCTTCGCGGGCGCCGGGCAAGAGCGAGCGACCGCGCGCACCAGCGTACTTCTGGCCGAGCTGCGCGCCGGCGAAGTCTGCGACCCGCAGGCCGTCAGCTTCCAGCCAGGTGACAGCGTGGGCGCCGCCGTCGACCAAACCTTACGCTCCGCTCAGGCCCACTTTTTGGTTACTCACGGCAGCGTTCCCATCGGCACCCTGTCGCGCGACGACGTGGTCGCGCTGGCGGGCCGAGTGGGTCTACACGCCCCGCTCACGGCTATCACCCGCCGCGAGCCGCAGAGCGTGCCGCCCGAGATGCCGCTTTCCGAGGTGCGGCGTTTGCTGCAAGAAAATGGCGGCATGCCCGTGATCGTGCGCACCGAGGACGCCGCGCTCGGCGTGCTGGGCCTAGAAGACATCGCGCGCATCGCGCAGCTGACCGATCACTTGGCTCGCGGCGGCGTGCGGCGCCCGGTCGCCCCCGACCCGGAAACTTCGACTGGCGGGTGAGGCCCAGTCACGGGGTTTCATCACATCTGCGCTGGGGCTGCCGCGCCGCAGCCCGCATCGCAGAAGCTAACGTGCCGTCGCATGGTCTCGGTGGAAGACACACCGCGCGCGTCAGCGCTAGCGGCCGCTCGAGCGGGAGCGCGTGGCGAGAGCCGGACGGTTCCCTCCTTGGCGTTGGTCAAATTGACCAATATCGGGCGAGCTCCGACTTTCTTAGCAAGCCGATAAGTCTCCATGAAGTTCGCAGCTTAGCCATTGACGGCCCGCTGAGGCCCGGCTCAAATTATTGGCCAATATTGACCATTTGCTCAAGCAAGGCGCCTGCTCCAAGGCAGAGCGAGAGGCGATGCGCGTGCGCAGCGTGGCTAAGCCTCCGCTCTACCGGCCCCCGACGCCGGCCCCCGACCCCGCCTCGAAAAATGCCGGCTTGGAAGCGGAGCCCGGCGCGTCCAGAATCCCGGCCCCGATGGCGGAACTATCTCCGAATCTGCCGCGCGCCGAGCAGGGCGACGCGGCCGAGGTGTCGCTGGCGCTCGAGACCGCGCGCGCTCTCTGGTCGAACGGGCAGGGCTTGGAGTCGGTGCGTTGGATTCAACGCGCCGCCGAAAACGCCGAGTCCTCGGGCGACGACCAGCGCGCCGTCTCGCTGGCGCGCGCCGCCGCCGATCTGCGCGCCGAGGTGAGCATCGGGTCGGAGCCGCCGGGTCGCATCAACGAAGCGGCCGCGCTGACGCCGTACGACGACTTCAGCGAGCAGACGCTGGTCGATTCGCCAGCGACGTCGCTGGCGCGCGCAGCCATGATCAGCAGCTTGCTCAGCGACGGCGCTGCGTCGTCGACGGCCAAGGCGGAAGTCGTGATCACGACTGCGGGCGCCACGACGCCGCGCGTCGCTCAGCACCAAACCGTGCGCGTGGCCGTGCTGGCCAGCGATGCTACGACGCGGCTGCTTTCGGTCCAGGTGCTGCGCGAAGGCGAGAGCGCGCCAAACGGCAGCACCGAAGCGCTCTTGGTTTCGCTCGATCCGCAACGCAAGCTGCTCGTGTGAGGGCGCCAGGCTTCGTGAGCTTGAGGCGCTTCGGGTCCGGGCCCTTGCCGTTGCTAGACGCGAGACCCTGATCAGCGTGGCTCAGCGGGCTTCGCGCAGCTCGGAGAGGGTGGCGGCGTCGAGTGTGATGGGCTGGCGCGGCAATTTCGCGAGCGAAAAATTGATCAGCGCCACGCGCGCCGTGACACGCGGTCCGCAGGCGAGGCCGCACGACTGCGCGGCCCAGGCGACGATGGCGCGCGGATCGGTGCCGCCTTCGCGCAGCTCTTGCAGGCTCAGGTCGTCTTGGCGCTTGGCGAGCCGGCGCCCGCTTTCATCGAGCACGAGCGGCACGTGCAGGTAATTGACGGCGGGCAAGCCGAGCGCTTGCTGCAGTAGCCGTTGGCGCGCGCTGCTGGCGAATAGGTCTTCGCCGCGCACGACTTCGGTTACGGCTTGGCGCGCGTCGTCGACCACCACCGCCAATTGGTAGGCGGGCGCGCCGTCGCGTTTGGCGATCAGAAAATCGCCGACCTCGGCTTGGACGTCGAAGCTGCGCTCGCCCAGCAGCCGATCGCTGACGGTGAGCTCGCCGTCGGCCACCTGCAGGCGCAGGCCGGCGGCTTTGCCGGTTTCGTGCTGTGCGGCTGCGAGCGACGCGAATTTGCCGCGACAAGTGCCAGGATAGCGCGGCTCGCTGTCGCCCAGCTGCGGCGCGCTTTGGGCCGAGCGCACGTCGCCGCGCGAGCAAACGCAGGCGTACGCGAGACCGCGCTGTTCGAGCTCGCGGGCGGCCGCCGAAATCTCTGCGAGCCCCGACGACTGCACGTAGTCGGGACCGTCCCAATCTAGGCCCAGCCAGGCCAGGTCGCGGAGCGCTGCGTCCGCCATTTCTGGCTTGGCGCGCAGGCCGTCTAGATCTTCGAGGCGCATGACCAGCCGTCCGCCGACGTTGCGCGCCCGCCACCATGCCACCAAGAAAGTGCGCGCGTGTCCGAGATGGAGTAGCCCGGTGGGGCTCGGAGCGAGGCGACCTGTGTACACGGCCGCGCAAGCTTAGGGCCCGCGAAAGGCTAAGTCGATCGCTCTCGCGGCCGATGCATCCCGGCTTTCCCGGCTGGCTTCGTTGCTCCTCAGTTACATACCTGCAGTATGCGCCTTCGTCGCGCCTCGCCAGCCGGGCGCCTCGGCCGCGATCATCGACCGACTTGGCCATTCGCGGGCCCTTAGCCTTTCGCGGGCCCTTACTGTGCGCAGCCGCAGCTGGCGACGCGGCGCGAGGCGTCTTCGCGGATTTTCCTCGCGCGCTCGCAACGCTGGCCGCCATCGCTGTCGAGCCGGCACACGGCGTCGCTGGCCCGCGTGAGCGACGAGAAGGCTTTGCACGCCGTTTCGCAGGCGCTGACTTCTTTGGCGCGCGGCCGCTCTTCTGCGGCAGCGTCCGAGACCGACGCCGAATCGGCTGCCGACTTGTCGGCGCGCTGGGATTCCATGCGCGGCGCGGGCGCGGGCACCATCGAGGGTGCCGCTGCGCCTGCCGCGGCAGGCGGCGTGGCGGTGACGGGCGGCGGCGCACCGGGCTGATTGAGCGCGAGGCGGTCCAGGTCGCCGCGCGCTTTTTCGAGCAGCGCCTCGGCTTCGGCCAACGTCGTGGGCTCGCGCTCGTCTTGCGCGGCGGTGGGAGCAGACTCCGGCGCGCCGGCCGGCGATTCCGCCCTTTGAGGCCCCGCGCAGCCCGGCTGCAGAACGAGGGAAAGCAGCACCGCTGCAAGACCCGAGGCGCGACGAATCGACTTCATGATGGCCCTTTGGACAGACGCACGACCGGCAAAAATGGGTCAACTTTGCCGATCTCTCGGCAATTTCAGACCTCGGCCACCAAGTAAGCCAGCCAACCCGGCTGATTCGGGGCCCGGCTGCGCAGGCGGTAGCG
>Ga0307508_10006827_pt1 | contig 10676 bp, 7 predicted proteins | sample 9_EM_MG_FD_203089 | JGI IMG/M metagenome (GOLD analysis project Ga0307508, IMG submission 203089) | Populus trichocarpa ectomycorrhiza microbial communities from riparian zone in the Pacific Northwest, United States - 9_EM | ecosystem: Host-associated > Plants > Roots > Unclassified | place...
CGGCGCCGACGTCCGTGGACACCGTCGCGCGGCCGCAGAACATGGCCTCGACCAGGCTGATCGGGAAGCCCTCGACGACGCTGGACAGCACGGCCACGCCGCCGGCGGCGTAGGCATCGGCGAGGGTGGGCAGCTCCGGGCCGCCGATCTCCTCGAAGGAGACGGGGTTGTCGCCGACGGAGTGCAGCCCCGCGGCCTCGTCGGGGAAGAGCTGAGCGGCCAGGACCCTGCAGTGCCCCAGGTAGGCCTCGCCCTCGGTGCCGACAGGCGCGCCGACGATCCGCAGCCGCGTCTTCGGCTCCTCCTTGCGGATCTCGGCGAAGGCGTGCAGCAGCGAGACCAGGTCCTTGGCGGGTTCTACGCGGCCGACCCAGACCAGCGTGTCGGGGTCCGTGCACTCGGGGGACTCGCCCACCTCGGCGAAATGGGAGGCCTCCATGCCCGGGTAGACGGTGCGGAGCTTCGCGCGGTCGGCGCCGCAGCGCTCCTGCCAGCGGCGGGCGTGCGCGTTGCCCGGGGTGACGACCTCGGCCCGGCCGTAGATCTCGGCGGCGAGCCTGCCGTGGAAGGCGGCGAGCAGGGACCGCACGGCGGGCGGCGCGTCCGTGGCGGCCAGGTAGTGCGTGCGCAGCCGCACCCCGTACTCGGTCAGCAGGAGGGGTACGCCGTGGAAGTGGCCGGCGAGCAGTCCGGGCAGGGCCGCGGGGCCGCCGGACGTCGCGTGGCACAGGTCGACCGAGCCGAGCCCGTCGTCCTCGTACCAGTCGAGCGAGAGGGGGCGCAGGGCGTGTTCCAGGTGCGCGGCGACGGCGAGCAGATCCGGTACGCGCGCCTCACGCGCCGCCCTCAGGGCGCCCGGCGCACGACAGGCACGCTCCAGGGCACGTACGGCGGCCTCGGAGCGCAGCGCCCCCACCAGCCCGCCTTCGTCACGGGCGAGTTCGGCAAGCCCGTAGAGCGCACTGCCGAAACGGTCCGCCTCAGCGGTCGACGGCCCCCCGGAGGCGCGGGAAGGATCTCCGGCGCTCCCCGCACACAGGACGGCCGCCAACTCCCCGTAGCACTCTGCGAACCGCCGCCGCGCCCGGCGCCCGTACACCGCCCCGTCGTCCTCGGCCGTCCACAGCGGCGCCGTACGCACCCGGCTGACCTGCGGCGGCAGCGGGACCCAGCCCTCGCTCTCCTGGCGCTCGGTGCGGCTGAGCGCGTAGATGTCGAACTCGTGCTGCCCGAGCCCGCGCACGAGCCGGTCGCACCAGAGCCTGGCGTCACCGCTCACATACGGATAGCCACCCTCCGTAAGCAGTCCGATGCGCACGAGCGCACCCCCGATCTCCCGTATGGGGAGCCGCCGTTGACCCGGCGGCTCGCAGCGGGAAGAACGTATGCGGACAAGGCGGTGGCGCGACGGACGGTTGTCCATCACGCCACCAAAAGGGGTGAACGGTCGTAACTTTCCCGTGCAGGTCGCGTTCGATCGCGCTAAGAGATCAAGCAGTTACGTTACGTCAGGCAGCGGTCAGCTCCCGCCGGGCCGCCCTGCGCCGGGCCGCGACCTGGGGGTCGAGCGCCGGTACGGCGGCCAGGAGCTGCTTGGTGTACGGATCCTGGGGGTTGTCGTACACCTCGTCGGCCGGTCCGGACTCGACGATCCGCCCGCGGCGCATCACCGCGACCCGGTCGCTGACCTGGCGGACGACGGCGAGGTCGTGCGCGACGAAGACGAGCGCCAGCCCGAGTTCGCGCTGGAGCTCGCCGAGCAGGGCGACCACCTGGGCCTGTGTGGTGACGTCGAGCGCGGAGACGGGTTCGTCGCAGACGATGACCCGAGGGTCGGCCGCGAGTGCCCGCGCGATGCCCACCCGCTGGCGCTGGCCGCCGCTGAACTCGTGCGGGTAGCGGTCGTAGTGAGCCCCTTCGAGCCCCACGCGCTCCAGCAGTTCCGTGACGCGGCCCCGGATCTGCTTCTCGTCCCGCTCCCCACGCGCGCGTAGCGGATCGGCGATCGACTCGCCCACGCTGCGGCGGGGATTGAGGGAGGACACGGGGTCCTGGAAGACCATCTGCACGGCCGGATTCACACCCGCACGCGCGTGCCCCTCGTGACGGACCTCCCCCGCCGTCGGCTCCAGCAGCCCGACCAGCATCCGTCCCAGCGTCGTCTTGCCGCTGCCGCTCTCGCCCACGATGCCGACGGTCTCGCCCCGGTGGATGGTCAGCGACACGTCGTCCACGGCCGCGAACGCCCGCTTGCCGCGCCCGAATTCACGCCTGAGTGCGGTCGCCTCCAGGACGACCTCCTCGGACGCCTGCGAGGGAGCGCGGGCCATGTCCACGCGCGGGACGGCGCCGAGGAGTTCGCGGGTGTACGACTGCGCGGGCGATCCCAGTACGGCACCGACCGGCCCGTGTTCGACGACGCGCCCGTGCCGCATGACGAGCACCTCGTCCACGCTCTCGGCGGCGACGCCCACGTCGTGCGTGACGAGCAGCAGCCCCATGCCGGTCTCCTCGCGCAGCGTGTGCAGCAGGTCGAGGATCTGGGCCTGGACGGTCACGTCGAGCGCGGTCGTCGGCTCGTCGGCGATGAGCAGTTCGGGCTCGCAGGCGAGCGCCATGGCGATGAGCGCACGCTGGCGCATACCGCCGCTGAACTCGTGCGGGCGGGACCGGGACCGGCGTGCCGCATCCGGAATTCCCACCCGGTCGAGCACCTCCACCGCACGCGCGCGTGCGGCGCGACGCGGCACGCGCGTGTGCACGCGGTGCACCTCCGCGATCTGGTCCCCGATCGCGTAGTACGGGTCGAGGGAGGACAGCGGGTCCTGGAAGACCATGGCGGCCTTTGCGCCGCGCAGCCGCCGCAGTTCCTCGTCGGCCGCCTCCTGTACGTCGACGCCGGCGACCTCGATCGAGCCGCCGACCCGCGCGCCGGTGCCGCGGTGCAGTCCCAGCAGGGCCGAGGCGACCGTGGACTTGCCGGAGCCGGACTCGCCGACCAGGGCCACGGCGGCGCCCGGCGCCAGCTGGAAGGAGAGGCCGTCCACGGCCCGCAGGTCGCCGAACTCGACGGTCAGATCCGTGACTTGGACGAGACTCACGTCAGTACCACCCGTCGGTCGGCCACCGCGTACAGCACGTCCGCGACGGCGTTGGCGAGGACCACGAAGAACCCGATGACCAGGACCATGCCGACGACGACCGGCAGGTCGACCACGTTGACGGCGTGGACGAGTTCCTGGCCGATGCCGGGCAGTCCGAAGAGGGTCTCGGTCAGGACGGCGCCGCCGATCGCCGAGCCCACGTTGTTGGCGTTCAGCGCGATGACGGGAGCCAGCGCGCCCCGGAGCGCGTGCCGCCCCACGATCGTCCGCTCGGCCACGCCGTACGCCCGGAAGGTGCGGATGTGGTCCTCGGCCAGCGTCTCCAGCATCGACGCCCTGGTCAGCCGGGCGAAGGCCGCGGCCTCGATGAGGGCGAGCGAGAGCCAGGGCAGGAGCAGGTTCCAGGCCCACTGTTCGGGGTCGTCGGTGAACTTCACGTACTGCGGGAAGGGCAGCAGCTGCAGTTCGCCGCAGACGACGATCATCAGGACCAGGCCGATGACGAAGACCGGGGTGGCCCAGCCCGCCAGGGTGAGGGCGGTCAGCACCCGTTCGGTGAACCGGCCGCGCCGCCAGGCGGAGAGCACGCCGGTGCCGACACCGAGCACCAGCCACAGCACCATGGCGCCGAGCACGAGCGAGAGGCTCACCGGGAGCTTCGTCAGGATGATGTCCATGACCTGCCGGTCGCTCTGGTACGAGAGCCCCAGGCAGGGTGCCGAGCAGTGCTCCACCGAGGTGCCCGTGGAGTAGTCCTGGCCGGCGATCAGACCCTCGAGGAAGTGCCAGTAGCGCAGGTACAGCGGGTCGTCGAGCTTCAGCTGCTGGGCGACCTGATGCACCTGCTCCGGGGAGCAGCGCGGGCCGCAGGTGATCTGGGCGACGTTGCCGGGGGTGGCGTAGAAGACCACGTAGACGATCACCGAGATGGCCAGCAGGGTCACCACGGTGCCGACGGCGCGTCGCAGGAGGAAGCCTCCGAAGCCGCTCATGCGGTGTTCTCCTTGCCGGCCCTGGCCTCGTTCTCCTTGCCGGCCTTGGCCTCGCTTTCCTTGCCGGCCCTGGCCTCGCGCCTGCGGCCCGTGCCGACGCTCAGCCGGGAGGCCGCGCGCGGGTCGAGGGCGGTGCGGACGCCGTCCCCGAGGACGGTCAGCGCGAGCACGGTGACGAACAGTGCGCCCGCCGGGAGCAGCAGGTACTGCGGGGCCGCCTGGTACCAGACATCGGCGGCGGTGAGCATCTGCCCCCAGGACGGTGTCGGCGGCTTCACACCGACGCCCAGGAACGACAGTGCGGCCTCGATGCTGATGTTGACCGGCATGAGGATCGCGGCGTACGTGATGACGGGCGCGGCGAGCCCGGGGAGCAGCTCCCTGCGGGCGATGCGCCAGGCGCCCCAGCCGCTGAGCCGGGCGGCGGAGACGTAGTCGAGCCCCTTCAGGGTGAGCGTCTGGGCGCGCACGATCTTCGCGATGTTGCCCCAGGCGATGAACCCGATGACGAGGGTGACCAGGACGGGCCGCGGGAAGCTCGACGGGACGATCGCGAGGAGCGCCAACGACATGATCATCAATGGCATGGCGACGAAGATGTCAGTGATCCGGCTCAACAGTTGATCAACCCATCCACGGCCGAGTGCGGAGGCGATGCCCATCACCACACCCACGAAGACCTGGATGACCGTCGCGGCCAACGCGACGCCCAGGGAGACCCGCGCCCCGTACACGAGCCGTGCGAACAGGTCCCGCCCGGTCTGCGGTTCGACGCCCAGCCAGTGGTCCCCGCCGATCCCGCCTAGGGACCCGATCGGCACGCCCCCGCGCGCGGAGTCGACGAGCGAGGGGTGGTACGTGGTCGGGTCCTGGCCCTCGATGGCGGTCAGGAGGGGCGCGGCAAGCGCGACCAGGACCAGCAGCGCGACGACGGCCGCCGCGACGAGGGCGGCGCGCTGCACACGCAGCCGCCGCCAGAACTGACGGGCCCCCGAGGCCCCGGGGACGGGCTCCACGCCCGTCCCGGCGGCCTCGGCGGCGACAAGTGCTTCGCTCACGGCGCTACTTCACCGCGACCTGCGAGATGTCCAGCACACCGGTCCAGTCGCTGATCACGACGTTCTTGATGTCGCTGCCGACCAGGCGCTTGTAGACGGGGTGGAACAGCGGCACGGTCAGGGCCTGCTCGCCGATCTTCTTGTCCAGCGCGCCCCACCTCTTGGCGGCCGCGTCAAGATCGGTCAACTTGTTGATCGCGTCAATCTCGGCATTGACCGACTTGTCGTTCAACAGGCCGTTGTTGAAGTTCGAGCCGTCCTTGACGATCTGCCGGCCGTCGAAGATCGGGGCGAGGAAGGGGCCGCCGGAGGGCCAGTCGGCACCCCAGTGGGCGAGGAAGAACCCGGGCTCGGTCTTCACGTTGTGGATCTTGTCCCGGTAGTCGTTGTCCTCCAGGCCCTGCAGTTTGACCGTGATGCCGGCCTTCTTGAGCGCGTCCTGGATCGCGGTCGCGATCTCCGGGCTGGTCTCGAAGTCCTTGGCGTTGGAGTGCGTCAGCGTGACGGTGAGCCCGTTCTTGTAACCGGCCTGCGCCAGCAACTCCTTGGCCTTGGCCGCGTTACCGGCCTTGCCCGCCGGGAAGAGGTCGTAGGGCGTGTATCCGAACGACTTCTGGTTCGGCAGGTAGGTGGTGGCCGACTCGGCGAGCGCGGAACCGCCGGCCGCGTTGATCACGGACGACCGGTCGATGGCGTACGAGATCGCCTGCCGCACCTTGGCGTTGTTGAACGGCTTGACCGTCGGGTTGAACGCTATGTAGTTCGTGTAGCCGAAGTGGCCGGTGCCTACGCGCGAGGCCAGTTCCTTGTCGCCCGACACCTTGGCCAGCTCGGCCGGACCGAGGTTGGTGTCCGTCGTGACGGCGCTCGCGTCCGCACCCTGGGACGCGGACAGCCGCTGGTTGATCACGGACGAGTCCAGGCCGGAGCGCACGTCGACCTTGTCCGGGTAGGCCTTGCGCTCGGCGTCCGTCCCCGTCGACCAGTACGTGTTGCGCTCGAGCACCAGGTGCTCACCGTCGTTCTCGTTCGTGACGACCTTGTACGGGCCGGACGAGACCGGGTGCTCCTCGTACTTCGTGCCCGTGTCCTTGCCCTTCGGGACGGGCGTGAACTGCGTCTGCGTGGCCAGGAACGGGAACTCGCCCTCGGGCTTGTTCAGGTGGAAGACGATGGTGCGGCTGTCGGGCGTCTCGATCGCCGACAGGCCCTTCTTGTCCTTGTACGGCCCCTGGTAGTCGGCCGCGCCGACCAGCCAGTCCCTCAAGTACGGGGCGCCGCCGGAGAGTTCGGGCGCGAAGGAGCGCTCGATGCCGTACTTGATGTCGGCGGAGGTGATCGCCGTGCCGTCCTCGTACTTGAGGCCCTTCTTCAGGGTGTACGTCCACACGGTCGCGTCCTTGTTGGGGCGCCCGGTGTCGGTGGCGAGGTCCGGGACCACCTTGGCGCCGGCCGCGCCGTTCTCGCGGTTGCGCGTGGTGAGCGTGCGGAAGACCAGGGACGGGACGTTGCCGCCGCCGGAGGTGTACTGGCGCGCGGGGTCGAAGTCCGTCAGGGCCTCGGCGTTCAGGACGGTGAGCGTGCCGCCCTTGCGGGGCGTGGAGTCGCCACCGGCACCCTTGGCATCGTTGTCCTTCGGCCCGCAGGCGGCGGCACCCGCTGCCAGAACCAGGCCTACGGATGCCGCAGCCACGCGGCGCGCTATGACGGACGGTTGACGCATCGGAATGACGACCTCTCGGGGTGGTTCGAGCCGGTTGGCCCGAATCGTGAGACAGATGGACGAGGAATGAGACGAAATTGAACAGACCTCTGCCCAGGCGTCAGGTCGTCGAAAACCGTGACCGGGTCACGGAAGAGGAAAGAGATCGCGACGCGAACGCCTGAGGGCGGGCGTCAGCGACAGAGGATGTCGGCCACGCAGAGCGGGGTCACGCCGATCAGCGCCAGCTCGATGGCGGCGCGTGCGGAGGCGTGGGGGGTCGACATGCCCAGAAATATGTATGAACTTTCTGGGCATGTCAACGTGACGTATGAGACGCCTGTCAACTCCCGGGATACGGCCAGGGGTTGGGCAGACAGTGGATTCCGTCGTGATCGAGGAACTTCGTCTGCTGCTGCATGACCGGCGCGAGCTGGCCGTTCTTGCTGCAGGTGACATGGCTGTAGCCGAGCCGGTGGCCCACCTCGTGGTTGATCAGCATTTGCCGGTAGGGGTGAATTTGATCACCGTACGTCTTCGATCCCTGCGCCCACCTGTACGCATTGATCATCACGCGCTCGGTGGAGGCCGAGTCGCACGAGACGTTGTCCTCGGTGGTGTCCAGTCCGGACTTGGCACACCACTTCGCCGTGGTTCCGGGACTGGCGAGCGTGATCACGAAGTCGGGCTTGCCGGAGTAGATGCGCTCGAAGGTACGGGCGCCGTTGTGGGCCCAGCTCCGCTTGTCGTTGAGCGTCTTCTGCACGGCCTGGGCGAAGAGTTCGCCGTCGAGCCCGAGCCCCTGCTCCACGTCCACCCGGTAGGTGTACTTCTGCCCCGCGCCCGGCGCCTTTTCGACCCCGGGGACCGCGTCGAACTTCCCCGGCCCCTTGAGCGTCGCACTGAGCGGGTACGTCTTCCCCATCCCCTGCGCATACGTCAGCGTCGCCACGCTCGGCGACGCTGACGGCCGCGAGTCCGGATCCCGGGCGTCCCGCGCCCGGTCGGTGGCCGACTGCGTCCCTACGGCGGTGTCGTCCCGCCCGTTCGCGACCTGGCCGGCGACGACGACGGCCAGCACGGTGGTGACGGCGGCGGCCGCGATACCGGTGAACGTCCGCCCTTTGCCGCCCCTGGCCTGCGCGGGCACGCCGGTCGGCGGCGCGTCGTCGTTGTCGTCCTCGGAGGAGACGCCGACACCGGTGCCGGGATCCCAGTCGGTGACGGAGGTGTACGGGTCCGAGGTGTGCGCGGAGACGCCGCCACGGGGCGCGAAGACGTCGTCGTCCTCGGCGAAAGCGTCGACGTAGTCCTGCCGCGGCGCTCCGGGCGGCGCCTGTCGCTGACGTGGAATGACGACGCCGGACCCCTTCAACTCACCCCATCCACCACCGGCTTCACGCTGCTCGGGGTGACCGCCGCGGACCTGAGGGGTGCCACGGGCAGGCGTACCGTCAGCGAGACGCGGGACCCCGTGCGCGGGCGTACCGTCCGCCGGCGCTCCGTACATGGGAGCACCCTGCTGCCCCGACGAGGGCCCGGGCACCCGGCGACCACCCGCACCGCCCGGCGGCACCGGCCCCTGCGGGCCCCGAGAACCGCGAGGCCCCCCGGCGCTCCCGGAATCCGTAGAACCTCGGGGCTCTCCGGAACCCCCGAATCCCTGAGTCCCTCTCCCCGCACCTATGTCCCCGGCATCGCCCTTTGCGGCGGGCGTGCCCCCGCGGCGGCTGTGGCGTCCCACGTCGGCCCTCAGCTCCCCGCACTCTCGGCAGCGGTCCCGCTGTCGCCGACGACCGTACCGCCTCCGTCAGCGGAAGCCACGCCTTCGGCGGCCGGCTTCCCGGACGGAATGGCGCCGGCCGACTCGCCCGCCTCACCGAGGAGTTCACAAAAGGCCCGGGCCACCGTCTCCGGGTACTCCATCATCGCCACGTGCCCCGCCTCCGGCAGGGTGAGCAGGCGGGAGTCGCGGAAGACGCGGGCTGCCTTCCGGGCCATGCGGAAGCCGACGAGCTGGTCCCGGCCGCCGTAGACGAGCAGGGTCGGGGCGAGGACGCGCTCGGCCTGGCGCCACAGCCCGTGCTGGCCGCCCAGCGTGTACGCGTTGACGAGCCCGCGGGCGGAACGCGTCAACGCGTCCCAGAGGTACGGCAGTTGCATCCGCCGCTCCATCTCCTCCACCGCGTTGCGGAAACCTTCCGGCGACACTCGCCCGGGGTCGCCGTAGCAGAGCGCCAGCACCCCGCGGACCCGCTCCTGTGCAGACCACTCCTTGGTGTACCGGGTGAAGAGTCCGGCGACTCCGGGCAGCGCCAGCAGCGCCGTTGGCACCGCGGACCGCTGGACACGGATCTCCGGCAGCGCCGGCGACACGAGCGTGAGCGTGCGTACGAGGTCGGGCCGCAGCGCCGCGACGCGGGTGGTGACGGCGCCGCCGAGCGAGTTGCCGAAGAGATGCACGGGCCCGCGTCCGGCCGCATCGAGGAAGCGGATGACCGCGCGCGCGTGCCCGGTGACCGAGTAGTCGCCGTCGTCCGGCGGCGGGGAGTCGCCGAAGCCCGGCAGATCGACGGCCTCGCCGTCGACGACGCCCTCCAACTGCTGCATCAGCGCCGACCAGTTCTGCGAGGAACCGCCGAGCCCGTGGACGTACAGCGCGGGCGGCAGCCCCTCACGCGACGGTGGTCTCGACCGCACCGTCAGCGTGATCCCCGGCAGCCCGACCGACCTGAGCCGTTCGCCCTCCGCGACCCTGACGGGCGCCACCTTCGGGAGCACATTGGTCGCCGGCACGGACGGCAGCTCGGTCGAAGACATGCGGCAATGTTACGAGACGATCACGCAGTGGCTCATGTGTTCGCCATCACAGATCGCATGCGTACCGCATAGCGTCCGGATCCTGTGTCTCCTAGGCTCGTACAAAGGGCACCCGCTGTGGCCCCTGCTTCTTTCAGGGACGTTCGTAGGAAGGGAGCCCAACCATGGCCGTAGACCCCACCGACCCCGAGACGTTCGAGTACGACGACACGCAGGAATCCCGGGAGATCGACGTCGAAGCACCCGAGAACGACGCCGCGGAACAGTTGGCGAACCTCACAGCGGACCGGGACGACCCCCTTGAGGACGTCGATCCGGCCCGGGGGAACGAGGCCGACCTCATCGAACAGCGCCGCGTCGTCTCCGATGACGAGGACGATTACCGCTGACGGGGGACACGGAAGCTCCGGCGGGCGTCGCTGAGCTGGAGCGAGGCGGCCTGCTGCCCGCTTCGGTCCGGTTTAAAACCATCTGCGCGGCTTTCGTCACCGTCCGGTCCGTGAAATTCTGCGCTCGCACCGCGCACACCAGGGTTACCGAAAAGTACGATGGCGGCGCGGCGCACACCGCATGTGGACGAAATTGGGAGGCGGCGTGACAGCCATCGAGCAGACAGAGGCAGCACGCCCGCGGGGCACGCGCCTGCCGCGCCGTGCCCGACGGAACCAGTTGCTGGGCGCCGCACAGGAAGTCTTCGTGGCGCAGGGTTACCACGCGGCCGCGATGGACGACATCGCCGAGCGCGCCGGGGTCAGCAAGCCGGTGCTCTACCAGCACTTCCCGGGCAAGCTCGACCTCTACCTCGCGCTGCTGGACCAGCACTGCGAGTCACTGATCGGGGCGGTACGCGGAGCGCTCGCGTCGACGACCGACAACAAGCAGCGCGTGCGGGCCACGATGGACGCCTACTTCGCGTACGTCGAGGACGACGGCGGCGCCTTCCGCCTGGTCTTCGAGTCGGACCTGACGAACGAGCCGGCGGTGCGCGAGCGCGTCGACA
>Ga0307508_10006829_pt1 | contig 10674 bp, 5 predicted proteins | sample 9_EM_MG_FD_203089 | JGI IMG/M metagenome (GOLD analysis project Ga0307508, IMG submission 203089) | Populus trichocarpa ectomycorrhiza microbial communities from riparian zone in the Pacific Northwest, United States - 9_EM | ecosystem: Host-associated > Plants > Roots > Unclassified | place...
GCTGTCCTGAGACTTTGGTATTGCCGTTTAATATGTTTTTTATATAAAAATATGTAAAATTGATATTTTTTTAAGTATATTTTAATGTTTTTAATATACTGGTGTTAAGAATAAAAACTATATATATTTTTTATATATTTTTAATTAAAAAATATTTTGTAACACTTGGATTGTAACACGTTTTATCGAGGCAGGAACACGTGGATTGTATATATTCTGCCTAGTAAGGTCCAACAAATTCAACGTGATCAACATTCAATGCCTTCTTTCATGATTTGTAAGGACTCAGGAACATGTTGGATTGCATTTATTCTGCTGAGTAAGGTCCAGCAAATTCAACGTGATTAACGCCTTCTTTCATGTGGTAGAATTGAATTCAAGTAGGTCCAATGACAAGTGATAGCTAATTAACTAGTTATTTTATCGTGTTTCGGGTTAGATATTTTTTTAATTAAAAAATTTATATATATAAGATTTTTCAATGTGTATTTGTAATTAAGAAAAAACTTTAAGTGAAAACAAAAAAAAATTATATAAATAAGATAAATCAAGAATTATGCGTCTTAATAAATAAAAAATTAGTTATAAACGGTAACTAAAACTAAAATTAGAAAAATCGAGAGACAAATGTAAATTAAGATATTTAATCTCGCAATACGAGATATTTACCGGGTTGTGTTTGCTAAACTTATTTATTAAAATAGTTTTTTATTCAATCAAACATTAATATAAATAGACACACATACATTAAATTGATTGAATAAAATAAAAAAGAAAAACTAAATACTATACAAGGCTATACATATTATAAATATTATATGAAAATGAATATTTTTTATTTTAAAAAACAAAGTTCATCTATTTAGAAGAAAAAAACTTATAGATGAATCAAAAAAAATTTCTTCAAAAAATAAATACATACAAAATTACTAAAAAATAATCGTTATTTAAAAGAGACTCTATAAACAAAACAAAAGAGAGAAAATTTATTAATTTAAATATAAATAAAAAATAATTATGAAAAAACCTATCCATGGCCTCAAAAAACCATTCCAAAACCTGAAATCAACCCTAAACAAAAAATCATCCCAGGCTTATATGTTTTTTTAGGCATTTTCAAGGTAAAAACAATCACCTAATATGAATTCCTCTCATCGAATGGATTCATTTGATACAAAAACCGATTGTTTTGGTAACTAAAATTGAAGCAAATGACATTTTTCTCTCTGTCTATCATAGGAATTCAACGACCTTTCTCTTTCTTCTCTCAAATTAGAAACTAAAAAAATAATAAAAATAAATTTTTATATCAAAATTAAATTGAAAAAATATCGAGATACCGAATAAGTATAATTTTTGAAGTATGAGGACTAAATTTAGTCCCCTATCTTTCAATTTTATCCTTGTTAATAAATTTGATTTAATTTCCCTTTAATTTGGCTAAAAAAGATATAAACTTACAAAAAAGAATTTGAGGATTAAATTGAAAAAAAATTAAATAATTGATCCATAGTAAAATATAAAAGGATAAACAATACATTTTTGCACTGACTACACGTTTTAGATATTTTGCATCTTCTCAAAATATTTCTTCATACAAAACTTACAAGTATTCCAAACAAGGAGAAAGGGCAAATTGTTGGGGATTATCTATGTTTCAGCAACCAATACCAATCAAAGCAAAAGGAAAATCCTAGAAAGTGACCAAACAACACCATAAAGTCAAGAATCCAACGAGTTTCATAAAAGTGTACGATCCCTCATCAATGTGCAGTTGAAAAACTACTACAGCTTGCCTTTATAAAAGTGGATCATTGCTCTCCATCTGGGCTTTAGATTAACATGCAGTTTTTGAAGAATAATATTTTCACGTCTACGGGAGCAGAAAGAATCATGAATTTATCAATATATTATACTCCCATACTTTTTTTGTGCTTCTTTTTATTGCTGAATATAGAAGCTGCAATAGCCATTGACATTATAAAAACAACTCAGTCCATCGGAAAGGGTGATGCCACAGATAATGAAATAATAATAATAACAATCTAAAAATGTCTTAATCTCCCCCTTAAGAATGTGAGGAGAGAGAGGTTGCCTGAATAACATGTGAATGGAATCCTCTGTTCGTTAAGAATGAGAAAAATGGAGTCCTTGAAGATGATTGTTCAGTCATAGATGAAGAATATGACCTCACAGAAAATTATATAGCTTCGGCTTTTATGTCAAAAATGGAACATCGCTTTCGTGGTGAAGAAGTTGTGGCTATAAATATGAATATTTTCACATCTAAGCCATTCATTAACTGAGCTACAGAAAAAAAACCATAGAAGTAACGATGGGTTACATTCCCGTACTTCTTTTTTGCTTCTTTTCAATGCTGAATAGAGTAACGGCCACAGCCATTGACATCATAAACACAACTCAGTTCATCAGGGATGGCGATACCATAGTTTCAGCAGATGGAACCTATGAATTAGGATTTTTCAGCCCTGGAAATTCCAAAAACAGATACTTGGGCATATGGTATGGGAAAATACCAGTTCAAACTGTAGTTTGGGTTGCCAATAGAGAAACTCCCCTTAATGATTCGTTGGGGGTTTTAAAGATCACAAACAAAGGAATTCTTATCCTTCTCGATCGCAGTGGGAGCGTGATTTGGTCTTCCAACACAGCAAGACCTGCGAGGAATCCAACCGCTCAACTTTTGGAGTCAGGAAACCTTGTTGTGAAAGAGGAGGGCGATAACAACCTGGAAAATTCCTTGTGGCAGAGTTTTGAACATCCGACTGATACGATATTGCCAGGCATGAAGCTAGGAAGGAGTAGAATAACAGGAATGGATTGGTCCATGACATCATGGAAATCAGAAGATGATCCTTCCAGAGGTACCATTACATGTAAACTTGCTCCTTATGGATATCCTGACATGGTTGTGATGGAAGGTTCGGAAGTGAAGTACCGATCTGGACTATGGGATGGTCTGCGGTTCAGTGGCGTACCTAGCACAAAACCAAATCCTATATACAAATATGAATTTGTTTTCAATGAGAAGGAGATATTTTACAGAGAAAGTCTAGTTGATAAGTCGATGCATTGGAGGCTCGTGACAAGACAGAATGGTGATATCGCGAGCTTTACTTGGATTGAGAAAACACAAAGTTGGTTGCTTTATGAAACAGCAAATACAGATAATTGTGATCGATATGCACTATGTGGTGCAAATGGTTTCTGTGATATTCAAAGCTCTCCAGTGTGTGATTGCTTGAATGGATTTGCACCAAAATCCCCAGGAGATTGGGACGAGACTGATTGGTCAAATGGCTGTGTTAGAAGGACTCCACTAAATTGTTCTGGAGATGGGTTCCGAAAGCTCGCTGGAGTGAAGATGCCTGAGACAAAATCATCTTGGTTTAGCAAGACGATGAATCTGGAGGAGTGCAGGAACACGTGCTTGGAGAAGTGCAACTGTACAGCATATTCAAATCTGGACATCAGGAATGGAGGAAGTGGGTGCTTGCTCTGGTTCGGCGACCTGGTAGACATTAGAGTTTTTGCTGAAAACGAGCAAGAGATTTATATACGAATGGCCGAATCAGAACTAGGTATGAATTTATCTTCAGACAAGAAAACTCACTTTCTACAAATCACTTTCTAGCAACTTGTGGCTGAGTCATTCTTTAAATAGCAACTGCCCATATAAAGCTAAAATAGGAAATCAAACATATTAGATATAGACGAAGATTTTCCTTCACTTTATTTTTCCTGCGCTTCTGCAGCTATCTCTTCCATTATAGTATATTTCTCAAAAATCTTCATTTTCAATCTCGTTGCAAACCGTGTTTCCTTGTAACTATATAACACAGGATACAGAGACTTCATTAAGAATAAATTTGAAAATGAATCAAAATATGCACTATCCACAGGGCAGACTAAATAGAAGTCATTGCCAACATGGACAAATCGTAGATAATAGATAACCATGAGAAAGGGTGCAGTAGCTAATAAAAATTTCTAGCCATCCTAAATACTATACCTCTTGACTTTCCTAATGTTGTCTTTTAACTCCAGTTTTTCTCTTCTACGTTGTAGATATTGGAGATGGTGCCAGGATAAATAAAAAATCCGAAACCAAGAAAAGGATCATAAAAAGCACTGTGTTATCTACTGGGATTCTGTTCGTTGGCCTAGCCTTGGTCTTATATGCTTGGATGAAGAAGCATCAGAAAAACAGTACGTAATTCACACCATGAACATTTAACAAGTACTCGATCTCTCCATTTCAGATAAGATGTTTTGTTTCTTTTGATTTTTGATTTTTAAAAATGGAAAGCATCGTCAAAATGTTAAAAGAGTATTTGGTAGCTTACTGTAACCAAAAATATTGTTCCCATTCTTCTTTCTTATTCATGCCAGTTATTCATGCCAGTTATTCTGCCTACAGGACAAATGTCTATGGAAAAAAGTTCAAATAACATGCAGAGGAAAGAAGATCTGGAACTTCCATTGTTTGATTTCAGTAACTTGGCTTGTGCAACAAATAATTTCTCTATCGACAATAAACTTGGAGAAGGGGGTTTCGGAACAGTTTACAAGGTACTAATCTGAAAACAATCAGGCAACTGGATTGCTTCAATTTTTCATGGCACAGACTGATTTTTATAATTTGTTGGTATTAGTTTGCTTGGAACTTCTACCACGGACAGCCTTTAAACATAAATGACTGCTCGGAAAGTGTTCAAACTTTATAGTCACGACAGATGCAAGTAGTGGGGAACATCACACTGTGATTCCCTATTTTTACAAGACAAATGATTGCTTATGATAATGAGTGATTGTTTGCAGGGAACATTAGCAGATGGACGAGAAATAGCAGTGAAGAGGCTCTCTAAGATTTCGAGACAAGGTCTTGATGAGTTAAAAAATGAAGCCAATTATATTATGAAACTTCAGCACCGGAATCTAGTGAAGCTTCTAGGATGCTGCATCGAAAGAGATGAAAAGATGTTGATCTATGAATTCTTGCCTAACAAAAGCTTGGACTTTTTTATTTTCGGTATGAATCTCTCAAAACCGCTACAAATTCTTTCCATTTATATAATGGCAATATAGGGCAGTCATTGCACCGTAACCAAATCTCAGTGAACAAGGCCATGAGCTGTGGTTTAAGAAAAAAAGAGTACACTAGATTAGTCGGGGATACAAGTTACTTGGACAAATGGGGAGCCATAAGCACCAAAACAATCATCTGTTGTGTTTCCTTCAAAACTCTTGGGAAAATGGCAAACCAATTTGTGATTTTATTTGAACATTCTTTGATTTTGAAGTATTCATTTGCTTTCTTTCGTACCTTTCATATCCATTTAGGAATCTGATGCTATAATGATTTGACTTGGGCAAATAATTGACAGAAAAAACACGAAGCTTTCTACTTGATTGGCCTAAGCGCTACAACATTATCAATGGTATTGCTCGTGGACTCCTTTATCTTCACCAGGATTCAAGATTAAGAGTAATTCATAGAGACCTGAAAGCCGGCAATATTTTATTGGATTATGAGCTGAACCCGAAAATTTCAGACTTTGGCCTGGCTAGAAGTTTTGGAGGAAATGAAATTGAAGCCAATACTAATAAAGTGGCTGGTACATAGTAAGTGTCGCCTCCGACATGTGATTTTTATCTTCGTTTTTTCACATACACCACTTAACATTCCATGAATGAGTGCAGCGGCTACATATCCCCTGAGTATGCAAATTATGGACTCTACTCGGTAAAATCAGACATCTTCAGCTTCGGTGTATTGGTGCTAGAGATAGTGAGTGGGAACAAGAACAGAGGATTCAGCCATCCAGACCACCATCTCAACCTTCTTGGGCATGTAAGTTTCATAACTATTTTATTTACTCTTCTTTTCATTTTACTCTTGAGCACTTATGTTAGGTTGCAGGAGCTTGGCATGTTTTTGACACTGGGACACTTCAAATGCTTTAAATATTTGTAAAAGTCTGTAAACTAATCCAGTCTGAAAATGATATGCATGATGGTTTTGGATCAAAGAGTCATGGGGATATGGAGTCAGTGCAAATATTTTCTTATTTCTACATATCAAATCTGTTATAATAACATGTTCTTGTTTATTAGGCTTGGATACTGTTCAAAGAAAACCGGTCTTTGGAACTGGCTGCAGATTCAATAGTTATAACATGCAATTTATCAGAAGTGCTACGATCAATTCACGTGGGTTTATTGTGCGTGCAAGAAAATCCAGAAATTAGGCCAACCATGTCAAATGTAGTTTTGATGTTAGGTAATGATGATGTACTGCCTCAGCCTAAGCAACCAGGTTTCTTCACTGAAAGGGATGTGATTGGAGCAAGCTATTCATCCAGCCTCAGCAAACCATGTTCAGTTAACGAATGCTCGGTTTCAGAGTTAGAACCAAGATAGATTGCTTTCAATGTTGTCGGTGTTGATATTTTGATTCTCTATTGTTGTGCCGTGTACTCTTAATAGAATGTACCATTGTTGTTTCCCTGTCCTTTTGTGCTTATGGTTAATGAATATACCATGTAGTCAATCTGGTTATATGTATTGTTTATTTTATTTATATAAAATATTTTTATTATTAATAAAAAGTTTTTTATCTTTAATATTTATTCGTATTTGACTAATAAATCTAATTTTTAATTAATAAATTTAGAGTAAAGATAAAGTCTAATTGACAAAAATATTTTGCAAGGAAAATCATAAAACATTGTTCCTAAATATTCCTAGTCGATGTTCTATTAATATTAGACATTAATAGAACTGTTGAGACAGGTGCATATTATGTTCTATTCTTATGAAAGGAAGTATATGCTCTTATAAATTAAGGTACGAGAAATATCTGAAATTAATATGCAGGTGTTTGTTAATGACATGTAGATTGAACTGACCTACAAGAGAATTCAATATGAAAAGATCGCATATATCTATAAAAAGATTCTCGTGATAGTTGTGTAAGTGATCTTTAGACTTGAAATCACCAAGTTATGTTATATAGGGAGTGTTATGCTTTGATCATGACTATATGTTATCCTAATTATGGGTAACAAACAAGCACATGTTGAGTATAACATAAACTATATGACGGTGTTTGAGTAGTTAAGAGAGGATTCATTACATTAGATGAATTAAAAAAAATATTCCATATGTTCTCAAATAATATTGATTGTGAAATTCTTGGTAAAAGTGGAATGAGTTTTGAAAAAAATTTCAAAATCTTATTTAAAGAATCAATGACTATAATGTTGAGCATAAAATCGATTCAACAAAGCAGACATCTTCATTCTATATATAATGTTTAAATCGGAAAATTCATGATGAATGAATAATAATTACACCGAAAACTAATCAATAAAATGTTAAGTCAAGCTGCTTATGACTTTCATAATATATAGGGGATCATGATAAGTTGCTAGACATTGTACTTGATCTTCAATTAATATAAATCAATTATTAATTGAATTGATAATAAATTAATTTATTTAATTAATTTAATCTTATTTTATTTAGGTTATGATTTATATATGAGCAAACTTATTAGGGAATCTAATAAATCATACACATAAGAATTATTTGTCAGAAATTAAAATGAAATGATTAATCAAATATGACTTGATTGTAAATAAATATTAAAAATTGAGAATTAGAATATAATTAATACAAGATATTACAATTCTAGAGTTACAAAAATCGTCATGGTTTAGCATTACAATGAATCTTGAGGAGTGGAGGAACACGTGCTTGGTGAACTGCAGCTGTACAGCATATTCAAATTAATATGGGCATCAGGAATGGAGGAAGTGGGTGCTTGCTCTGGTTAGGAGACCTGGTTGACATTAGAGTTTTTGATGATAATGAGCAAGAGATTTATATACGAATGGCCGAGTCAGAACTAGGTATGAATTTATCTTCAGACAGGAAAAGTCAGTACTATTATTTTTAATCACCTTGCAAACTGTGTTTCCTTGTAAATAATAAGCACTGTGTTGTCTACTGGGATTCTGTTCGTTTGCCTAGCCTTGGTCTTGAGTGTTTGGATGAAGAAGCAGCAGAATAACAGTACGTAATTCACACCATGAACATTTAACAAAAACTCCATCTCTCCATTTTCAGATAAGTTTTGCTTCTTTTAAATTTTCATTTTAAAAAATACAAGGCAACGTTAAAATGTTAGAGTGTATTTGATTATAGACGTCGCGAGCAGTACGATAGATTTGTTTTAAAAGATGGTATCAAACTTGGAAACAATTTTGTTGTTCCATACAATAGGGAGATTTTGTACTAAGCTACAATGCTCATAGAAATATTGAAATTTGATGTCAATCAATGCTTATTAAATATCTATTAAAATTTATTAGTAAAGGTTCTTATAGATGTCGATTGGTTGTTCAAAGAGATATAAGCATGATGAGATTCAATCATATCTCAATTGTCGTTTTATCTGCTCATACGAGACTGTCTGACGACGCAATGTTGTTTTTTCAAGTAAAGAAACTCTTCTTTCTGCTTCAAACCGTCCTGGCATTACCAAAACAATGCTCACTGAATGGTTCCTAACAAACAAAAAGATGCATCAGCACTGTCTCTTTGTTATTCACAGTTTCCAAACCACTACGTGTGGGATTCAGGTCAGAAAGAGTGGTTGCCAAGATGGAGAGGGTTTAGCCTCAGACGTATAACACATGTCCATCCTGCTGCTGGGGATCTTTATTTCATTAGAATATTGTTGACTCATCAAGGGAGCGACAAGCTTTGAAGACCTCGATCAAGAGTTTCTGGAGTTGTCTATCCAACTTTTTAACTTGCTTGCGAAGCTATGGTACTTCTTGGTGATGATAAAGAATGGGATGACGCTTTCTGTGAAGCAGTTGCATCACAATCATCTCCATAACTTAGGCACCTTTTTGTCAGTATTATTCTCTTTTTGTGACGTTGGTGATCCCATGTCTCTTTTCTCTAAGTTTTGGAGGTTTATGCACGATGATTTACTATTCCTGTAAATCCCGGGAAAAATAATAAATAAATAAAAGTAAAGAAATTCATGCATATAATTAAATAAAAATAGAAATTTAGAAATTCTTGAATATAAATTTTCGGGCGAAATAATTCGAGACATTATAATAAACCTGGTACTGTTGAGAGTTGGATTTAATTGAAGAGAATAATACATTTAAAGGAAAAAGAGGGTCTAAATACAAATAAGGGAAAATATAGAGTATAAATACTCTCTCCTCACCAAAAAAAAAAAATCTGTAGGAACCATAAGGAGAGAAAATAGAGAGTTTTATACCCATTCTCGAGAAATCAAGAGAGAAACACTAAAATTTCAAGAACCCATCCAAGATTAAGAGTTTAAAGATGGGATAAACACTTGAGAGCAAAGGATTACCAAGAAATTGAACAAGAAGAAAAGACATGAGGGAGTTGAAAATCTTCAACTGGTTGAAGATCAAAATCTTAATTTGTACCGAGTAAGGTATTCTAAACATGATCTTAAAAAAAATTCATTTTTAAATTCGATAAAGAATTGATGCCTTGATATTGAATCATAGGTTAGGGTTCTTAGACATAAATTGGGGAAAAAGTATTTATTGTTGAGATTAAGTTAATTCATGTGTGTGGTATGTAGTTTATGAAAGTATTGTGTGAAGGGGAGGGGGAGACGAATCTGGACAGACTTGTCTCCTAACTTTCGATGAGATTTCGGGTAGGAGGATGAGGGGATTAGGATCGGGTTCCTCATAGAAATTGTAGATTTGAATGTTAGCTAACCAAGGAAACTGGTCTTGCTCAATTTGGAAATGTAGAACTCCAATTATGGGTTACCAACAGAAACTGAGTCGTGACTGATTATGTAGGGTAGTAGGACTAATTAGTAAATGAACAATTTTGACTATCTTGGAGGCAAAACTGGGTTCTCCTCCCTCAGAGAACTAGTAGCCTCGTCTCTTAGCTTTCAAACGAGATCAATCTCAGTTAAAATGGAGTTTTAGAACTTTAGATATAGTTAAAAATCTGATGAGTGTTCAGACAGTAACAGTTGGAAATTGGACAGTAAAAGTTCAAAGTCAAACAGTAACAGTTCAAAGGCAGACAGTAACGGTTGGAAAAGTCAAATAGTAACAGTTGGAAAAGTCAAACAGTAACAGTTCAAAGTCAGACAGTAACGGTTGTAAAAGTCAAACAGTAACACTTCAAAGTTAGACAATAACGGTTGGAAAAGTCAAACAGTAACAGTTGGAAAAGTCAAACAGTAACAGTTCAAAGTCAGATAGTAACGGTTGGAAAAGTCAAACAGTAACACTTCAAAGTCAAACAGTAACAGTTCAAAGTCAGACAGTAACAGTTGGAAATTGGACAGTAACAGTTTAAAGTTAGACAGTAACAATAGACTTTCATGTGAATACTATAAATAAGAATATAAAAGAATTGAGTCATACGAACACTTGTATATTGAGATATTAACTCTGAAAATATACATGATATATGTATGTATGTTATTATGAGGAAATGAACATGCATAGAAAGTAACATATGAGTAATGGATGAATATGAATTCTCTATAATATCGGCTTGAAAGAATCATAACAAAAAAAAAAAACTTCCTTGTGATTCAGGAGGAGCAACCAGGAT
>Ga0307508_10006831_pt1 | contig 10672 bp, 15 predicted proteins | sample 9_EM_MG_FD_203089 | JGI IMG/M metagenome (GOLD analysis project Ga0307508, IMG submission 203089) | Populus trichocarpa ectomycorrhiza microbial communities from riparian zone in the Pacific Northwest, United States - 9_EM | ecosystem: Host-associated > Plants > Roots > Unclassified | place...
ATAAGACGATAATCCTAGAGCAGGAATGGTGGATGTCGTGGCTAGGTGCTAAGGTGGTCGGTACTGGACATGAAGAGAATAGGTGCGATTTAGAAATAATGTCTACGTTTAATACTATGTGATACCCATTGTGATGAGCCAGATAATGGTAATGAAAACGCCAGAAGACTAAGGTGTGTCCTAACCATACGATATCATTCAACCACAAGGACGTCACGGATAGCTCAATAACCAGTAGTAGCATTATTGAAGGCCAAACGGTTGGTTGTCTGCTCCGGCAAGTCCGCCAGTAGGCCTGGAGAGGCAAGCGCCAGAAGAGCCTGCTTCAACTGCGCGGGAGTAAGAGTGTCGGGCTTAGGAATGGGGGCAGCATCATCTCGAGCGTGCTGCATGACAGCATCTATGAACTCGGGCGCAGGCAGATAGGAAGAGATGAAGGAAGGTAGGGCACGGTGGGCCATAGCGTAGAGCGACGAAGGCGATGCCGATTCGCTGAAGGGAGTGGACAGAATGCGCTGCGACTCTATGGCTACGAGTCTGTCAGCAGTGTCGAAGGTTGGATCGAATGTCTTGGATGGGTAGATGGAAAGGAAATAGGCCAAAAGACCGGCGATATGGGGAGCTGCCATTGACGTGCCGGAGAGTGTGGTGATAGCGGTTTCACTTCCCTTGAAGGTGGAGAGGATGTTCATCCCAGGGGCGAAAACATCAACGCACTTCCCGTGGTTGGAGAAGTAAGCGCGCTCATCACCGAGGGTGGAAGCACCAACAGTGACGGCTTTGACAGCACCAGCGGGCGAGTAGTTGCAAGCATCACGATTGTCGTTACCTGACGAAACGGTGAGGAGTGTACTCATTTCTAAGTAAAAATGGGATCAGACCTGCAGCAACGGCGAAATGCAGACCTCCTGTGACAGATCTGTTGATGACTTCATCTAGGGAAGGGGACTTCCCACCACCAAGACTCATGTTTGCAACGGAGCCTTTGTGCCTGGTTCGGCCAGTGGCTGCATATTCCGCTTTGGAGGCGTCAGCCTTGGTTTTAGCCTGACCCGCAGCCCAAACGACACCCTCAAGAACATCAGACATAGTGCCACTTCCATTAGACCCGAGTACTTTGACAGCAATAACGTTGGCCTTCTTAGCGACGCCGTATTTGCGGGAAGCGATAGTGCCAGCGCAATGTGTTCCATGACCGTTGCCATCCTCGTCCACATCATTAGGAACGGTCTTGCCCCAAATTGCACGACCCTGGAATTCAACATGGTGGATATTGATACCGGTATCGATGACGTAGACATCAACGCCCTCTCCGCCGTCCGAGTCGTATTCATACTTTGTGAAAGTACCGAAAGTCAACTTGGGACGATGACTGATACGAGCAAGACCCTGTTCAGGCAGACGTCATTAGGTGAGGGTCTCTCGTTAAGGAGGGAATACACCTACCCATGGCGCAGAGCGTTGAGTCTCTTGTGTGCGAACAATCTGATCCTTCTCTACAAACATAACTTCCGGCAATCTCCTTATTTGTTCAATGACCTTTTCCGTAAAGCGGCCAGAGTAACCAGTGATGTGGCCATCATAGACATGGTTGATTCCAGCCAGCTCATCGCCCATTAAAGGGTCGTCACCATGAGCTGTTAGAAGGAAGTTCATATGGCTATCTTTCAAAGCAGTTGGCAAGTCATGCTTGAGCAGAACGATATACGAATTGTTGATGGTGCCATGGGGGTGGTCTTCAACGACAAGCGGAGCAAGGGTCAATGGAGAAGGCTTCACATTGAAGTTTGGGCTCGTCGAGAGCGGCTTTGAGACAGCATAAGAAGTGAAGAACACGGCCAACAAGGACCACTGGAGAAGTCGGGACATGATGGTCTGTTGAGAAAGAGGAGAACCCCAGAAAGGATGCCACGGGCTTATGTGGCCCTGTTTGAACCGGGCCGTCGTAATTCCGCAGTGCTTGAATTGGATTTGGGAGCTCACTATATCCGCATCGTGACCTTTGGAAGCATTTGAAATTCGATTTTTTGTAGTTAATTTGTCCCCTTACCACTTGACAGACGATCATACAGCGAGTGCGTCCTCGAAAATTGTGATTTTTATCAAGAAAACATGTCGTTCCTGTATATAGAAGCGTACTTGCCATAGCTGGGCTGGTCACCTGCCAGTAACTTTACGTTAGGAAAGGACACGAGACGACTTCGAGTGACATTCCTATCTAAGTCAAGCCAAGTCAAACGTGCATTTCCAGAACCTAACCGCCAGATAGGAAGTTTAGCGACGTGAAAGGAGAGGTGATTGAAACTTGAAAGTATTGGATTGGGCTGGCAAATTCCCCGCGTTAATTGATTTCCGAGTGACCTACAGAAAAGCAATTATATTTACTTGGGTCTTGCAAACCTTGGTTTATGGTCATCATGAAGACCTATTTCAGGGTGGCCGGAGTTGAAACTGGTAGACTCTACGGAGAAGGGGAAAAGCAGTCAAAGATATGATTCCTCGCGATAATCAGCTGCCACTCGAGTTGTTGGTTCGTCTGAGAAGAGAACGGCCATGTCCTAATTGTCGGCGACGCTATGCCGCTGTTACTGGTGCAATGGCATCAAAGACGGGAAATTGGCGATGACTTGTTCCGACTTGCTTCGAGCTAGAGCACACCCGTATTGAGGTGAAGTACTGATACGGGCGGAAATCCTTGGTGATTTAACGCTGCCAGGAAGAAAGAGGATGTACAAACGTGATACTCACCTCACTGGCTTGTCCAATCTCCACTATATTGAGCAAATGTTGCTGTTCTGAGCGACACTGTGGGCGCTAAGTGCAAGGTTCGTCATCCCAAACATGCACATCTGGGACCGCCTTGAAGTATGCAAATCCTGTACTTATGAACTTGCACCTGAAGGTCCTTGCGACGCCATAACGTTGGTGTAATAGCCCATGCCAGAGAGCGCACGGACTGTCACTGTCTTGGTTTGGAGCAGAAAGTTGGGATAGACTCATGTGACATCCCAGTCCAGCCGCCGCGATGGACCCACCTTTTTCTTAAGTGCGCTATGCACACAATAAGCCCTGACATTTCGTGGCGTCTTCCATCTCGTCGTACTCAACTTGGATTTCTGTGGATACAAACCACGAGCGCGGTCCTTGCGTTCGATGCTAAAATCTAAAGCTGGCAGGCTCGAATTCTCAGAGATCCATGGATATTTTGACTCAGGTACTTACTCAGTTTTCTGCGGACACCGCGCTCCGATATATTCCCTTATGAATTCAGAATAGATCAGGATCGCAAGTGTCTTTCTTTGTTCATGGTTCCAGTTCCTGTATTCCCCAATTACGTGTGGCATTGTACATCGCAAGTCTGCTACTCTCCATTCCCATGAGTAATAATGGACACCAGGCTTATCCGTGCACATGGACGGTCGCCTCGGTGTGCAGTTGACTGCAGCGAAGGAGAGTATCAGGCGCTGCTCTAGCCTAGCCCTGGTCGTCCAGGAACACCTTACGACTTGGGGGAAATCTTGCCTGTCTACCCCTTCAGCAACAAGGACACCAGGCTTATCCGTGCACATGAACGGCCGCCTCAGTGTGAAGTTGACTGCAGCGAAGGAGAGTATGAGGCTTTGCTCTAGCCTGGCCCTGGCCGTCCGGGAACACCTTGGACGGCTTCATTGTTCCGACTTGGGGAAATCTTGCCCGTTTATCTCTGCAGCAACAAGGACATCAGGCTTATACGTACACATGAACGGTCGCCTCGGTGTGCAGTTGAGCGAAGGAGGGTACCGGACCCTGCTCTAGCCTAGCGCTGGCCTTCGGGGAATACCTTTGACGGCTTCGTTGTTGCGATTTGGGAGAAATCTTGTCTGTCTATCTCTCCAGCAACGAAACCCATATACATACCCTGTGACGCAAGAAATCGCCACAGTGAAATGTGGATCATCCCCCCTCAGACGGGGACCTATTCCGATCGGGTAACTGGCCTAGGCCGATATCTAACTAGAGATCAGAAGCATAAAGGTTGATTTGCGGTGGTGATATTTGCCTTGACTCACCTGGAGATCTTCATGTTGCCGTGTTGTAACCGACCCAGAGCTGTCGGGGTGAATGTTGGAAGTCGTAATGACGACGTTTATCTGCAGGAAGCTGTTTGCGTGGACACAGAATACTGGAGACGAGGACCTACTTTTACTCATGGTTGGACCTCAGTATACTGGGTTTCTCGCCGACAACTTGCTCGACTGTGTTTCGGTCCACTCTTTGCCTCGTGCCCTGATCGATGAGGCTTTGGCACTCGTTGGCCACCTTTCTGTGAAACCTGTAGTCACCTAGTGTCTAGGGTGAACTGAAGGCATCATCCGTTGGTTACAACGGAAAGAAAATGGAGATGAACGCGTCCCGACAATGGGAGCCTTTTTATTTGGGACGCATGAAATTACGTCTTCGTGCTCCATTTGAATCCAGGCGCCATGTCTGACAAAGAGCACTGCTTCTTGCGACTCCACTTGTCGAGGGCTGGACGGAGTGGAAAACTGCAGAGTTATGCAGTTGGTAAAGATCTTGTGCGGCGACCATGATATGCGTGACCAACCAGGGTGTTGGGCATATTTCCGGGTTTAGGATGTCCGCCTGGTTTTAGCGCCTTATTATTTCTCATTCACCCATACTTCGTCAAGATCGTCCCTGTGGCTCACCTCTGCTTCTCTCTCACTGAATTCCTTCGAAACCCTTGACACGACAGATGCAACAGGCTGTGGTATTGGATTCACCGCTGTTGAACCGGTCAAGAACTCACTAAGCCTGTTTCTCCAGGGTCCGAGTATTTTGAATGCCCTCGAGTCTTTCGAACACTATCACTCTTCTACGTTAACTTCCTGAATCCCTCGACTAGGTCTAAGGCCATGGTGCCGTGGTTAAAACACACTTGCGTCGTTCTATTTTTTTATGCTGTGCTCGCCACCATCATGTCCTTACCAAGTACTTTCTATTTGTATTTGATTGACAAGGGATTTTACTTTATGTTTGTATGCTGGACAGTTTGTTCCCACCTCCTATGCCTATTTTGCTTCAACTCCCCATTTTCCTACGGGATATACGAACAGGAATCTCCTCTCTGGACATCCACCCCATAATCTGATTTTCAGGTGGTTATAATGCTAAACATGTTCCTTATAAGTGCCTCTTGTTTTATCCTTTATCTGAACAAAGTAAATCTATTTCTATCAAGTACTTCCAAGATCCGATACGGCTGCCAATGTTAATCTGGTTTCCTCTGGGGATATAGCTTGGCCCTGCGATAAACAAATCAGGAATTGCCTTCTTCAGCTAAGTTCCTTATGTAATCCAGTATTTGAAATTCACAGGACGAAACTGTGCTCTTGTGACAGAACCCCACTAGAGCTGGACTCAAAGCAAGAAGTACTAAAGTAGCCGATTTCCTCGACAGTGGCACCTATTGTTAGGCACTTCTATACACTATGAGCGCTAGTCCGGTCCAAGGTGCGAGCTCCGGCCGCGTTATCTCTTCAGCAGCATCCGCAACCTCGGTAATGGGAACTGACGAGATTTCCGCACCATCCAGCCTGCAGGATGTTACAGAGAGAACGGGGCTTATGGATGTAGAGCGAGGTGTTGAGTACGGATCTCGTACGTCTTCTTTGACGATGTTACTTCCGCATTTGACAATTGTTAAAATCGCCGCAGGAAAAGGTGTTCCACAAAAGCAAACATCTACGTTCGAGAAACGAGTTAAATACTATATACCCTCTCTCGTATGGATCCCAAACTACAATGCATCTTTGTATGTTGTTTTCTGTGAGCTCCTAAATGAGCCGCTGACACCTTGGTTCGAAGATTTGCAGGCGATGTCCTGGCAGGTATCACCGTGGCATCCATGCTTATTCCCCAATCAGTCAGTTACGCATCGACTCTTGCCAAGCTCAGCCCCGTTACCGGTCTGGTGAGTTTTTTGCTCTTTATTGAATTTTTTTTGTCAATTTGACGCTGGAACGGATGATAGTTTGCAGCTTCAATCCCAGGAATTTTCTACGCGTTACTTGGGACTTCAAAGCAACTGAATGTGGCTCCAGAGGCTGCTCTCAGTCTGCTTCTGGGTCAGACCGTTGATGATGTTCGCCACGATTATCCTGATGCACATGGTGGCTTGGCCGATATAATTGGATTACAAGTTGCCACTATCATCACACTCCAGGTTGGCCTATTTTCGTTTCTCCTTGGTTTCTTCCGATTGGGTTTCATCGATGTTGTCTTGAGTCGAGCCCTGCTGAGAGGTTTCGTCACAGCTGTGGCCGTCGTGATCATGATGTAAGTCCGGATGCATCCCATTTTAGTGATGTATTCATGAATGTCTATAGCGAGCAATGTATCCCTTTACTAGGTTTGAGTAAGCTTGCTCGCATGCTAGATCCGCAGACTACCATTGAGAAGTTTGTCTTCCTTGTCGAGAACGCCAAGCTGGCACATGGGCCCACTACCCTGATCAGTTTCTCTGCGCTATTTGTATTGCTTGCGCTCAGATGGTTCAAGAGCAAGTTTAAGAATACCTGGTGGATTTACCGCATTCCGGAGGTATTAGTCGTTGTCATGGTGTCCACAGGTCAGATTTCTCATTTTAAACAGCTGAAACATCTATTCATATTTCTACCCAGTTCTTTCGGATGAGTTCCATTGGGATAAAGATGGTGTCGACATATTGGGTGACGTTGATATCCATACAGGGGAATCCCTTATCGAATTCCCGCTCAAACATTCGAATTTGAGGTTTCTACACCGAACCACCTCAACTGCAGCGTGGGTGCTTAGGCCTTTTTGTTTTGTACCAACGATATGATATTGGCTTTCAGTATCATCGCTGTTGTTGGCTTTCTCGATAGCATCGTGGCCGCAAAGCAAAACGCTGCCCGTTTTGGTCACTCCATCAGCCCCAATCGTGAGCTCGTGGCCCTTGGTGCTGCCAATCTTGCTAGTTCCTTTGTGCCAGGCACCTTGCCTGCTTTTGGCTCTATTACAAGGTGACGCTCAAGCTTAAGTGAATACTCTTCCATCTATAACCAGCTTCTAGGTCACGAATAAATGGGGACGTTGGTGGCAGGACGCAAATGGCATCATTGGTTTGCTCAGGACTAATCTTGTTAGCGACATTCTTTCTTCTTCCGTGGCTATACTTCCTGCCAAAATGTGTCCTAGCAGTCATGTACGTCGATCTCTTCTATCCAGTCAAAACTGACACTCACATCGATATTAGAATTGCTTTGGTTGTCTTCTCTCTCATAGCGGAGATGCCCCATGACATCCTGTATTATTGGAAGTCAGTATCTTTCAGTTACCATACGTTATCGCCTTATGCTAAACGATATTCATTTAGGATGGAAGCTTGGGTTGATCTCGCGATTATGTCCCTCACATTCTTCCTGTCTATCGTCTATAACATCGAGGTGGGAGTCGTTGCCAGCCTCGTTTTTTCTCTCCTCTTGGTAGTGCATCGTTCGTCCAAAACCAGGATGACGATATTGGTGGGTGATGATCCGCGTTCTCGTGATTCCATACAAATTCTCGTCATTTTAGGGACGGATGCCAGGCACAGACAGATGGAAACCTTTAAAGGAGAACCCAGAGGCCGAAGAAAGTGTCACTGGTGCCTTAATAGTTAGGATCAGGGAAAACTTAGATTTTGGTGAGCTGAGACTACATTCGTGTAAAACGATGGGCCCTGATCAATGATTTGTAGCTAACACAGCTCAGTTGAAGGAGAGACTCCGCCGCCTGGAGCTATATGGTATCGATAGGTTACATCCCTCTGAGGAGCCCCGGCGAGCTCAAGCATCAACTTTGGTTTTTCATCTTGCTGACGTGGAAACCTGTGACGCCTCGTAAGTGCTGTATGTTGTAACTTTCCTTCGCGGGCGGGTTGATATAGTTGCTGACAGGGCTGCCCAAATTTTTGGTGAGTTGCTCGAAGAATATAAGGCAGGCTTCTATTACTATCCATGCAATTTTCTAAATTCACCTATATCTATAGAGTCGAGGTGTCGGCCTCTTTATCACGCATCTCCGAAGTCACGTTAGGGAGACGTTCGTTAAAGCTGGCATCGTGGATCTTATTGGTGATGGCGCTTTCAAAGAAAATGTTGCTGATGCCATCGCTGTCGTCGAGGGTCCTCAGTTGGAAGAAGGAAGTCTGGTCGGCATTCATTGAGATGGATGTTGCACGATACCATGGTGAACGACTTATCTGGATACAACAACTCTCTGGCAGGTTGTCGGATTGCAATGCATTTCGAGGCTTGGATGGAGGAAATTTAATGACCTATGTTTACTGATATAATGTCCAGCTATTAAGGACAAGACTCGTATCTGGAATCACCCTATTACCCTTGGATAGAGTTTACTAAATATGCATCGTTCCAATCATTCATGTTTGTGATCAAACCATCATGCATCATCTCCGCACGGGTCAATGCACTTTACCACCTTCGCTGGGATTCAATTTGTATCATGTCAGAGCTGATACTTCCCGGTTTTGCCCATAAGTTAATTCTGTTTTCTCTCACAATGGGCGGCCCTCATCGCAAATAGCAGTGTAGTCCCAACTTACGCTAGTATCATGATGGACTATCCCTAGTATCAAGCGCCATTTTTATCATCTATAATGCAAGGATCGAGGATGCCCTCGGCGCCCCGAATCATGGGTTCCAGTGATTGTGGGCGCTCAGCGCCCTGCATTGATTTCATGTCACGGGGCCTTTCCTAGTTCTTAACTTAAACTTTCCTGACGTTTTATCCATATTGATCTCTATGAGAAGAGGAGACAGTGCAACAGGATTGGCTTATATTGAATCCCTGTCAATGTCCGCGTATCGCTTCCCGGAAGATCGAATCACAAAGGAGCCGGGTTTTGTATAAGTACCAAAAGACTGGTTGCCAAAACCTTCGCCTGAGTTTTTTTTTTCCACATCCCACCTTTAGCATCGATCAAAGTTGTAAACCAGCTATGGGTTTATGGTTATCCACAAGGGCCAAATCTCTGGCTTTGCCTGGCAACAACAAACCTGGACATGGTGCCTACGATAAGCTCCCCGATAAACTCGCGACTGAAGGAAAGGGACCTTCAGCTGTAGCCATTGACACCGTAGATGGTGCAACCTCCCAGCATATCAACTCCGAGATCGGTGGCATGGCTTCCCATTTGAAGGAAAGGATCAAGTTGTTGTATGCCTTGAGAGACTTTCATAATGCTAGGTGAGTTGTGATTTCTTGGCAATACGAAGAGTATTTTTAAAGCAGATCTGCCTTTTGCAGGGTGATGTCCGAGACCGATGTTGCCGATGCCTTGACTGAATTGTCTGGCACTGTTGGCGGTTTACATGATGAAAACAAGTGCGTCACTATAAAAACGACTTTCAGAGAATATGTTCAACTCGAAATTTGATTCAGGATAGTGCAAAATCTCCTTGGAAATCTAAGCCAGGAGATGAGGAGACAGGCCGATCAGCACTCCCACATTGCGAAGAAGTGGGGCGAAGGGGCCATCAAAGCGTTAGACAGCCAGATCAAGCAATCGGAAGAGTTTTTGGGCAGAGAACAACTTTACCCGACCTTGAGGAACTGCCACCCGCATTCTGGTGGCAGCAGTGTCATGTTCGAAGGCAAGGAGGGTGGATCCCATGAACAAAATTTGGATATAATACGCGGATCCTATAAGAAGCTGGAGAACTCGCAGCTGAAATTCTTCGAAGATTATCTCTGGGAATACTGCGATTCGGTTGCCGTTCCGTCTGTGTATGATGATGATGGTAATGCGGTGAGTGGAAGTTTCTGAATCTAAAAACTTTTGGTGGAAACAAGTGAATTAACTTTTTAATCAACAAGTCGATCGGACAAGTCCTCAACAAATCAATCGCAACTGCTGCTGCACCGCTTCAGGACGCGATCCCTGACTCTGAAGTTGGTCCTGAAATTATTGTGCGGGTACCTGCTCAGGACCCTGACGACACTGGTCTTCCAGACTCTCCGCTACCGTCGTATCAGGATGAAGGTAGTCTTGGCGAACAAACAAGGAGTCTACCTGTGGTATCGACAGATCACGACTCAGATGGAGTACTGTTCTATGGTAAGGATTATATTTTGTGCAGCGCTCAAATGTTTTTTTATTTTTTATTGACAAACTTCAATTAGTTAAAGCCCTTTACGACTACACGGCTACCGTTCCGGAAGAGTTCAACTTCGTTGCAGGTGACATTATTGCCGTAACGGAAGTAGAAAGGACTGGCTGGTGGACAGGACATCACCTTGGGTCCAAAGCTGTGGATAGGCAAATCTTCCCGAGCAACTATACTGTTGTTATTCAGTTGTAATATCACTCAATTTCATCTTTCTTGGTCTTCCAGTCGTGTCAATGTCGCTGTGCGCGAATGAAAAGGCAAAGGGTTGAAGTGGTCACTATCTAGATTATAGCTGCATCTCTGAACTGCAGTCACAGTTCAGGCACTCTGTGTCCGTCAAAAGCTGGGACTTGGTGCGCCAAAAACTCCTCTGACTTGTAAAAATTACATGTATGACGTAGAATTGGATGTTGCCCAAACGAATGAAACAATACAGCCTTAGAACTCCCCTGCACCTGGACCAAATGAACCTTTCCTTGCTGGTGAGCGTGCCTTTA
>Ga0307508_10006832_pt1 | contig 10672 bp, 13 predicted proteins | sample 9_EM_MG_FD_203089 | JGI IMG/M metagenome (GOLD analysis project Ga0307508, IMG submission 203089) | Populus trichocarpa ectomycorrhiza microbial communities from riparian zone in the Pacific Northwest, United States - 9_EM | ecosystem: Host-associated > Plants > Roots > Unclassified | place...
CGATTTCACTTTGGTATCACAGCGCAAACTGCCAAGTGAGAGAAGCCAAACGAGATACATGAGCCAAGGAAGAGCAACGTGGACAGGATAGGGCGTAAGACTGGCCAACGAGTCATCGACGTATTCCAAAAAATCGGATCGGTGATCCTCGTTGTTACAGCGTGCATTTGGCGACCCGTCGAACGCTTCCCACCGGGCAAACACTCATCGCAATCCTGGCTGGACGGAGTTACCGGTCATAATCGGGGACGCCCCGAACCGGAGGGAATGTTTCGGCGTACGTGAGGACGAGGACGCTGTGCTACCCTCGAAAGAAGACGTGTTCGCATTGAGGTATTGGCTGATCCCGTAGCCATCGCGATTGAACGCGTTCTACGGCCGATCGATGGGGGGTTGTTCTTGATACACAGATTTGGAAAGAGACTTGCGTCGTGCGTCTTGTGAGTAGACGCCCTGGCCTAGCCAAATGCGAGAGGGTGTCAACGCTCAGAAGCGAGCCGAAGTTGAATCGGACGTCCTGGGCTCCCCCGGCGATCGTTCGATTCGGTTGTGTTACTTTGTTTGTTTTAGCCATGGCGATTGAGCTGCGGTCGTGTGTACTGCGGCACGCCTATGACTGCAGGTTACTGAAGCCAGCAAGGCAGGGTGAGAGGCGAGAACATCCAATTCAGAGATCGTCGAGATGATAAGCGTAACCGAGCGTTCCACTTCTAGGGCCCCGGTCCAGAACATCAGGTGCCTCGCTGCCAGAAAGATGGGATCATAGTCATGGAAAGAAACAACAACGCGACACACGGCATGATGACAAGTGGAGATTTCCGCTCACTTTGATGTTCGTCCGATAGGGGCTTGAATGGCCCATGCATATCCGCGCATTACGGAGGGTGCATCAGGAATGATGCCCGCAAGTAAGACTGCGATCTGTCCATCACAACGAGAAAACCGTACGACGACGTCTAAACCAGGTTTCCTGCAAATTTTGGAAGTGTTCAATGTCAAAGACCCCGAATGGTCACAAAGGTCGCTTAGTAAGCCAAGACCTGTTGACACATCACCATGTCCACTCAGGAAGAACAGCTCATCGAGCTCATGCTCGAGCTCAAGGTGCGTCTTATTTCACCCAAATGACTTGCTTCGAACGTTCGATGGTATTGGGGAAATAGAAAACAACGCCGCAACAAGCGCGGTCCATACTCACCTCAACGCCACAAATAGCGTATGCGCTCGTCGCACTCATGGTCAAGATGAACGCTATAGATGTGCAAGTCCTCCAGGTACGTTTATATCTCCATCCCCTGGTCCTCCCACGTCGTCTTTCATCATTGATCGCTGGGTCATGACCCGAGGTCGCACATTTCTAATGGATTGGCTCGCAGAAAACGCTTACTACGTACTCTGCAAACATGCCACCACCACCAGCTCCGCCGTCTGTGCAGCCATCCACGCAGATCCAGCCAGCTTCCGCCGTACCGCCACACTTCTCGCAGTATCGCACGCCTACTCCGCAGACGCATACACCCCCTCACTATAACGGACACGGTCACACGCCCCAACCATCAAATCAAGTACCATACATGGCACAAGGTCAGGGTCAGTATGCTGGTCCTACTGGGTTCGGAACGCCGCCTCCTGCGGCGCCACAGATGAATAATGTTGGCTTGCCTGACGCACTCTCGTCAATACCTGAAGAACAAAAGGTAATGTTGATATACATTGCTTATAACATTTTCTTGTGATCTGCGTAATAGCTCCTGGGCTGTCCCGTCGCGAACTTCCTAAATAATCTTTATTGCAATAATTATTCTCATAAACTCCCCTTAGGCCATGATAATGCGTGTGATTGCCATGACTCCAGAACAGATCAACATGCTCCCCGCGCCCGAACGGGCTGGTATCATCCAACTCGTGAGTTAATGTCTGATATCTGGGATTCCCTACTGAGTAATATTCCTCTACTTCTGTGGCATCCTTCGCTGTCATTTCCGCTTGACATTGATGCCCGTCATCCTCCACCGCCTTGCGACCTCTCTATCCGAAATCTCGGTCCCGTCTTTCCCCACTTTTCTACTTCCCTGCGCTTCCCGCCTTCTTCCGCGATCTTGCTTCCTGCTTCCCGTAGCGTACAACACTAGGGCTGCATTCGTAGATGTGATTGTAATCAGGTTCTATTTCATTATTCGCCACCAGGGTTTCTGAAGCGTGGACTTTGGACGGAGATGATTGCATAGAAGTGATATTCACATGGTCTACAGTTCTTCCTCGCTTGTCATGCACCCCTGCATGCCCAGTAGGTCGCACGATCCCGTTTGATCAATCTCCCCCGTAGTTCTCCCAGTAGGATCCCGGCGGCACGATGGTGGCAATCATGGAGCCGAATCGCGGGAGGGATGTCTCGAATCTGTATGTCCTTGACACTCCCCCCCCCCTTCCTATCCTTGCAACGTTGGTTGTTCGGTCCTTGGTCCGGGAGACTCGTTTTATCCAGTGATTTCTACAAGGTTTGTGCGCTGGAACCAGGCATCGTTTTATATTCCCTCCCGAAGTCCTCCGCAACTGACCGGATATACTCATTCCCATGTTGACATCCCGACGAGTCGAACCCCGTATGCCTCGGACGTCTCAGAGTCTGGGGTAAAACGCAAACAGCTCCTGATCTATCTCACGTAAAAGGTGTTTGGCACGTCAACGGATATCCCTAATGTGTGCGCCGAAAATCGGCGGGGAAAGAGGTAATTTAAGTAAGCCCCCGTGACTCGGACGAATTTTCCGTCTTTGCTCCCAATGGTGGGGTTTCGCCTCGCGGAAGACGTACGGTTCTATATGGGTGCAACCGAGAGGCGAAACGATGACCAGGCCTGGGTCCGTTCGCTTCTGTCGTCGAGAACGGACGTCCACGTCCCCATAGGGGAGTCATGTCTACACATTCCCCACATTGGCCCCACACACAAAGACAGGTCGTCGCCGCTCAGATGTCAGAGTCTACGCCTGTCAATCGGGAACGGGGTGTGTCCGACCGTCGCAGTACATCCCCCCCCTTTTTTTTCGTGATTTTGGTAGGTGATGCTATCTACCCCGGAGGTACGGCGCTACGCTCAACGTTTTCGTACAGACAGATGGATCTACGAACCTTGCTTGTCAGTACGCTCTGCGCCGTGCGGGACGTCAGACGATATCTTCGGCCCCCGCATTTTTCCCTTTGCACCCGCTGTGAGCCAATGATCGATCGCTCGAGGTGGGTTAATTCATTTCCAGAGTTGAGGTTACTTTACTTTCGGCACCGGATTTTGGCGCCTTGTCCCTGGGTCGAGCTCTATTCCTCCAGTGGTAAGTGTAAGCTACGCCCACGTGTGTCAAGTAGCCAAGGGTCGCACCCCGGGTGCCGCAGATAGTTATGGCAATATGGTGGGGGCGCCGATCAAGTCCGTATCGGGGGCTCTCCAAAGCCGTGAAGTTGGTGTTGCTGGTAAAAGGACTCCCTGCGAGTCACAAGGACAGCACTCGGTGATGTGAGCAAGTCGTGTATTCACGCATATGGCATCGATTATCATTTACAGTTCCCTCCGTGTGTCATAAGACAATAATACTGTATATCCGTGACTTGGAACCATCCAATGATCCAGTACCTATAGCCGTACGCTGTGCGTGTCTGAGGTATCAAATGGAAATCTCATCGAACCGGATTGTTCGTGACAGAACGACGAAACTAACTACGCTTTGTAATCAACTCGTCGACCTCCTTCTTTGGCTTGGCTTGCAAATCGTCGTTGCCGCCTACGGATACACCACCTGGGATGCAAAAAGCCGATCAGCTAGGACGATGACGGAGAAAGGAAAAAGGAAACCGACTAATAAAGGTCCGAGGGACCGAACGACCACCAGTCTTTTCCTTTAGATAGTCCTGAATAGCAGACCCGTCGTCTCGTCCGTCCAGTCTGTTCGAGAAACTCAGCAACGCAGTTTCATCAAGGAAACAAAAGGTCGATTGGGAGGGGGGGGGGCGTACGCACTCGACGACCTCGACAGTTTCCAGGGGGTATCTACTCGTAAAGTACCCTTTAGTCTCTGAGCAGAAAGGGCAGTAGGACTTGGAAAAGACGACGATTTTGTTGTCCGCGATCTTTTTCTGATAAGGATTCAAAGAACCGATAACGTTAGCGCTGGTGCATATTGTTGGATATGCATTCGATATAGACAGGGACTCACGTCGACGAATTCTTTGATAACCGCCATTCCGAGTTGTCGCTGGGCAAGTGAAGGGGATGCAAGGGCAAAAGAAGAAGAAGAAGAAGAAAAGTAGTATGCGTGGGGAGTCTTGATGGTGGAAGACAGAGCACGATATATATGGGACAGGAACATCGTTGACGTGCCAGAACCGGTGGTTGCTACAATAACAACTCAACTTGGAATGCTCACCAAGTATTTAAACTAACAGGTCGGTCATATGACTCTTGGCAACATCGCACATCGTCCATGCAACTGAATACCTTCGTCTTCGTAGGACTTCGGAATGTTGAACTGTCACCGAGTGTTGCTGCAGTACAGTCGTTCCGATTCCGATCCCCCACGGTTGGGCCAAACTGGTTCGCGCTGGCCGTGCCTGAACGTTTGAACTCTGGTCCATAGTAGATCTCGACGGCAGCCACGTACTCATGCTCATCCATTCTGCCACTCGCTAGTCGTTGTTTCACCCAGGCGCATCCTTTGCTTGGGTTTGCTCATCTCACGTTGGCGTCGGTGTCGGTGTCTGCAGACGATGCACAGACAGATTGCTGTACAAACCTGCTTGGGACGAGTGCAAGCATGGCGTGCAGCGAGGTTATTGCCGGGTTCATCTGGGTGCGTCTTGGGACTCGTGTGCGAGGAGTTTTACTTTGGTTGACCTCTCCAAGGACACGTCTGACATACAGGATCCAAAAGCACGTCATACGTGCTCTCCTCAATAACCCTTCTTCTCCCTGTTCTTTTTTCTTTGCTACATCACTCGCAGATCGCTTCGAACTTCTTGGAGGAGACCTTTTTCGACGTCGAGTTGTCTCCTGTACGTTCCTTGTTCCATGGTACAGCATCCCCTAATGTCGCTCTCGTCACACATGGCAATTATGCTCCTTGGAGCCCAAGTCACGTCCATTTTTCCCTCTCGGAACATCCGCATCGCCCGTCAACGTGCATGGTTCCTGACGGTCCAGACTTTGGCAACCATACGTGGAAGAATGGGACGGTACCCCCCATCGTCGACGAAAGCTTCAGCTCGCGCGGGAGCAGTACGATGATCATATGGACCTTTGTCGTTGTGGTCAAAGGTGTGTGTATGCGCAAACGAGCGGCACACGATGGAATGCTAAGGCGATATATGATACTTTCAGTATTCGTTGTCTTTGTGTCCATTTTTAGGGACGCTCTTAGATCTGGAAGAAGCGCAGCGCTATATCGCCAAACGAAATCAATCGGATCCTAGAGAAAGTGAACATAGGGGAGAAACTGAAGGAAAGTTGAATGGATTGGGTTTTCTAGTTCCGATACCTGTTAGGATGTATTCCGCAATGTGTATGCCTGTCACTTGACCCTTAGAGGGGATGTCAACTTGTTGCATCAACTACCACACGACGACCCTATCACAGCCCAGAGGTCGTCCTAGGGGTAAATTGTTCTAACATAAAACAAACTCATAAGATAGGCGACAAGAGACCCGGGTTAATTCCCATCCGACCTCCAACGTCCCCCTTGACATGTGAGGTTTTGGTTTGACCCCACTGATGAACCGAGCATTGTTCGGGTATCAGCCATGATAACTAAAGAGCAACCCAAAGTTCAGGGCGACCATTACTACCGTGACTTGCACGCTGTGTTCTTCCCCGATCGAGTCTGTGTTCAAGTTGGTTCAGAGTCCGAACCGGATCCGCGTTCCCGAAATAACACCTCACCTGTTCTTTCCTCCGCATCAATGTTAGGTTAGTACTATGAACGCCAGAAATTGAAGAATACGGCTTACTTCTGTTCACCTAGTACCATTCGGGGCTTCCTTTGGTTTCTCCTTGGTCAATGTCGCTAACATGTCCAATACCAGTGAGCAATGCTCGGCAGGGTCCTACCTTTGCACTGCCCTAGTACTGCCATGGCCCAGGCAACTACCGTCAAGACTTGCAGAGTCCCACCAACCACTCGAACCTCACTCGCGCCCACTGCCCAACAATGCGGCGGATTTTCCTGCTCCTCCAGCTGTTGTTCTCTGCCGCGCGAAGGGCGCTTTCCCTCTCTGGTGCCGTTTTACCTCTAATCCGCATCATAGCTGCCTTGAAGCGGTTCGTGCGCGGCTGTTTCAAATCGCCCAAGTCTCCCGGTGTCTCTGCTTTATCTCGCCTCCCAGAATCACATATTACGACTCCCCAGCAACATGTCCAAAGCGCTCAAGCTCCATACCATTGCGTGTCCTCTTCCCTGCCAACTGGACTCCATGGACAACAGGAAGACATGCTATTGCTACAGCATTCTGTCGCGCGTGAACTCAAACCCATGGCGCCACAATGGCTCCAGAGATACCGGCACCATCGACTTGTGTATGTCATATCTCAGCTATGCTAGACACTGATCGTTCCAACTGAGATCTGTTATGTATTCTGCGAAGTGAGAAGAAACCGAACAAAAAAGAGATCAAAGCTGGCCAAATGAGCTTCTTGGAGTATACACTGTTCTCATTCTCCTCAAGTATCCAAACTAAGGAATGATGTTCTAGGAAAGTACCCAATGGCTGGGAGTGGGTTGTTCATCCTAGGGGTGCACGCTATTATTTTAATGCAAACAAGGTCTGAGTCATCCTGTCTTCTCCCATTCAATACTTATTGTGAATCTAGAATGTTTTCACAGACATTGGCCTTACAGAGCTTGGTAACCTAAGTGAATTGCATGCATGCATTCATTCTTTGAGGGCAAGGGAGAGTCAACTGTTACCAAGTTCCACTTTTCAAAGATATCCCACCCAGTTGGTTATCCAGCATAGGGATTCTAACTGGTTTTACTATTTTGTGAACCATGACACACATGTGGTTTTCTGGGTTGATGATTTTGATCTGGCTGGGTTGATACCACCAACAATCCTTGGTGTGACTGAGGATAGTCACATTGGTGAGTCATAGTATTGATGTTTATATTTTTCCTCTGATCATTGTACATATGATAGTATATGCCATTGAAATACAATACTGGTATGTTATTTTCACAATACATACTTGATCTACCAATGTCATTTTTTAATAGGTGGCATTGTGAACAATATCCAAGTTCTGTCCCCTTGCTGCAAGAGCATGTCATGGAGGTATGGGGTACAGTGGCATATCCATACACAGGTTTGCCTAAGCTTATTTTGTGTCTTAATAAAATACTAAATTTAAGCTATATAGATAACTCTAAGTCTGTGGCACCACTTTATCCTTTCAGTCAAGATGAACTTGTCAAAATTCTTGGTGTTATGCCCTATCTACAGGGTAATTGTTTTTTTTGGTATATACCAACTATAACTAAGTTATGCAATATTATACAGCAAGAGTGTGTACAACTGATGGTTATGCTATGTGCATATTAGGTGTGCATATACATATATATGTGCTTGACTTTGTACTTATACTTTGTCAGCTCGAGCAATGAGATTGATAGGTTGGTTGACAATCTGTTATACTCAAAGACCTTACTTTTCATATTTTTATTATAGTGCATGCAAGGCTTTATCACTTCTATGGGCAACCAGGAGTCCGTTTGAAAGCAGATATGTCTATCTACATTCAGCAAGAAGATGAAAGCCACATCACCATTCATTTATTGGATTTTCTTTTTGGGTTTACTCTAGCTTCACATGTGCAAGAGGTTAAGTCCATTTGGGTTGATAATGTTGTCAACTTTGCACAATGGAGCAAGATTTCCTCTCATCTTACAGCTGAATGGAGTGGTTTCACAACATTTGTATGTTTTCTGACTATTTTACATATGACATTTTACCTGAAATAATCTTTAGGCTACAGTAATGTTGGCTGTGGATGTCAGCTTATTAACTGTTCCATTTATGGATGGAAAGTTAGGGCCTGAGGCAGCCACATATATGTCAATATTGTGTGTCTTTGGCTCTTTGATTTACTCAGTTCTACTATCAAGACAAATCAATGCAGTAGATTCTTCAGCTGAGGCAGTATGAAACTCATTGGTGTTTGCTATTGTGGCTAATGCTAACAAATGTCTTTTAGGCAAAGTTCATGCAAAAAATGACCCACTGGGGAGAAGGAACTATTATTCTTGGGATGATATTTGCTTTGCCTTCTGCACTTCTGATTTGGGCGTTAGTTGAATTCATTCTGCTAATATCTGTCAATGCTCTGATAATTTGATACAGGATGTTTTTCTTTGCCTTGGCATTACTCAGTGTTGTTTTTCAGACACCAGAGTTGGCCTCATTGGGTGTTGCAATGCTTGGTACAAGCATGGCTACAAGTGTTATATTACTACCAATGTGGTGGAGAGGAGACCATGCAAGCCTTAAAAGATGGTTTTCAAGTTTAAGAAGCAGATTTCAGCAGAACAGCACTGGAGGACAGGAGCCAGTATGATTTTATGAGTGCTATATTGTAAAATATCCAACTCTCTTTTTCATGATCCACTATTTATTGTATACTGTTGAATAAATACCTGTCAAACTCTGATTAAAATTAAGTGAAAATATGCATACATATGTATACTATATGTATATAAAAAGTGTAGTAAAATTGTAGCAAATATAAGCATAGTAAATGTAGCAAAACAGTATACCAAAAGTGTAGCTAACTTAAGAGCCACTTTGAATTGAGATCATTTCAAGTTCAAAGACAGACTGGATCATAATTGGCATGATTAATCAGATGATCTAAATCCAGACAATTGAACTGGCCTGATCATTACCCACATCATCTACCATTGGATTAAAAGGGGAATAAATCCACACCTCAGGACACCATCAGCATCATTAACATCTGAACTTCTCAAGTTGGCTGCTGGCAGATTTAGGCAGGTTCATTACTTGGATCTCACATTTGGTACATATGTTTAGACTGTCTTATTACATGAAGATCTAACTGCTCTGAGCTAGATATTTATTTGATGTAAACAAGAACAGCCCAACAGTCCAAACAAAGAATGCAAGGTGCTATTGAGTGATGTTTGGGTAGCATAGCATGATAATGTACTATTGATCACTAAAGTGATTGTGAATGTTTTTTAATTATTCTGGCTGCTGAGATCCTTGTTATACATACTAAGCTCCACACAACAGTCACATCCTGGATACAGTTTCATATTCTACTACTAAGACACTTTGTGGAACATTAGCAAAATTAGGGTTTGCTGTCCAGTGCTGCCCAGTGTCATAGTGCTCATAGCAAGGGTCCATATTAACAGCATTATCATAGTGTTGGCTAAAATCAGTGTCTCACAGTCTGTCACAGTGGTCTTATAGTGTCCATAGTAATCAAACTCTAATAATCTCACTACTAACTAACACATCTTCACACAACTTATATTCACATAATACTAGTAATTAAAGAAAACATAATGTATTGTTCACTAGTAGTAATAATAAAGGTAATCCTAATCCTAATCTCAATCAAAGTGATGTTAAATTGTAAAAACAAAAGTGTAATGAAAGTGTAGAGAAAAGTGTAGACAAAGTGTAGCAAACAAAGTGGTGGCTGGGATGTAGCAACAGTGTAGTAGACAATGAAATAGATGTATGTATGGTGAAATGTAGCATTTGTGATGCTTTTTTACCAATCAAAGTACAGAATCAATACCCTATCTACCATAGTATGGGCTCAAGATGTTTGGCTGATGCTGGTGTTTGGGGGGGTGTTAGTAGTTACTATGTAACACCAAGCAATGTGTTACAATTCATCTTTTCTTTCTATTTTCTTGTCTTGAAATACTCGTTCGTATCATAGATACTCTCTCTCCTTTCTTTCTTCGTATACTTCTGAATCCTTCCTCCGCCGTATATTTGTTCTATCTCCGTCTCACTCTACCAACACCTTCTAACACGTTCTCCTTCCTTCCATATGATTAGCCATCTCTTCTTTCTCGTTTTACTTCTTATTTCCTTTTCTAACCTTGGTCTGTGCACTACAGTCCCTATTATATAAACCCGACGTCTCTGTACTTAGTACCCTAAGTTAGACCTCCTCAAAATATACCTAGCTTCACCCCTTTGAACCCTCGGACTTCTTTAAGTCATTATCCTACTTTTGAGTGGACGCTTACCTTGATACTTTGACCCGACTATCGTCGGTACCTTGAAACCTTGATCCGATCATCGTCAGTACCTTGAACCTCTGAAACGTTCTCCGAGGCTACATTTGGCTCTACCCGGACCAACCGTAACAAAAGGTCTAACTTGATCTTATCGCGACTATCACCGTAATAGTTCGCCACCATTTCTCGAAGAAACCCCTCAAACCCCACTTGGTTTGGATTCCGATCCAACCAAGAAGAAGAATCTGAATCCTCGACCCCCGAGGAACAAACCCCCACTGCGACCCACCCCACTGAAGACCTCGTCCTCTCCACTCCTGACGAGGAACTACTCGACCAAGACCTTGCCCACCAAGCTTTCGCCGCCTTAGTACTTCCCCAACCTCCCACTCCACCTTCACTGGTGCCAACTGGG
>Ga0307508_10006833_pt1 | contig 10672 bp, 12 predicted proteins | sample 9_EM_MG_FD_203089 | JGI IMG/M metagenome (GOLD analysis project Ga0307508, IMG submission 203089) | Populus trichocarpa ectomycorrhiza microbial communities from riparian zone in the Pacific Northwest, United States - 9_EM | ecosystem: Host-associated > Plants > Roots > Unclassified | place...
CCTCAGGGGTTTCTCCATCCCGCAAATACTTTCCGTATGATTGGAAGGCAGAAATGATGTCAAGCTGGGCCTGTCCCTCGCACGAACCCGCGCGAATGGAGCCTCCATAGACCATCAGACCAGGCCGGTTGAGCCTTCCGACTGTGGACAGTTAGACACGAACCAACTTGTCAATGAATCACCCACGAGCCATGAGCACACCGGGCATGTTTTTGTCACATCCTGGGACGACAACCATACCATCGAGCCAATGGCCACCTGCAGCGGTTTCGACCTGGTCTGCGATGAGGTCTCTTGATTGCAGCGAATAGTTCATCGCCGCTGTTCCGTTGCTGATGCCATCGCTGACGCCGACTGTGCCAAACTGGTATCCGATCATCTCGGACTCGCATATGGATGCCTTGATGACCTGACCGAGGCCCAGTAAATGTCTGTTACATCTGTTTGACACGCAAATGAATTTCGCTGCGCTTCATGTATGCTACAGCAATGCTCACGGGTTGCCCTCATACCTGCCGCGGAGGTTAGAGACGAACGAAAACGGGGAGCAACATGAATGGGTTACCAGACACTACCGACGCCAACCATGGCCTTTTGAAAGTCGGCGTCGTTGTTGACACCTTCTGTGGCGTACAGCATTGCCTATACATCGAATTTGTAAGTAATACTTGGAGAGACTGAGAGGCACTCACCTGACCAGCACCTTGGTCTTTGGGCTGGGTGACGATCCTGCTGTAGCGGTTCATGATGACTGGATTCTCACATTTTGGACCCGAGGAAGAATATGTCCTCGCGAGCCTCGCGACGGGTCTACGGACATTCCTTGAGGCAACTGAAGACAGCATAACACGGCTGGCTCGATCCAAAAACTTTGCCGATTGAGTTCCCACTATGCTGAGTCAGCCAAATTGATTCCTTAACGAGTTTCGATTGTCACAAGTCCTGCCGATCTCCATCGTACATATCTGCGATTTCTGAATGGTGCTGGCGCAATCATGCACATGCTACACAGCTATATGTGCCTTGGAGTATATTTTTTGAGATCGAGGAATGTCAGTCAACCCTGGTGCTAATCTGGGGATCTCGGCGCATGTGGGTTGAGGGTCGCCATAGCCTTGGGTTTGCACCTTGGAGTATGCCCATCCGACCCAAACGCAAGGATCCGATGGCGACGGTCCTCGAAACAGAGTACCTGATGCTAGTCTGCCAGGCGCGTAATCTCTGAATCGGTCAGTCACAAATGTGCCCAGTCACGCGGAGGTCACACCCTGCCGAGTCACGCACAACGAGAGAGTGGGTCAAGGCTGTACCGTGGTGTCCCTGTCGGATAACCAAGAATCGTTAGCTGCTCTCCAGGATCCATATGTCCCTGGTCGCAGCCGTTCGAGTGCCCACTGGCAGGATAACCATGGTTCGCTTGTAAGTAGTTGGCATCTGTAGGCACAGCATTACGCCCGTGTGAACAGGCTGTGAAGACTCACACGTTATCTCGGGTACGGCTGTCGTTCGACTTGTGGTGGGTTATAACATGCTATTCTTTCATTGTCAATTGGGATATAGCAAGTGACCGAGATGGTTACCGATCCATGGATGGACCACAATGTAACATGGCTGTCTCGCCAAGGTGAGCAAAAAAATAAGCTACTGCGCTGTTACCGGAAAGCAGGATCAACCTAGACATATGCGGAAGCCGAGTGACGGCGGCAAAGACACCGAGTCAGCCCTCTCGATCAATCCTGTCAATGTTTCACGTTTGTCATACCACGGGCAAGCCTATCAAATTTTGAATATGAGGCAAGTCACTGAACGGGTCTCGCAACAATCTCACGAAAGGATCCGCAGGTTCGGTGAGCACGGACACGCAGGCTGCTGGATATGCACGCGTCCCGAGAGTCAACAGCGATGTGAGTCAGGGGGAGGGGCGACAAGAGGAACCGCTCAGAGACCCGTCCGATCGATCCCAATTTCAAAGGGCTGCCCCAAAATTTCTGAGCCCAACGACGAGAGCAGCTGCCGCGGCTGTCGACGATCCCGGCTCCCGACGATACGGAGGGTCACTTGTTTGTTTCTCGCTCGTCCCAGAAAATCCTTCTTTTTGCCAATGCGCGGATGTAAACGATTCCTCCGTCCTTTTTTTTTCCGTTTCCGCGTCCATCCGCTCCTGTGAGCCCTCTTCAGCTGACAAGCTTTGCAAGACAGCCCCGCCATCCCTCTCCACGCGCTTCTCGTCGACGGCGTGTTGTCCTTCCAGCGGAGACAACGTCGAAGTGGACGCCCTGTGGACCTCTCGAGATCCTCCACCCCGTTGTATGTCTCGACGCAAAACTGAGCCACGTACCCGATCTCTGGTCAGACACACGATATACGACACTGATACGGCCCCCCAATGTGCAGACCATCACCGACCGATCGCGCAGCATCAGGTATGCGTGATCGGACAGACAGCGACGACGAACAAGACCAGGGTGGATCCTCGTGGCGAGCACATGGGTCAACGGAGCCACCGCGTTCGCATGAGAGAAGGCGAAGCACAGACGAAGGGAGCTATCGGCCTTACGGGATCCCTCTACTAACTCGTGCATTCGAGTGGCCATCCCCTGAACGGGACGAGCCCCTACCAAGATTCCAACCGCGATACAGCCCCGACGTTGAGCCACCACTTACGCCGACCATTGACCCTCCTGGGACGGCGTCGGCAGTATCTTACCATGGTAAGCGAACTGGTGGGTTGATGAGGGATGGAGCAGGTTGAGGTTGACACAGAGCACACAGACTCCCGGCTTCTTCGGCCACTGCACTACCCTGATCTACGACACCGGTCCGCGCCGTTGTATGGCTCGGAGGATTGGAATAGGAGAATGTCCTTTGGACAGTTGCCACCGCCGGGGACACAGCCAGAAGGATCGTCATCGAGGGTTGTGCTGCCGCCGGTAAGCCATCTGCTCGGAGAGCTGGGAATGCTGTCTCCAGACCATTATGAAAGAGGTCCGGTGTTGCCTCAATTGCGGTTGCCGGAGGAGCCGGTTTCGGTGGCGGTTCCGAGAATGGATGAAGAGGAGAGTGAGCGGGCGACAGATACGCAACCGCGGGGGAAGAGGGGGCGGGCTGAGGGAGAGGACAGGAGGGGGGCTGTTCGGAAGATTTACGTTGCGTGTGATTTCTGCAGAGGTGAGCGGCGCCGCTGCGTATGAGCGGGAGGATGACATGGGGACAGGACGGAAACTGCGGTGCGACGGGGGGCGGCCGCGATGTTCGAACTGCGAGACGCGGTCGCTGGCGTGCAAGTACCAGGAGCACCCGCGACGGCGAGGGCCGGGGAAGGCGCCGAAGGGGTCACGGGGCAGGAAGGCGGGGAGGAAGAGCGCGGCGGATCCGGATGTGGCCGGGCCCTCAGGAGTACCATAAAAGGGAAGCTGGGCGGAGGTGGTTGCTAAGAGAGTCTAGATCGGTACGATATAATTATATAATTATATATTGTATAGTTCCGCGGTAGAGATAATGTTTAGCACGGAGGGATCCGATTGGCTCGGTATCTGACGCTCGGCTCCGTCGAGGCCCTCTTTTATCATCCCCGCGCCAGCCTCGCCTCGCGGGCCCAACCCTCGCTCTGTCTCCCCCGAACGGACTGGCACGGACGTCGTCCTCCCATGTCGCTCGCCGTCGACAACAGCGACCTCCCCTTCCCCCTCGACAACCCCGACCGCTACTCATCCCGCCACACCAGGCGCCCCTCTACCCCCGCCGTGCACACCCACCGCTACTCCCCAAACGGCATGCACCCCGGAACAGCTCCCAGCGCCCTCGATCCCGCCCACGTCAGAGGCTACTCCCTCATGGTGGCCGGCCAGCGCACCGGAAAGACCTCCTTTCTCCGTCTCCTCCTCGACACCAGCGACATCTCCCACTCCGCCTCCAAGGACCAGCTCGCCTCCGTCGCAAAGTTTGTCCAGGGCTGCAGCGGCCACACCTCCCACATTCGCTCCGCCTCCATCAACATCGACCTCGCCCTCGACCAGAACACCCCGCCCCACGTCCTCGCCCTCACCCTTATCGACACCCCCTCCCTCGACTTCACCGACGACCATGCCGCCGAGCGGACAATCCAGGAAATCATCCGCCACGTCGACTCCCGCTTCGCAGACGGCATCGACGACGTCAGTCTTTCATGTTCTCATCCCCTCCCCCTCCCCCTCACTCCTCCCTCTAGGACTGGAAGGCACAGACAGGGGACCACAACATCCACCTGTGCGTTCCCTCCACATGGGCGCCTAAGCCCCCTGCTGACCCACCATCCAGGTGTATTTACTTTTTGGATCCCGACATGATCGTCCCCCCTTCCGTCCCTGGCCCCCCCGCCCCCCTCGTTTCCAGGGCTCGCACCAACAGCTTCTCCCACACCGACACCGAGCCCGTCATTCTTGAGCCGCCGGTCACCACGAACCCGATTCTCTGCCGTCCAACCCTTCCCGCAGTGGAAATCAACACAATCAGAAGGTTGTCTGCCCGCGTCAACGTGCTTCCTGTGATTGCACGCGCGGACACGTTGACAAACGACCGTCTAACAGCTGTCAAGATGGCCGTACGCCGAGATCTCGCGGAAGCCGGAATTGGCTTCGGGATCTTCGATATGGACACGCACCCGCACTATCAGCACCGTAAAGACGTGGCTGAGTCTGGCCACCCTATCAAAAGTGAAGTGGTCAATGGCTATGGCAGCCACACGACCAGGTCTTCTCCCGGTCAGCCGTCTCCTCCAACCTCGCCCGCGGCCCCTTCCTTCTTGCGCCTTCCTTATGCACTCATATCCCCCGAAATATATTCGCATAGCGACGGCGTCACTCGCCTCCCCCTCTCACGCCATGAATTAGTCCAGCAGTACACCCCGTCACCCCATCAACCATGCTCCCCCAAGCTCGCTCGTGGCAAGTTCATACGGAGCTACCGGTGGGGATCCATGGACGTGCTCGATCCCAATCAGTGTGACTTTCTGCAGTTACGACATGCCATCTTCCACCACATGGAGGTCAGTGACACCGCCGTCGCTCTCCTTGCCAAAGTTGACCCGTGATGGATAGACGCTGCAGAATTACACTCGGGAGTATCTTTTCGACAAATTCAGGAATGAGTTCCTCATCCAGCACCATTCTGCTAATCATCCCCTCCACGCACACCATATACAGCAGAACATGGTTTCACGCACCCAACTTGCCGCTTTGTCTCACACATCACGGCCCGTCTTGAGTATCGAGACGTGCGGACACGGGGCTGTTCGGAACCCCTCTTTGTCTATTCCCCGAGATGTTCCGCCAGGAACAGACCTGCGTGCCATGCCTATCTCGCGGACCATGGGTGATGGTCCGGTTGTTCCTCCCAATCATGTCAAGACCACTGGTAGTAAGCCGCATCTGCGCCATTGATCGGCAACGCGTTTAAACACGTTCACTAGGGTCTTCAAAACTCAGGACCAAGAAAATCACCGTTGCATGCAATTTTTGCCGTTGTGCGTCGCGGAAACTTTTTTGGAGGGTGATTGGGACTGAACCGATCACATCACAGCGCGTAAACTTAAATGCGATGGTGGACGTCCTGCCTGTGGCCAGTGTGTCAAGCGGTCCAACCCCTGTGATTACATGCCGCAGACCAGCAAACGCCGCAACTCTCACAGACGTAAGGAAGACGAGAGTGAGTCTGAAGGCAGCGCCGAGGATAGATCGGCGGATGAGCACGATCCGTCGGTCTCCCCCGAGATGCCTTCCCAACCGTTATCACGGAGGAGCTCCAACGTCGAGAAGCGTCCAGTCCTGGAGGGCTTCCCACATGCTGTGGCTGGACCGTCCGAGCCTCGGGAACCACTCCCGGCCATCAACCCGGTCGTCCGGCCGAAACACGCCCCTTCTGGACCTCCGGCTTCCGACGGACGACCCCTATTCAAAGATAATGAACTGCCGCATATCGCCACACTCGCGCTTCCTGAAAGTTCCCCGGCAGCATCAATGACGGCGCCCCCGCTCCCGCCGATCAGACCGGCGTCAGAGCAGCAAGCTGCTCAAAGGAAGCGTGCGTCCACTGTACCAGGAAGAACCCCCCGTCAAACGACGAGCGCAGGGCCGAAGGTAGTTGCCTGCAACTTCTGCCGAGGTGAGATGCCCGACAGAGTCGAACATGCGTGAGCTAATGGCATTTATAGCACGGAAAACCAAATGCGATGGTGCTCATCCAGCGTGTTCGAGCTGTGCACGGCGTTCGCTCCCGTGCAACTACAACCATGAGAACAACAACATTGGTGCGAACAAAAAGGGCTCTCGACGTGCATCTCTATCTTCAAAAGTCCCACCAACTGTCGTGCCCCATTCAGTACATTCACCTCCCGCCCATTCGCCCCCGTCTTCTACCGTAGTTGGCGACGTACGTTATCAGAACTGCACCCCTTTGGAGGACACACCCGGGGAACCCATGGATATTGACCTGAAAAGAAAAATTGACGACATCGAACCTTCCCATATCCAAAAGAGAATGAGGGTGGACGAATCCACCGGTCGCATTATACCCTGAAAGAACATGTATCACACATTTCTCGGAGGTTCTGGCTACCCCGCGAGTCTTATCACCCCCGTACATCCCACGTCACATCTTCCATCCAGGTATGGACTGTAGAGGCATTGATTCGTTCATGCTCGCTCCGCGGAAGCTTGCTCACACCACTCGGAAGTCGTCGAATCTCGTCTTGGGTTATCTCGTTTTTCGCAGTTGGACCGTCTTGTATTGTACTTTTCTGTCTTTGGTTCTAACGTGACTCATCTTTCTTTTCACTGTCTTTTTTTCTTTCCAACCACAGCTATCGACCGTCTTCTGTATGTATGTTTGGAAAATGAAGTTTGCAAGGAGTGAATAAGTCACGTCCGTTGCCATGTCGAAAGGGGTACCTTAATTAAATTATATGTGGCGAGTGACCGCGTCTCTCTTCCTTTGCGTGGTTGAAAGCGGCCTTCTCCAACGAATTCTGTACGTCTCGCCCCGTCCTATCGAGCAGGTGGCGAACGTTCCTTACTTGTTTCCTTGTCCAATCCTTCCACGCTCGTTCGTGTTCATTTGTGTACCAACTCGCCGAGTAGGACATGTTTTCGTTCCGGAAGCGGCCCAGAGCCAACAGCGCGAGCAGCGATGCTCCACTGAAAACATCGCCGTCGCTGCCAGAACTCAATCCCCAAGGTATTCCGTGGCCAGAGAACCTGGTGGATGTTGCAGTCCTACACGAAACCCCCCCAGTCCCGGAGCCACACCCATACCAAGGTGCGGTCAGAAGCTCTCTCAACTCCCTCGACCATGCCCCCATTCCTTTCCATAAACCGTTTCGGTTTCACTCAGATCAATCGCCCGAGACGCCAAACGCGAAAGCTAGCAAAATTTCTTCTTTGTATATGTCGCCCCATCCCCCTTCTGCATTCGAGACTTGGAGAAGTCCATCCAGTGCTAGCGCTACTACTCGTCCAAGGACCCAACGCAGGAACCGTACTCCGCCAGCGTTCAACCTTATGGTTTGTTCCCCCTTTCCAACGCTCTTCATTGCTCAAACGCGTGTCAGGTTGTCGGTTCCCGTGGCACCGGCAAAACATCACTTTTGCGGCTCTTACTCGACACGGCTGATATTTCCCCCGCTGCCACCGGAGACCAACGCACTGCGCTAGATTGTTTCCTGAAAGGCGGACTCAAACGCACGCAGACTATCAATACCGCATGTATTGAGATATGCGAATCCCGGTATGACCGCGTACTATTGACGGTCATCGACACCCCGGGACTAGAGTTCACGCCGGGAAAAGAGTTCAGTGTTGAGCGTCAAGTTACCAATATCATCAAGTACATCGACGAACAGTATGCTGCCACTATGAACGAGGTCTGTACGCTTCAACTTCCGTGAATCGACCTCAAATTAAACTCTGTTCAGGAATCCAAAGTGGTCAGGCAGAGCAGAGGGGATCAACATGTGCATCTGTAAGATAAACTGGCCCAGTTTGCGCACTCTCGTCTGACTGTTCCTAGATGCATCTTCATGATTGATCCGACGTTGACAAGGAGCGTTACACGTGGGCAGTTGGTACATGGGAGGTCCGTTTCCGAAGCCACAGTTTCTCTATCTCCAACAGTCGATCAGCCCGACGAGTATCCCGGTGATATCATGATGTCACCCGCCGAAGTGCGCGTGATCACTCGCCTCTCGGACCGTGTCAACGTACTTCCTGTTATCGCCAAGGCAGATTCCCTCACGGACGAAAGCCTGTCCGCAGTGAAGACGGCTGTCCGTGAAGGGTTACGTCAAGTTGGCCTGGGTTTCGGCGTGTTTTCTACTCCGAAACCTAGGGAAGAGCCCCATTCCCAGGAAGACGTTCCGAACGGCTTGCACAATGGAACCAATGGCGCAGCCCATCATGCTCAGAATGGCGACTCTCACGGTGTCACTGATGGTGACACGGAAAGGGACAGAGTTTCGCGTACCGTGATCACGCTGAAAGGGGGGGCTCGTGCCCGCTCCCGCTCCCGATCACGTCGGGACCTCTCATCTATCGCGCAGGACGAAAGGGAGCCCCAGTACCCTGATGAGGCCGAGGAAGAAACTGTCGCAAACATCCGCTTCTCAGCCCAAGCTGTAACAAAGGCTAACCTCGACCTGTTGCTCCCATTCGCCCTCATCGCCCCAGAGCCTTTGGGTTCTCCACGACCTCAGAGGCTGCGTTCCGCAACCGCTGATTCGAGTCATTCGCTTGACCACGAGGACGCAGAAGGAACCTCGATGGCATCTCGCAAATCGGCCGCACCCACTATCCCACCAGAGAGTCTGAGAGGCGTATTCACGAGGAAGTTCCGATGGGGGACTGTTGACGTACTAAACCCTGAACACTGCGATTTCGCTGCGCTTCGAACGGCTATCCTCCTAACGCACATGAAGGTCTGCACCACTTTACGTGGCTGTTGTGCCATTCAAGGATATAATGCTCATACGTTTGATGAAAATGACAGGTTCTCAAGGTCCATACCCGTGAGGTTCTGTATGAGAAATACAGAACCGAGAAGCTTCTCGCAAAACGTGCTACTCGGACCATAGGTCCCGAGGAAACGAAACGTCTTTTTGAAGGTGGGTTTATCCATGTTCTCCTGATGGAAAATGCATGTTGATGCACCACCCAGATCTCGGGTTGTAGCATGTATTTAGTGCCTCCTCCTGGACTGTTGTGCTCTTGCTTAACACCTCTTTTTTCCGTGTATCTCTTGTTTATTCATGCCCTTCATTCTCGTTTTTATAGCCCTATCTGCGATATACCTGTGTCAGCTGGCCTAGTTAAAGATCCTTTTTTTTCTTGCTTCACTTAGGCGCATTGGATTGCATACCAAATTGCGTACCTGTAGCACGTTTATTCGATTTATCTTGCTTCTGGAAGTCTCATCTTTGAGGAAGGAAGTTTACATTCACAAGATCCGGAGGAAAGTACAGACACGAGGACATCTACCCAAGGGTGTGGATACATCAAACGTATCTCATGCGCACTGGTCAGCAAGTCGATCAATTTCCTCCTTTGTCATTCCATCCAATCGATGCAAGAGGTAGTCAACCTTGAGATACCGTTAATTGATGTGATCATGAGATCGATGTTATCAACGTACCTCGACCTCCTTGGTAAGAGGAATAATATAATTTTCATACAACTCCACAACCCCGTCTACATCTATCTTGGCAGTGCCATTCACATGGGAATTTGCGATTGCATCGCCATCGGGATTGAAATCCTGTGCATACATGGAGGCCTTCTTGCGTAGACGCAAGAGCAGCTTACGCTCCACTTCAGGTTTCGTTATCAACGCTTCAAGGGCTGGCCTGTTTGGTTTGAGAATGTGAGGAATGAATGCGGCAGGGTCAGCAGAGAATTTCGATTCCGACACGAATTTCCCTGGGTGACCGTGGTCAGCCACCTTCTCCCGACGATAACACAGGGCTGGAGAGATACCGTAATGGACACGCTTGCTGATGGCTTGAAGAACCTCGACGTCGATGGTGGCGGCGCTGCCATAATTGCCATCGTCCTCGTATTCGTCGTCACCGACGATACCCTTTGAGCGCTTGGATCCACGGAGGGCCGACGTGGCACGTCTTGTGATCCGTGGAACGATGTCACGTGTGTAAAAGGCAAGTATAGTGGGGTTTACGTTGATATCGTTCGGATAAAGTATCTCTGGGAAGACGAGCGGTTTCAGAACGGGTGGGGGAAGATCGCTCGTAAACGGATATTCATCCGGACTGTGTAAGGTGTGATCCGGGCTGGGAAACACGGCGATAAATCGACGATGCCATACCTCGTGTATCTGCGTGCTTTGGCTGTGGGCAAATCGAGGGTGAGAGCTATGTTTGACACTGGGAGGGGGGACACACCATGGAATGTTTCGATTTCTTTCAAGAACCACTCTAACCAGGTGCCGTCGAAACCCAAGTCTTTCAGTTCGGGGAAAGCGCCGTGAACGTACATTCGCGGATTGTGGGTGAATTGGGCGCGCTCGATCAAATCAAAGATGATGGTATCCTCGAGCCGAACTAGGACTGATCGGATGCGTTCTAGAGAAAGGGGGTCCTGCTCGAGCATAAAATTCTGGGACAGCATGCCGGCGAGTAAAACTGGGCGTGTAC
>Ga0307508_10006834_pt1 | contig 10671 bp, 16 predicted proteins | sample 9_EM_MG_FD_203089 | JGI IMG/M metagenome (GOLD analysis project Ga0307508, IMG submission 203089) | Populus trichocarpa ectomycorrhiza microbial communities from riparian zone in the Pacific Northwest, United States - 9_EM | ecosystem: Host-associated > Plants > Roots > Unclassified | place...
ACTGACCAACATTTCCCGATACGCTGGCCTTGACTGGCGCGATCTGAGATCTGAGATGAGTTTTTCATAATTTACCTCAATGTTCCGCGGAAGAGTTGACATCTGGGAAGCGCCTTTGGCCTCAGGAACTGAACCAGGTGTTGCATTTCTCGCCTAAACCGAGTTAAAACACAAATGCTCGAACCAAAAAGTAACTCACATCTCGATTGGTATCAACCTTTTGACCAACAATGTTCCATAACTTAGCCCAAACTCCTCGATTTATACGACCCTCCCTGAGCTTTCTATCTGTTTCTAGCTCGTCCCACAAGTCTCTGAAAATTGGAGGGAACAATCTGAAGAACGTGTTACCAACAGGGCTGCTCATTGACCCAGCAGCGAAACCTTCCGTAGGGGGGAACGAAAGGGCGTGCAGCGTGACGGTAGCGATGTAATGTTCTGCCTGTGACTCTTCACGACAAGCAACCTCTTCCATCTTCCATTCGTCTACCTTACGATTACCCCACAATATCCGAACGCCAGAGCGCTTCGCGCGGCTCTGCCCGGATAGGCTGCTGAATGTAACTGTAGCATATCGGTCAACCTTGGATACGTAGCCCAAAAGCACGACCTGTGGTAGCTTCCCTCCACTCTGCTTGTGGAATGACATGTCTTTGACGGAAATTATTGTTCCCCGAGGACCTTCGACCTCGGATATGGCATCCAGAATTCCAAGAACCCCCCCAGAAGATTCATCATCCTCTTGGTCAAATAGGTCAGGCTGCGGCTCTGGTTCAGGGGGCATAGTGACCGCCATTGGAGTGGTGGTGCCTTTGGGGCTTTTTGGTCGGGAGGGTTCCAGAGATCCGCGAAGCGCTGCCCGAAGGAGTTGAGCATTCGCCTTTTCGAGTTCAGAGCGATAGAGTCGTTCCGCATCCCTCTCATCGAAGAAGTAGTGTGACTTCACGCTCCGCATTTTTTCCTCTAGAAGACTTGCAGCGCCCAATCTTTGCCGTTGGGTTGTGTTACTTGACTTGAGGTTTATGAGTTGCAATTTTATTCGAGCATATTCCAGGTTGGGATCCTCGAGTTCCGGGGAGATATGCCCTGATGAGGGGCTACTCAAGTTAACGCTACCCAACGCCCCTTCGAGTGGCGGCGTTTGATTCTCATCGTAACGATTTTTCGACCAGAGAAGGGGAGACGCATTCGCCCCAAGTTCCGTGGAGTTCGAGGACTCTGATTCAAGTAACTTTGCTGGGTGTTCCTGGAAAAAAACCGGCATTCCAGAATCTCGGGTATTGATTGACTTGCGCAAATCATCGGAAGCTTCTTCTGAACGGTGAATAGGTTCAAGCTCTGCGAAATCTCAAATTTGAGATACGTACTTATTTCGATTTCATTATCGGGGCAATGCACAGCAAGCTAATCGCACGTGAGCAAGACAACGTAATTGCCGTGATGGGTCTCGACTGACCCAGTCTAGGGCCGCGTCAAGTTCAATGCCAGCCATTGTACGCAGACATTGCTCCACCCAATCTTCGGAAAAGCCAAGTCTGCGTAGAATACCATATGTCACTGCGAGACGAGTCACGGCTTTTTCCTTAGCATGGTCAATGTAATGCCGCGCTAAAAATCATAAGATTGAGTTGAATGGAACGAACACCAAAAGAAAATGAACGACCTCTGTGCCGTTCTTCTTCAAGGTGGAGACGTAAAATCTCTTCAACCAACACAGAGTCCACTTCTACAATGATGAACTCTCTGGAGGTACGCCTCTCCACTTCGATCGCCTGGTATGCAGGCCGGGGTAAGAGTCAAAAGAAGGAAGAGTTGGAAAACACGCCTTGATGGCCCTCGATATCTCTTTCTCTGTTTTCTCCTGGTATTTGTCGACAATTATTTGAAAAAACTGCTGTTCATCCTCTTCAGCATCAAACTTTTTTGAGTCTCGTGTGGCTTGATCTGCCGATCGAGCCTCTGTCACCAATCCATCATTGGTGGGAAGTAGTACTTCCTCAGCCGGTGATGCAATCTCCTCCGCCTGGACGGCTTTCTTAGGTATGGATGTAGTTGCAAAGCCGCGTTGAACGGGCTTTAACTGGGTTTTCTTTTTCTTGGGCATCGGGAGAGCAGCGTTGAAAGATGAGTCGAATAGGATCGTCAGCTCCTGGTATGATCTCAACAATAGGGGTTCATCCTCTGAGTCTGATCGTGGATTTTGAAATGCAGTGCTGCACGGCTTAAGGGAGCAAAATAAGTTAGATATTATTTAAAGACATGTACATTAATACAAGGCGGTACAAAATGCATGAACTACTACTCTAACAGATGAGTCTGCGGACGAATGAGAAATTGAACAACAAATCTAGACAAAACGCAGATCATTCAACCTGAACATCCATCTCGGACCCAATGTCGTTTGCACTTTCCGCCTTCCTCTTACCAGCGGCTTTCCCTCCCGTTTTGCGGGGTCTTGGAACTCCTGACGAGCTCCCACCTTTGCGCTTCTTTCCTCGGCTTGGGGCTGCCACAGCACCATCTTCTTCTCCCTTATCCGCGGTTACATTTCCCTGGCTGGCAAGGTGGCCAAAGAAATCGTCACCCTCGTCGTTCCATAGGTCTCGGACTGCATCATTGTCAGCATTTGTAGAACCGGTACTGGGCTTCTTCCCAGATTTCTTTGAAGGGAGTACTGATCCATTTGCGTTGTCGATGTTGGCCAGTTGCTCGTCATTCAATAACAACTGTACGATTTCGCTGGGTTTCGCCACATCGGTAAAGTTTTTGTTCCCAACAACGATGTCTTGGACCTTAGACAAAGTTGAATATCCCCATTAAGTCAAGCGGAGTAATCCACTCACATCCTTCTTGACACGAGCGAGTTGAATGATGCGTTCATCGATCGTACCCTTGGTAATGAGGCGATAGACGGTCACTTGACGAGTCTGACCCAAGCGGTGCGCACGGTCCATGGCCTGGGCATCATTGGACGGGTTCCAGTCATGGTCATAGAATACCACTGTATCTGCGGCGGTAAGGTTGATACCGAGACCACCAGCACGAGTACTGAGCAAGAATACGAATATATCCGGTCTAGAGGCAAAATTAGTTCAACAGAACCTACGACTCGTCCAGAAGACTAACCTTGTTTGCCAATCCATCACCATATCCCTTCGGTCTTCGAGTTTCGAGGATCCATCCAGACGTAGATACTTGTATTGCCGATATATCAGATACTCTTCCATCAAATCCATCATGCGAGTCATCTGGAAGTAGATCAAGACTCGATGATCTCCTGCCTTAAGCTCCTGCAATAGTGTGTCCAAGCGTGCAAGTTTGGCAGAGTCATAGACGAGTCGTTTTGCCTCTGGAATCTGCATGCTAGATTGTGGCAATTGGTCGGAAGGAGCACTGCAGATCAGCCCTGCAGCGGGAATCATTGGAACAAGGTCGTTATAAAGGCTACAGGCGACGGGAGACTGTTGGAGTTCGGAGGAGAGGCCATACATGGCTATTGACTCCAAGGGTGCTTCCAGACCTCGATTCTGGTATTCAACGAAAGAGCGGTTTGTGCAAGTCATAGATATCGGCGGTGCGACCACGGCGGGAACATACCACCTTAGACCAGGTCGAGATAGACAAGACTCTTGCCAAGCAGAGGGGGATATCCCTTTGAGATCAGGGTTATAAAGTCGACGGGACAAAGATGGGAGCGATGGTATTTTGATATCGGACGCGCTGTAACTGGTCTCCCTGCACAAAAGTTCAGTTATTCTCCCTTTCAAATTAACACGCTTACCTCAAAACGGTGGCCTGTTCAATAATTTTGCTTTCTTGTTGCAATTCCACCAATCGATTGCGCATAAAGGATGATACTTGAAGGCCGTGAACTTCTGTAGGAGCTCTGTGCAAGAGACGCAGAAATGCAAAGGCAGGGGACTCTGAAAACAATAGTGAGTGTAATCTATGCCGAGAGCGTAGTATGGGCAGTACCTTCGATTTCGTTGTACATTGACTGGTATATCCGGTCCGTGGACCATATATTGAAAAGGTTACGTACGCAATGCCTGCGTGAACGAGGTCCAGGTTTTACCGATGGAATATCAACAAGCCCGCCATCCAGATATAATAGTTCAGGGATCTGATACTCGATTGGGTTTCGCGTCGAGTAAGGCACGGAAATCAAGTCGCCTTCGCGGCTGAGTGGTCCCGACCGGCCAAAGTGGGCGAACGAGAAAGGTGCCATGACATCTTCACGTTCAAAAAGTTCGGGGTGGTTGCAAACCTAATGTTTTTGTAAGTCCGTGGTAGTCTGGGGAGAATTGAGATCGCTGACCTTGCGGAATTGCATGACCAAGTTCATCAACGAGCGGGCTGAATCAGCGTCACCGATGTTCGCCGCCTTTTCGAGAAGGTCGGCTACAGAGACATTAGCAAGAAGCGCACGGTACAATGCTCGTTGTCGTGAGCTAAGATCCACATAGATGTCTATTTCAATCTTTTCGATGGTCACGTCAGTGATATCGTTTCGGTACAATCTAGCAAACATACCTTTTCGCTTAATTCATTCTGAACATGCCGCTTTACACGACGAAGCATAAACGGCTTCAAAATCATATGTAATCGCCGTAGTTGATGTTCATTCAACTTGCTGCCCTTGTTTTCAGCGGCATTTTCGATGTCTTTCGAGAACCACTCGTTGAATTCATCGTGAGAGTCGAAGAGGCTTGGCATAATGAAATGCAGGAGTGCCCAAAGTTCTACATTGCACCACTGCATTCAGAGTGTGCAGAGTACACAAATCGGTAAAATCTGACCTTGCATGGAATTCTGAATCGGAGTGCCAGTAAGGAGCAGTCGATTCCGACACTGGAAGCCTAGGAGTGTCTTCCAGCGAACACTCGATGCATTCTTGATGTTTTGGGCTTCGTCCAGAATCATGTATTGCCACTTGACTCTTTGGAAGTATTGTTGGTCTTGGGTAACCTGGAAACGTGTAAGTAACAGATACGATGCAGGAGATCTGTTCGCATCGATTCACCAGCTGATAACTCGTGATAAGGATATGGAATGGGGCATCCTTGTTGTAACTGATTTCCTTTTTGCTCCAAAACTTTCGCAGAGTTGCGCGATCCTTGACGTTCCCCCAATAAGGTAGTGCCTTGAGACTTGGAACAAACCGAGTGATTTCTTGTTGCCAGTTATGCAAAGTAGATGCAGGAGCAACGACAAGAAATGGACCCCATATGTCATGTACCTCGGCGAGATAGGCAAGCAGAGAAATGGATTGCACCGTCTAGATGGTAGTTCGTCCCTGAGTACCACAGACATAGAAAGGATGAGGAACACTACCTTTCCAAGACCCATTTCATCTGCAAGGATACCATTGATACCTTGCTCGTACAAAGTCGCGAGCCAATTAAGACCCTTCAATTGGTATTCCTTGAGCTGAGCCATGAGCATCCTTGGCTGCTTGATGGTTAACGGTCCAGTCAAAGAAGTTGGATTCTGGAAGTTGAGCTCATCCGAGTCAACTATTGCAAAATTAAGCAACAGCGCATGCAGAGACAGCCGACTGCTTACGGTCCATGAGAGGGGCTGACAGAGGTCCTGTTTCATCCTCATCATCCCGAATGTGCGCCTGAGCCTTCGCCAATTGGAGTGCCTCATTTGTTTTGCGTTCAAGAGCAGCCTGAGTGTCAAACTGTTGTGCGCGCTGCTTGGCAAGTGCAATTGCCTCTTGGGCATTATGGCGGGCGTGGCGATGAAGGTTAGTTTGGTCCTCTGAAGTAGAATGATCAATCCACTGTAGGGTACCGTACGAAAACAACAGCTGACCATCATCAAAGTCAATTTCTCTCAGCGAGCTTGCATCGATGTCAGCGAGATCAGCACCGGCGGGAGCCGCCGACGATTCCAGGGTATCCCCCTGAACCTCGGCAGCTAAAGTTGCGAGAGGATGAGCATTTGAATCATCCTCGGACGGCCGCAACAACGTACTTTTCAGCTTGTTGCCCACGAAGTGGCTATAAAGCTCGGTCTGGCTGATCAAAAATTCGAGTTTTCGCGCCTGACGTGCCGCCTCACGTCTCTCTTCCTCAATCTTCGCTCGATCAACAGCCTCCTTTTGCTCCCGTTTCCGAACGTCTCTCTCTTCCCGCTCATTCTTTCTCCAGAAAACGAGCATTTCACGCATTAGACGCTTCGCCTTCGCTTGCACGTCTTTGTTGGCTTTTGCGGTGCGCGTGAATGGTCGGCGGGCTTGCATAGAGGATAACATCGCAAGTCGTTTCACCTGACCCTGTCTGGCATGGTAACCCATGGCGGCGTACTTGTACACCTGATAATACGTTAGAGCTGCACTCATATAGGGCGCTAACCATATACCTTTGCAATATCCCTTCTTGCGATGTTCGTCCAGACCTTCCTCTGTGCCTCCTCTAGGGATTTGAGACGCTTAACCATTGCACTATCGTCAATTTTTTTCGCTCTTCTGAGAGGTGGCACCACCTCATCGAGCTCATACACAACGGTCGAAGTGACCGTCAGAGCTGGCGATGCTGGCCGAGACGCGGATGGTGTAGCGTCACCTGCGACCGAACCGGCTGCTGAACCAAGGCCGGACTGTCCAACGCCATCAGGGTAGAGTCCATCTTGCCTCTTCCTTGCTGCAGTCTTCTTGCGACTTCTCGGGGTAAGCGAAGATGTTGCGGTACTTTCGACGCTATGTTCCCTAAGTTGAGACACCTTTCCTTTGCCTTTCGATTTCACAGGCTTGGCAGGAGACATCGACGCCTCGTTCACCGTTCTCTCGAACTCATCTGCGATTGCCGATGGGTCATGGTCTACCTTCCTCTTCTTGTTCGCCGGTTTGTCTTTCCTGACAGCCGAAGTCGGCACTTCAAGATCGCTGCTCGCATCCGACACTGCGCCGTTCGCGGGACGTTTGAGTGGATCCTTTCGCTTGGATCTCGGTCGTGACCCAAGAAGTGACTCTTCCAACTCCCGAGCCGCCGCCTCCGCACCGACATTGAATGTTCTACACAGTGAGGGACGATCATATTCGTTGGAGTCACCTGCATAATCAAAGAGGGCGGAATCTGGTGGGGGTGAGGGGTGGAGAGTGGAGAGGAGATCGTCGTCAACAGAAACGGGGAGTATTGGTGGAGGCGACGGAGGGGGAGGTATCCGTGCAAGACGTGACACGTAGTGTCTCGACAGTGCAACCGCCGTAGTGGAATTGCGCTCCTAAACGACTTGTTAGAAATGCATGTTTAGAAACGTTGTATAACATTCACCAAGACGCTAGCCTCAAACCACGACTCAACCTGACACTGGCGCTTATGGGTCTCGAGGATATAATCACTAAGCTCCCCGATCCACACCTCCTCGCAATCCGACAGGTCGGAGGACACAAGTAGGCGGTCTTCGCCAGTCTGGTGGTGCTCAGCGACAGCTGGGAATAGGTCAAGGCTATCTGCAGGAGAATTCTCCTGACGAGCAACCTTGGAACGAGGAGGGTTTCTCCGGAGTCCGGGCTGGCCGGGTGAGGATGATATGTTTATTTTGGGATCAAGACGCAATCAGGGAGAGGGGACGTACGCGTCTTGAACCAGGAGGTTGGTAATCCGGGTCGACGTCCGCCGCCTTCTTCCGTTTCTTTGAAGCATGTTCATTTTCACCCTCCTTGTAATAAGCACCGGCCGGACCGTCGAGCGGCTCGAGGGGACCGGAAGGAGCTGCACCAATGTCACGTTGCGGGTAATAGCTTCCACCGGGACCCAGCGGAAGGACGTCGCCGTGGACATAGTTGCCCGAATAAGAGTCCCATCCGCCTGCGCCCTGGTGCGAGACGGGTTGGTAGGGATATCCGCGGGGGGTAGGAGGGTGATCTCCGAGGGGGCTCTGGCTCTGGTGTTGGCGGGGATGAAGAGGAGAGACGGGGAGAGGGTTGGAGATGGGAGACATGTCGGGCAACGGTGTGTCGATGGCGGAACGGGAGGGGCCGGAGAGGGGAGCCCGGGGGGGAGGAGGGGCGTCGTTGAGAATTCGGCTGAGCGACATGTGGCAGTGAGGGAACAAGAAAAATGGGGAGGGCAAAAACGAGGGGCGTCAAGAGAAGAGGGGGAGATGTGCAGCGAGCGTCGCGTCGGGGGACGGTGGGGGGTGCGATTTTTGGGCGGGGAGGGCGGGAGGGCGCTGTTGGGGACGGCGAGCTCGTTGCTGTGGTGGCAGCGGAGAGCACAAGAGAGGCGATGGCGGGAATTGCCCAGGTATTTCGTTTTGTTGCATTTAGCTCGCATTGGTGCACTCCCAAATTCGGCAACTCGGTCAACCCCGTCGTTCTTGGCGGACGAACAACTCACACCAAGTGCATACTCTACCAACACAATCGTATTCAACCCCGCCCCTACACAGTCACGCGTCCCTAAGGCTCTTCGGGATACAGCATCAGCTCTGGCCGCACTTTCTCGTCAAACTCCTCTGGTGTCAAATACCCGAGTGCCACCGTCGCCGCCTTCAACGTCGTTCCCTCCTTGTGTGCTTTCTTGGCGCACTTTGCGACGTCTGAAACTTGCCGATTAGCAAAACAGAATGCTGCATTGGACAAAACACTTGCTGTCGTAGCCAAGGTGGCTGTTGAGGATAGTGGCCAACATCAGACTCTCATTCAGCAGATCGCTGATGCGCCTCTCGTTCGCCTCGATTCCGACCACACAGTTCTTGGTGAAAGAACGTGATGCTAGACACACATCAGAGGGGTCGAGTGTACCAGAGGACAGATCCACGACGCACCATCAGAGAGGAGGCGGATGCTCTGAAGTACGTTCTTGATGATGACAGGCTTGAATACATTCAACTAGACGACACAAGTCACCATTGAGATCCGCCAAATCGATGAAGAGATGGAGTACCTCGAACTGACCGCTGGCACCCGCCACACTCACAACAGTCTGGTTGCCCATAACCTGGGCAGCAACCATTGTAACTGCTTCGCACTGTGTGGGGTTAACTTTGCCGGGCATAATACTGCTGCCCGGTTCGTTTTCAGGGAGACTCAACTCGCCGAACCCGCAGCGAGGGCCGGAGCCAAGGAAACGGATATCATTAGCAATCTTCATCAGGGAGCAAGCAATGACGTTGAGAGCACCGTGGGCCTCGACAAGGGCGTCATGGCTAGCAAGGGCCTCAAACTGCCGCGATGTCAACCGACTGCCCAGTGATCGACGAGGTCACCTGCCTTGTTCGGCGCAGTCTTGAACTCCAGACCAGTTATCTTTGAAATTTCAGCGGCAATCTTGACGTCGAAGCCTTTCTTGGTGTTTAAACCCTGTGAGACGCGTCGGACGACAAAACAGACAGCGACAAAGGCGCTAAACCCACGGTTCCTACTGCGGTCCCACCTTGCGCGAGGAGGCTCAAGCGAGGAACAGCTGCCTTGACGCGCTCGATTCCGTTATCGATTTGTTGAACGTAGCCACTGAATTCTTGTCCGAGAGTCAGGGGAGTTGCATCCTGTGAAGTCAAGTCAAGTCAAGTCTTGACCGGATTCGATGGAAAAGTATGCGTACCTGCAAGTGTGTTCGTCCAATTTTGACGATGTCCTTGAATGCATCTGTCTTGGCTTGGAGAGCACCTCTCAGTTCTGTGAGTGCGGGGAGTAATGAGTGGTAGATTTCTGTCACGGCTGCGACATGCATGGCTGTCGGGAACCTATATCTATTGGGTGAGTGGAAGGAGCAGGGAGTGGGAAAGGAACTCGCGTGTCGTTGCTGCTCTGACTCATGTTGACATGATCATTGGGGTGGACTGGGCTCTTGGAACCCAGTTCGCCACCAAGCAACTCGATAGCACGATTGGAAATGACCTTTTTGTGATAATGGGGATGGTGATTTGGAATAAATGCAAGGGTCTAGCTAACCTCATTTACGTTCATGTTACTTTGAGTACCGCTTCCGGTCTGGAACACGACGAGGGGGAAGTGGTCAATAAGCTCTCCAGAAATGACCTGAGAGGAAAGGTAAGTGAGAGAACATGACGGAGGAAAAGACGTGCATCATCTGCCGCTCTCTGTATGGCATCACCGACTTTGGGGTCCAAGCCATAGCTGACGTTGACGATGGAGGCTGCCTTTTTAAGCACACCGAAGGCTTTGATCAACGGGGCAGGGAGCCTTTCTGCGGGACCACCGATGTCAAAGTTCTGGAGTGAACTGTGGATTGGATGAGTGGGAGACGAGGGAGAATAGAGAAGACATGCCGTTGTGTCTGGGCGCCCCAGTAGCGATCTGCGGGAACCTGGAGGTCGCCGAAAGTGTCACGCTCTTGTCTGTACGACTGGGGTACGTGAGCGGTGGAGGAGGAGGAGGAGGAGATGCATACCATAATACGGGCGGAGGAGACGAAGCGCCTGAGTGTCTAGAGGGGTGTATGTCTGAGCTGGAGAGGAACCACGTGGCTAGGGCACAGACCGTAGGAGCGGGAAATGGTCGGACGACGGCGGGGAGCATGGCGGAGGAGGAAAGAGAACAGGGTTATCGGTGCCTTCCGAGTTCCCCCGCTGTGGGTAAAGTCGACGCGAGCTCGGCCTCCCACGACACTGCACTCGCGCTGGCCAGCACGTCCGCCACGCCCGCAGCTCCTCGACGCCGTCTGAGCGTGACGGACACCGGGAACGGGACACGGATGC
>Ga0307508_10006835_pt1 | contig 10670 bp, 1 predicted proteins | sample 9_EM_MG_FD_203089 | JGI IMG/M metagenome (GOLD analysis project Ga0307508, IMG submission 203089) | Populus trichocarpa ectomycorrhiza microbial communities from riparian zone in the Pacific Northwest, United States - 9_EM | ecosystem: Host-associated > Plants > Roots > Unclassified | place...
GTCCCGTACGACCCGGTCCAGCAGCGCTTCGGGGTCGCGGACGAGATCGCGCGGCAGGGTGTGCACGGTGGCTCCGACCAGCAGCGGTGCCAGCAGCTGGCGTACGGACGCGTCGAAGCACACCGAGGCGGTCTGGGCGAGCCGGTCGCCCGCCCGGTAGCCGAAGGTGTCCACGGCCCAGTCCAGGTAGTTCACCATCGCCCGGTGGGTGATGGGCACGGCCTTGGGGCGGCCGGTGGAGCCCGAGGTGAAGATGGTGTAGGCGATCGCGTCGGGATCGGCCGGTGCGGGGTCCGGGGCGCGGGTGGGCGCGGGCGACGGATCGTTGATGGCGACGGCCGTCACCTCTTCGAACGCGTCGGCCATGGCGCGGGTGGCGGCGTGGCACACCACGGTCCGGGCTGTCGACCGGTGTAGCTGGTCGGCCAGGCGCGCGGCGGGATGGGCGGCGTCCAGCGGCACCCACCCGGCCCCGGCCCGCAGGATGCCGACCACACCGACGACGGTGTCGGCGCCCGGCTCGGTCAGCAGGCCGACCAGATCCCCGCAGGTGACGCCGTGGGCGCGCAGGCGGGCGGCGAGCGTGGCGGAGGCCCTGTCGAGTGCCGCGTACGTCATGGTGGCCTCGCCGGTGTCCACCGCCACGTGGTGGGCGGCCGCCCGGAACCGTGCGCACAGACGCTCGACGATCCCGCTGTGTTCGGCGGGTGTGGTTCGCTCGGTGAGTGTGGTTCGTTCGGTGAGTTCGGTTAGTTCCGCGAGGTGTTCGTGGGCCAGGCGCTCCACGGTGGCCGGGGTGAACAGCCGGGCCGGGAAGTTCCAGGAGAAGTGCAGGGCTCCGTCGCTCTCCCAGCACAGCAGTCCCAGGCGCGTGGCGGCGGAGGCGGTGCGCGCCGCGGCCGGGCGTACCGTGACCGGACAGTCGGGGTCCGTGGTGACGGGGAAACGGGCGAAGCTGAACCCCGCCGGGGAGACCGTGCGCGGCCGCGCCCCCGGGGTGGGCAGCAGCCGGGCGATGTCGAGGCCGGACAGCCGCGCGTGCCGCTCGGCGTCCAGCCAGACCTCGCGCAGCCGCTGCGCCAGGGCGGGTACCGGTTCGTCCGGGTCGACGGTGGCCAGCAGCGGCAGGGTGTCGGCGAGCGGGCCGACCAGCCGGTCGACCCCGGCGAGCCGCAGCTCACGACGGGCGCGGGCGACGTTGACCGCGATGTCGCGCTGCCCGCTCCACCGCGCCAGGCAGCGCGCGTAGGCGGCCAGCAGCAGGTGGAAGAGTGACACGCCGTGGGCGGCGGCGCAGTTGCGCAGCGCGGCGGTGAGGCGGGGGTCGGTGGCCACCTGGTGTGCGGTGAGTGGTGCGGCGGGGGGTGTGTCGGGGTCGCCGTCCCACGGCAGGTTCAGGGGGCGGGTGCGGTCGGCGAGCCGGTCGTGCCAGTACCGGCGGTCCGCGTCGGATTCCGGGGAGGACCGTTCCGCGTCGAGCGCGGTGGCGTAGTCGGCGAAATCGGCGTGCAGGGGCGGTAGTTCGGGGGAGCGGTTGTGGACGAGGGCGGTGTAGACCGACCACAGTTCCTCGCCGAGGACGTTGACGCTGAATCCGTCGGCGGCGGCGTGATGCAGGACGAGCAGCAGGTGGGCCAGGTCCGCGTGTTCGCGTACGAGCACGGCATGTACCGGTGCCTCGGTGGCCAGGTCGAAGGGCTGGTTGCACAGCGCCTCCTCCAAGTCGGTCAGCGAGCCGCCGTCGGCGTCGCGAACCTCGTACCAGGAGGGGGCGGTGTGTGGTTCGGGCGGCGCCACGCGCTGCGTGGGCGCCGTACCGCCGGGGCCGGGCTCGATCCTGACGCGCAGCATCGGGTGCCGCTCGGCGAGGAACGCGAGCGCCCGGCCGAGCAGTTCGCCGTCCACGGCGCCGCTGACGGTCTGGCGTACGTATGCGTACGCGGCGACCTCGGGGTGCAGCCTGCCGCCGGTGTGGAAGGCCAGCTGTACGGGGGTGAGGCGAAGCGGTGCGCCGGTGCCGGTACGGCTGTGGGCGGGGTGTGGCGGGTGGACGGTCGGCTGTGCGCCCACCCGGTCCGGGTCGGCCGTCAGGTGCGCGGCCAGCTCGCGGATCGTCCGGTACTCGAAGAAGAGGGTGGGCGGCAGCGCCCGCCCCACCTCCGACTCCAGCCGCCGGACGAGGTCCACGGCGGAGAGCGAGTCGAGCCCCATGGCGAGGAACGGCTCGTCGTCGGCGACATCGGCGGGCGCGCGGTGCAGGGCCTCGGAGAGGAGTCGACGCAGGATGTCGGCGACGCGGTGGGGTGGGGCGGCGTCGGCCGCGTGTGGCGCGGCGGGGGCGGACAACGGCCCGGCGTCCCCGGTTCCGACTGCGGTCGGCGGCGGGGCGGCGTTGAGCTTGGCCCCGCCGGTCCTGGGTTGGTCGGGCCCGGACGGGTCCGTCCAAGCGGCGGCGTGGGCAGCTGCCTCGGTGGCCGACGTGGCGGCCCCTGCTCCGCCTGTGGTCGGAAACGGTGCGGCGTTGGTCTTGGATGCGTCGGTGCTGGGCTGGCCGGGGTTGGACGCGTCGGCCTCGGATGTGGCGGTGGACGTCAGGGGTCGGGCGGACGTGTTGGTGGCTGACACATCGGTGCTCGATGTCGCGGCCTCCGCCGCCCCCGTCGCGGCTGCCGTCGGCGACGGCGCGGCGTCGGCCTTGGCCCCGCCGGTCCTGGGCTGGTCGGGCTCGGACGGGTCCGTCCAAGCGGCGGCGTGGGCAGCTGCCTCGGTGGCCGACGTGGTGGACCCCGCTGCGGCTGCGGTTGACGACGGCGGGGTGTCGGTCTTGGAACCGTCGGGTTCGGTGCGGGGCGCGGGCGTAGCCGACGCGGCGACGGTGGGCCCAGCGGCGGCCGACGTGGCGGGGGCAGGCCCAGCGGCGGCCGACGCGTCGACAGGTGCCGTAGCCGTGGCGGTGGCCGATACACCGGCCGCCGACTCCGCCGCCAGCTCGGCCACGACCAGCTGGGCGGTGTCCATACCACGGGCCGTGTGCAGCGCCGCCAGCCCCGTGCCGGTGGCCAGCGGTGCGATGCCCCGGGCAGCGGCGGTTGCCCGGGACGGTCCCCGCGCGGCCAGGCCGGTGTCCGCGAACGCGGCGAAGTTCAGCGACTGCCACGGCCGCCCGGCGGCCCGTTCGGCGGTGGCGAACGCATCGAGGAAGGCGTTGGCCGCGGCGTAGTCACCGAGGGCGCCCGCCAGCCCCGGCAGCACGGCGGAGACCGAGGAGAACGCCACGCACACCGCAGGGCGGTGGCCGTGCCGCCACAGGGCCCGGGACAGCAGCTGGCTGCCGCGCACCTTGGCGGCCATGACCTCGGCCATCTCCTCCGGCGACTTGGTCCGCAGCGTGCCGGGGCGCACCACTCCCGCCGCGTGGAACACCCCGTCCAGCGGCGGCAGTCCGGCCATCAGGGCCTCGACGTCGGCTTCGGCCGACACATCCGCCACGCGGTACTCGGCGGTGGCGCCGAGCGCGCCGAGTTCGGCCAGCAGACGGTCCGCCGGACGGGCCGACCGGCCCACCAGCACCAGGGTCGGTCGGCCACGCCCGGCCAGGTCACGTGCGAGCGCGGCGCCGATTCCGCCCGCACCGCCGGTGATCAGATAGGTGCCGTCGGGCGGCAGTGGCGGCAGTGGCGACGCGGGTGGCGGACCGGCCACCGCCGGGGTGGTCGTACGGACCAGGCGGCGGCCCGCACGCCACGCCACCGCTCCGCGGTCCGACGGTGCGTGGCGCCCGCACACCTCCCGTTCCAGCTCGTCGAGCCGGACGTCCAGGGAGTCGTACGAGGACACGTCGACGCTGTACGCGGTGAGGCCGGGGAACTCCTCGGGCAACGCGAGCGTCAGGCCGGTCAGCAGCGCCTGGGCAGGGCGGAGCCATTCGGCGGCCGCCCCGGTGGCGTGCACATCCTCCGTGACCGCCACCAGACGCACGCCGTCCTGGCTCATCCGGGTGAACAGATCCCGCAGCGTGGACACGGTGGACAGCACGGTGTGCGTCGTGGCGTCGAGGTCCGCCACGGTCGCGCAGTCGGCCGCCGGTCCGGCGAACAGCACGGTGACCGGCGCGGACGGCTCGGCGGGGGACGCGTCGCCCCTCAGGACCGCGATACCGCGCCGCTCCAGGCGGTGGGCCAGCGCGCGCGACAGCTCCGACTCCGGCCCGGCCAGCCGGACCGCGCGCGGGGTGTCCCCGGTCGCCGCCGGAGGCGCGTCGCACCAGGTGAGGCGGTGCAGAAGCGGTGCCGCCGCGGGCTCGGGCCAGTACCGGCGGCGCTGGAACGGATACGTCGGCACGGCGACGCGGGACCGCCCCGCGCCCAGCGCCGCGTGGTCCAGCTCCACCCCGCGCGTCCACAGCCGCCCCAGGGCCGTCAGCAGCGCCCGCCCGGTGTCGTCGCCCGGGCCGGGAGCCGCGAGCGCGAACACCTCGGGCGACGGGTCGCGTCCGGCCGCGACGGAGCGGACCGGCCCCGGCAGGGTGGCGCCGGGTCCCAGCTCGACGAACGTGTCGTATCCGTCGTCCAGCAACCGCCCCACGGCGGAGCCGAAACGCACGGGCCGCAGGGCGTGTTCGCGCCAGTGCGCCGGGTCCGGCGACGGCTGCCACCGGGCGGTCAGCGTGCTCAGCAGGGGTACCGACGGCGGACGGAGGCCCAGGGTGGCGGCAGCGGCGGCGAGCGGATCGGCCACCGGGAGCATCGCGGGGGAGTGGAAGCCGTGGGAGACCGGGAGGATACGGGCCGTGATCCCCTCGGCGGCCAGCCGCGCCACGGCCCGGTCGATGGCGTCCAGGGTTCCGGAAATGACCGTCTGATCGGGGGAGTTGGCGGCGGCCACGCACAGCGCACCGGCCGATTCGGCCAGCACCGCGGCGACGGCGTCCTCGCCACCCCGTACGGCGGCCATGGCGCCCGGGGCGGCCAGATCGCGCATCAGACGGCCCCGCTCGGCGGCGAACCGCACCGCGTCGGCCAGGGTGAGCGCCCCGGCCACGCAAGCGGCGGTGATCTCGCCGACGCTGTGCCCGGCCACCGCGTCCGGGCTCACGCCCCAGGCACGCAACTGCCGGGCGAGCGCGACGCCGTACGCGACGAGCAGTGGCTGCGCGACCTCCGTACGGGCCAGATCCGTGGGCGTGGCATCGGGGTCCAGACACCACTGGGCCAGGGTGCGCCCGCACACCGGGCCGACGAGCGCGGACGCCTCGTCCATCGCGTGGCGGAACGCGGGCGCGCGGCGATACAGCTCACGGCCTGCCCCCGGCCGGACGGCGCCCTGGCCGGGCAGCAGGAATACCAGCCGGGGCCGGGACGCGGCCACCGCGGGAGCGGGGTGAGCGGCGAGGCGTTCGGCCAGGTCGCCCCGGGACACCACCGCCAGGCGGTGGCGGCCGTGGTCGCGGGCGGTGTTGACGGTGGCGCACACATCGCCCTCGTCCAGCTCCGGGTGGGCGCGCAGATGGGCCGCGAGGTCACGGGCCGCGGCCTCCAGGGCGTCGGCGCCGCGCGCCGAGAGGGTCAGCAGATGCGGGCCGTCGTCCTCGCGGCTCGACGCGCCGTCCGCACGTGGTGGCGCCTGCTCGAGGATCGCGTGTGCGTTGGTACCGCCGAACCCGAAGGCGTTGATGCCCGCCACCAGCGGGCCGGGGGCCGTCCATGGGCGATGCTCGCCGACCACGTCGAAACCCTCTGTGACACTTGGCGGATCGTGGTGCAAGGAGGCGGGCAGCTCCCGGTGGCCCAGGGCCAGGACCACCTTGACCAGGCTCGGCATGGCGGCGGCGTTGAGCAGATGGCCGACGTTGGTCTTCACCGAGCCCAGCGAGCGGGGCCGTCCGTCGGCCCGCGGCCCGAACGCCTGGCGCAGGGAGCGCAGTTCGACGGGGTCGCCGAGGGCCGTACCGGTGCCGTGCGCCTCGACGTAGGACACGCTGTCGGGGTCGACACCCGCGTCCCGGTACGCTTGGACGATGATCTCCCGCTGGGTGAGCGCGTTGGGGGCCAGCAGACTCAGCGAGCGCCCGTCGTTGTTCACGGCGGTGCCGCGCAGCACGGCCAGGACCGGGTCGTCCGCGCGGTACGCGTCGTCCAGCCGGGCCAGCACGATCGCCGCGCCGCCCTCGCCGGGGACGAAACCGTCGGCCGCGGCGCTGAAGGCGCGGCAGCGCCCGGTCGGCGACAGCACCCCCGCCTGTTCCAACAGCCGGTGGCCGGTGGAGGTCAGCGCGAGGTTGACCCCGCCGACGACGGCGAGATCGCACTCGCCGGACTGCAGGCTGCGGCGCGCCAGGTGCAGCGCGACCAGCGCCGACGAGCAGGCGGTGTCGACGGCGAGGGCCGGACCGGTCAGGTCCAGGCTCTGCGCCACCCGGGCGGCGACGAGGTTGGGCAGGTTGCCGGTCAACGCGGCGGGCGGCAGCCCGCCCTCCGGCCCGGCGGCCCGGCCCAGCACCTCGCGGTAACCGCTCTCCCCGGTCGCGGCGAACACACCGACGCGTCGGCCCGCCCGTCGCGGGCCCGCGTATCCGGCGCGTTCCAGGGCTTCGTGGGCCAGCTCCAGAAAGATCCGGGCCTGCGGGTCGGTCGCGCTCGCCTCCTGCTCGTCGATGCCGAAGTACGCGGCGTCGAAACCGGCCGCATCGGCCAGGAACGCGCCCCACCGGGCGGTGGCCTCCGGCGGGGTGGCCCACCGGTCGGCCGGTACGGGACCGACGGCATCGTGGCCCGCCACGAGCCGGTCCCAGAAGGACTCCGGGGTGTCCGCCCCGGGAAAGCGGCAGGCCAAGGAGACGACGGCGATCGCCCCCGGGCCGCCCCCGTTCGGACGTGAGCGACCGGACTCCGGCTGCTCACCGCTCCGGGCCGCCACCAGGTATTCGGTAAGCGCGGCGACGGTGTCGTGGTCGCGCAGCACGCCCGGCGGTACGGAGACCCCGAAGGTGTCCTCCATCGAGGCGAGCACCTCCATCGCCTTCAGCGACGACCCACCGATGGCAAGAAACCGGTCGTGCACCCCGATGCTGCGCGCAGGCCGCCCCAACACCCGAGCCCAGACCCCGCTGACCACCCCCGCAACCTCCCGCCATGACCACACCACCCCGGGCCCCTCTGCCGCCATCGCAGCGCCGCCCGTCGCGCTGCGACCGTTCGCAGAGTCGCCCTCGGCGGGGCTGGCGGCGGCAGGGTCGCCCTCCGCCGGGCCGCCCTCGGCGGGGAGGTCCGGGGTTGGGGCCACCGCCGCCGGGCCATGACCCGCCGGGCCGCCCCGCTCCGGGCCGTCTTCCGCCGGAGTGGCCGCACCGGTGGTGGCGGGCGTGGTGGCCGACCATCGGGTTTCGACCGTCGCGTACGCCCCGGCCTCGAACCGCTCGCGCATCGTTCGGCGGCGGAGCTTGCCGCTGGTCGTTCGGGGGAACGCTGCCGGGGGCAGTGGGAACACTCGTACGTTGTCGTGGGCCAGGGCCTGGCGCACGCGGGCCCTCACCTGGGCGAGTACGGTCGCGGCTTCACGGGGTGGCCTCGGCCACTGGACGAAGACGACGACGCGCTCCGTGCCGTCGGCCGGGTCGGTCGAGCCGATCACCGCGGCCAGCGGGGTCGGCAGGCCGGGGGTGGCCGTTGCCACGTGCTCCAGGTCCGGGGCGTGGAAGGTGCGGCCGCTGACGAACACCACGTCCTTGTCGCGGCCGGTTACGCACAACCGGCCGTCGTCCAGGAACCCCAGGTCGCCGGTGCGGAGCCAGCCGTCGGTGAACGTGGCGGCGGTCGCCTCGGGGGCCTCGCGGTAGCCGCGGGCGACCTGGGAGCCGCGTACCTGGATGTGGCCGACCCGCCGGTCGCCCAGGGGGCGGCCCGCGTCGTCCGCGATGCGCACCTCGCATCCCGGCACCGGCAGGCCGACGTCCATCAGCTCCACCGCGTCCGGGCCCGGGGCGGTGTCCACCGCGCGGCCGCGGCTGAGGGCCGCGCGGTCCAGGACGCGGGGCGCCGCCACCTCGTCCAGGGGCGGGAAAGTGACCGCCAGGGTGGCCTCGGCCAGGCCGTAGACGGGTTGCGGGGCGCGGGCGTCGAGCCCGGATGCCCGGGCCTTCGTGGTGAACCGCTGCCACACCGCCGGGGCGATCGGCTCGGCGCCCACCAGAACCAACCGCACGGCGGTCAGGTCGAGCCGGCCGAACACCTCGTCGGGAATCCGCCGTGCGGCCAGCGCGAGGGCGAAGTTGGCCGCGGACAGGAGCGTGGCCCGGTGCCGGGCCGCCGTCTCCAGCCACAGCGCGGGCCGTTTGGCGAACGACAGCGGCTCCAGCCGCACCTGCTTGGCGCGCGCGGCGAGCGGGGCCAGATGGGTGCCGATGAGCCCCATGTCGTGGAAGTACGGCATCCAGCTCGCCACCACGTCGTCGGTGGTGAGGGCCGCGGCGGCGCGGATCTGCTCCAGGTTGGCCAGGACGCAGGCATGGGTCAGCTCCACGCCCTTGGGCGCCCCGGTGCTGCCCGACGAGAACTGCAGGAAGGCCACATCATCGGGGGCGGCCACCGGAAGCCGTCCGGGCGGGCGGCCCCGCCGTAGCGTTTCCAGCCTCAAGGGCCGTACGCCGGCGGGGAGTTCGGCCAGCAGGGAAGCGGTCGTCCCGTCGACGGCCACCGGCGGACGGCCGAGCAGTTCCCACACCGGCAGCACCCGCCGCGCATCGGGCGCGAGGGGCACCGGGACGAGCCCCGCCGCCAGCGCGCCCCAGAACATCGCCTGGAAGTCGTCACCGCGGTCGGCGAGCAGGGGGACGCAACTCCCCGGGGCCACACCGGCCGCCGCGTAACCGCCCGCGACGCGCAGCGCTTCGTCCCGCAGCTGCGCGTGGGTGACGGTCCGCTCGGCACCGTCGCCCCGCACATGCACCAGCACCTGGTCGGGAGCCACCTCGGCGGCGTCCAGCAAGACCCCCAGGAGCGTGGTCTCGCCATTCGGTCCGGACATCAAGGCTCTCCTCGTTCGCTCGCTTCCATCCTGAGGGAGGGGCGAGGGGGAGTGCCTGGTTCCGTAGAGCGGTTTACGACGCCACGGCGGCCTACGACGTCAGCGGTCTACGACGTCGCGGTGGACGTCGTGGTCGCGCCCGCCCGGGGCTGATCGGAGGCCGTCGGCTCGCCGTCCCGCTCCTCCGGCAGCTTCAGCAGCAGCGTCAGCACGAACGCGACGAGGTAGAGGGCGAGGAAGACCAGGGTGACTCCGCCGGCGCCGACGAGCGGGAAGAACAGGCTGGCGACCGCCGGGCCGACGAAGGCAGCGCCACCCGCGCCCAGGTTGAGCAGGGCCATCGAACCGCCCTTGTTCTCCGGGGCCATCGACGGGATGAGCGCCGAGATGGGCACGAACCCCGCGAGGGTCGCCCCGTAGAACATGCCCGCGAGCACCGCGACCCAGAAGTAGTCCGGGCCGAGCCACACTGGTACGAAGTACAGCGTCGTGACGCTGATCGCGCAGCCCAGGGCGCCGAAACCGGCGATGGTCGTGCGCCAGCCGATGCGGTCGGAGAGGACACCGAAGATGAGGTTGAAGAAGATGTTCGTGCCGTAGATGATCGCCAGCAGCTGAAGCCACTTGTCCTCGCCGAAGCCGACGTCGTCGGAGAAGATCCGCGGCAGGTACACCAGCATGCCGAACTCGGGGGCCGTGTTGATGACCCGGACCAGGCAGCCCACCAGGACGCGCGGATGGGTCCAGATGATGGAAACCGAGTTGAGCAGGCTCTCCCCGGTGGTGACCTCCGGCGGCGCCATCCGGTCACCGCCGGGCCTCCGGCGCGCGCCGACGAGGGCGATGGCGCCGCCGAGGAGGATGAGGGCGAGGGCGGACCACAGCGTGCCGAGGCGGCCGAACGAGGGGATGGTCAGGCTCGACCACAGCGAGCCGAGGGTGGGCAGGCCTCCGGTGAAGGCGAAGTAGAACCAGCCGACGGCCGTACCCAGCCGGGCCTTCGGCGCCGTGTTGGTGATCCAGACGAGGAAGCCGAACGCGAAGAGCGGGTAGCCGAAGCCCCGGAGGCCGTAGAAGAGCAGCATCAGCGGGTAGTTCTCGGTGCCCAGCGCGAAGAGCAGATACGCGGCGTCGAAGACGGCCCAGATCACCAGGCCCACCCACATCACCCGGCGCGGCCCCCACACCTGGCAGAGCGCGCCGGAGAACCAGGACGCCAGCATGACGGCGATGCCGTACACCGTGATGACGTACCCGGCCCGTACGTCCGTCCCGGCGCCGTGGTCGGCCATGTACGGGGCGATGAAGCCGGATTCGACGCCATCGCCGATCATGAACAGGAGCACGCCCACATAGCCCAGGACCAAGGCTTTCGGCATCGCTACCTCCACTCTGAGGTGTTGACGGAGTATGACCGCAGATACTCAAGCGCGCCGAGAGAAATATCAAGAGTCTTGGTAAGACTAACGAGATCAGATGTTAATTATCCCGCCTCGGTCACGCTCGGTCCCGCCTTGGTCACGCTCGGTCCCGCCTCGGTTACGCCTCGATTCCCCTCGATCACCCGCACATCGGTCAGCTCCCGCATCTCCCGCACCAGCTCCTCGTCCACCGGGCCGGTCAGCAGCACATGGTCGAAGGAGTCCACG
>Ga0307508_10006836_pt1 | contig 10670 bp, 7 predicted proteins | sample 9_EM_MG_FD_203089 | JGI IMG/M metagenome (GOLD analysis project Ga0307508, IMG submission 203089) | Populus trichocarpa ectomycorrhiza microbial communities from riparian zone in the Pacific Northwest, United States - 9_EM | ecosystem: Host-associated > Plants > Roots > Unclassified | place...
CACCACCGGGGTGAGTACTTCACCGTCCGCGGACCGCTCAACATCTCCCGTCCGCCGCAGGGGCATCCGGTGACCTTCCAGGCCCGACTCGCCGCGTCGGGGCTGGAGTTCGCCGCCCGGCACGGGGAGGTCGTGTTCACCGAGGAACAGGAGCTGTCCACCGCGCAGGCCCTGTACGCCGACATCAAGACACGCGCCGCCGAACAGGGCCGCGACCCCGCCCACGTCCTGATCTGGCCGAAGCTCACCCCGCTTGCCACCCCCGAGCGGACCGCCGACCACATCGAGACCTGGTTCCGCGCCGGAGCCGCCGACGGCTTCCACCTCACCCAACAGCCGGACGGCGCGGAGGAGTTCGTGGACGAAGTCGTGCCGCTCCTCCAGCGGCGCGGGCTGCTGCGCACCGAGTACGAGGGCACCACCCTGCGCGAGAACCTCGGGCTGCCGCGCCCGGCCGCGCGGCACCTGGAGAAGGCGGACCGATGAGCGAGCGCACCGACCCAAAGCGCACCGACCCAAAGCGCACCGACCAACTCCACCTCAACGCCTTCCTCAAGCCGCCCGGCGAGTACCTCGCCGCCTGGCGGCACCCGGACACCGCCGCGGACGCGGGCGTGAACATCCGGGAGGTCCTCTCCTACGCCCGGACCGCCGAACGGGCCGCGTTCGACGCGGTGTTCCTCGCCGACCTCGTCGGGGTGCCGTTCGCGAGCGAGGACGTCCTCAGCCGGGTCAGTGTCGTCAACGACTCCTTCGAACCGACGACCCTGCTGGCCGCGCTCGCCGCCGGCACCTCCCGGATCGGCCTCGTGGCCACCGCCTCGACCAGTTACAACGAACCGCACCAGGTGGCCCGTACGTTCGCCTCCGTCGACCGGATCTCCGGCGGCCGGGCCGGCTGGAACGTCGTGACCTCCCTCAACGACGGAGAGGCCCGCAACTTCGGCCTGGACACCCACCTCGACCACGCCACCCGCTACGAACGGGCCGAGAAGTTCCACGACGAGGTGACAGGACTGTGGGACGCGGCTCCGCCCCCGCAGGGCCGGCCCGTCATCGTGCAGGCCGGTGCCTCCGAGGCGGGCAAGAACCTCGCCTCCCGCATCGCCGACGTCATCTTCTCCGGCATCAAGGACCTCGGCCGGGCCCAGGAGTTCTACGCCGAGATCAAGGAGCGCGCCGCCGCTCACGGCCGCGACCCGGACCACCTCAAGGTGCTCCCGGGACTCTCCGTCGTCACCGCGCCCACCGAGTCCGAGGCCCGCGAGAAGCTGGCCCGGCTCACCGAACTCCTGCCCCCGCAGGTCGCGTTGGCCGACCTGTCGTACTGGCTCGGCGGCTTCGACCTCAGCCCCTACCCGCTCGACGGACCCCTCCCCGAGCTCCCGGAGTCCAACCAGTCGCAGACCGCCCAGCAGCAGATCTACGACGACGCCCGCAGCGACAACCTCACCATCCGAGACCTGGTCCGCCGGGTCGCGGCCGACGACCGCACGATCACCGGCACCCCGCAGCAGATCGCCGACCACATCGAGGAGTGGTTCCAGGGCCGCGCCGCCGACGGCTTCAACGTGATCTTCCCGTATCTGCCGGGCACCCTCGACGACTTCGCCGACCTGGTGATCCCGGAACTGCGCCGCCGCGGCCTGTTCCGCACGCACTACACCGGCAGCACGCTCCGCGACCACCTCGGGCTGCCCCACCCCGCCCGCACCGCACCCGCAGAGAGGACGTCATGACCACCACCGTCAGCACTCTCGAGATCCACCGCGCAGGACCCCGCTTCGGCGCCGAGATCACCGGCGTCGACCTGACCGCCCCCGTCGACACCGCCACCGCCGACGCACTGCGGCAGGCCTTCCGGGAGCACAAGGTGCTCGTCTTCCGGGGCCAGCACCTGACGCCCGATCAGCACGTGGCCGCCGTCGGCCTGTTCGCGGAGCCCTTCGACCACCCGACCGCCGTCAAGGACCCGGCCAACCCGCTGGTCTACCCGTACAACGTCCACAAGACCGGCAAGGCCGGCACCTGGCACATCGGCGGCCTGTGGCGCGACCCCGTCTTCGCCATCGAGTCGCTGACCTACGAGGTGGTGCCCGAACTGGGCGGCCACACCCTCTGGGCCGACCTCCAGGCGGCCTACGACGACCTGTCCGAGCCGTTCAAGACGTTGCTGGAATCCGTCAGCGCGGTCTACGACGGCAACGCCGAGAACTACGCGCAGGGCAGCAAGCGGACCGCGACCGGCCCGACGACCGAGCACCCGGTCGTGTTCACGCACCCGGTCACGGGCCGCAAGGGCCTCTTCCTCAGCACCTCGGCCAAGGGCCTGACCGGAGTCACCCCCGCGGAGAGCAGGGTCCTCCTCGACCACCTGCTCCGGCACGCCTCCTCGCCGGACTACACCATCCGCTTCGGCTGGCGCCCCGGCGACTTCGTCCTCTGGGACAACCGGGCGACCTGGCACTACGCCGTGGACGACTACGGCGACGGGGCGCGCGTCTACCGCAAGGTGATCGGTGTGGAGCCCGAGCGGCACGCCTGAATGCGCCCGGGAGACGACCGCCGCAGACCTCCCGCGCGGGACGACTGAATGCCCCCGGACGACGAGCGCGCCGCCCGCCGGGTCCTCGCGGTGTGCCTCGCCGCCGGGGCGACGACCCTGCTCGACCAGGCGGTCCTCAACATCGCCGTGCCCAGCCTGCGCCAGTCGCTCGGGGCCGCCCCGGCGGATGTCCAGTGGATCGTGGCCGGGTACTCGCTGGCCTTCGGGCTCGCCCTCGTCCCCGGTGGCAGCCTCGGTGACCTGTACGGCCGCAAGTGGCTGTTCGTCGCCGGCGTGGCCGTCTTCCTCCTCGCGGGGGTGGCGGCCGCGACCGGCACGGCACCGGGAACCGTGATCGGCGCCCGGCTGGTGCAGGGTGCCGCGGCCGGGGTCGTCAACTCCCAGGTGATCGGCATCATCCAGGACGTCTTCCGGGGCGCGGACCGGGGCCGTGCGCTCGGGCTGTACGCGGTCACGGGCGGAGTCGCCGCGGCACTCGGCCCGCCCCTCGGCGGAGCGCTCGTCGCCGCCCTCGGCCCCGGGGCGGGCTGGCGGTGCTGTCTGCTGCTGAGCGCCCCCTGCGCGGTGGCCACCCTGACCCTCGCGGTCCGCCGGCTCCCGCCACCCCGCCGTACCGCCGGGACTCCCGTCCCGACGTCCTCGGTCTCGTGCTGTCCTGCGGGTGCACGCTGGCGCTGATGGTGCCCTTCATCCGCACCCCGGACAGCGGGCGGGCGGCACTCGGCTGGGCCCTCGCCGTCTCCGTCCTGGCCTGCGCCTTCGTCGTACGCCAGCGCCGGGCCCGGCAGCCGCTGGTGCATCCGGCGCTGGCGTCCTCCCGCCACTACGGGCTGGGCACGGCGGTCGCCATGGCACAGTTCGGGTCCTCGATGGCCGCCACCCTCGTGCTCACCGTCTTCCTCCAGGACGGCCTCGGACTCTCCGCCCTGCTCACCGCGGTGGTGACGCTCCCCGCCGCCGTCGCGATGGGCGTCGCCTCGGCGCTCTCCTGGCGGATCGTCCGGCGGATCGGCCCGCGCACGGTGACCGCCGGGCTCACCCTAGGCATCGCCGCCGCCCTGGCCGGAGCGCTGGCCGCCCTCCGCGTGCCGGGCGCGGGACTGCCGCTCGCCCTCGCCGGAACCCAGCTGCTCACGGGCGCCGCCGGAGGGCTCACCGTCGCGCCCAACCAGACCGAGGTGCTGCGGCACGCCCCGCCCGAGGCCGCCGGGGTGAGCGGCGGCATCCTCCAGATGGCCCAGCGCATCGCGGCCGCCGTCTGCCTCAGCGCGGTCTCGGCGGTCTACCTGCACACCGACCGCCCCCGGGCCGCGTACGCGCTCGCCTCCTGCGTCTGCGCCGCCCTCCTCGCCGTAGCCTTGGTGCTGTCACTGCTGCGCCAGAACGCCACGCCACCGCGTACGCCGGCACCCCTGGCCCGTTTCGTGTCGCCGAAGGAGAGCCGCTCATGACCGAGTTCCCCACCGCACGAGACGTACGGTCCACCCCCGAAGGCCTGCTGTGGGAGCCCAGCGAGCGCTGGGTGCGCGGCCTGAAGGGGGACGCCACCGTCGTCGACAGCCGGCATCCCGTCCTCGTCTGGGAGCCGGACGTGCCCGTCCCGCTGTACGTCTTCCCGCGCGCCGACGTCCGCGAGGACCTGCTGCGCCCCGCGAAGAACCCGGCGACCGGCACCCACACCGGATCGCAGGTCTTCTACGACCTCGAAGTCGACGGCGAACTCGTGGAGAACGCGGCCTGGACCTTCCCGGCCGCCGACCTGGCCGACCACATCGCCTTCGCCTGGTTCCTGCGCTGGGGCACCGGCCTCGACCGCTGGTACGAGGAGGAGGAAGAGATCTTCATCCACCCCCGTGACCCGCACAAACGCGTCGACGCCATGCCCAGCAGCCGCCATGTCCGGGTCGAGATCGACGGGACGGTCGTCGCCGACACCCGCCGGCCCGTGCTGCTCTTCGAGACGAGCCTGCCCACGCGGTACTACATCCCGCGCGAGGACGTTCGCCTCGACCTGCTCGAAGCCACCGACCACCGCACCGGCTGCCCCTACAAGGGCGTCGCCGAGTACTGGTCGACGGGCGGCCACGCGAACATCGTCTGGAGCTATCCGGACCCGCTCCCCGCCGTGGGCGCGGTCAAGGGCCTGCTCGCGTTCTTCAACGAGGCCGTCGACATCACCGTGGACGGGGAGCGCCTTGAGCGCCCGGTGACGCCGTTCACCGGGACCGTGAAGTGATCAGGGCTGCCCGCCCCGCTCCAGCGGAATCCGCTCGCCCGCCTCGACCGCGACCGGCAGCCGGTTCTCGGTGGGCGGGAGCGGGCAGGTCGCCAGGTCGGTGTAGGCGCAGGGCAGGTTGCCCGCGCGGTTGAAGTCGAGCGTGACCTTGCCGTCGGCGTCGGGCGCGGCGATCTGGAGGGAGCGGTTGGCCGCGTACGTCGTCACGCCCGAGGTCTTGTCGGTGAACAGCGCCATCAGGGCGCCGGGGCCACGACCGTTGAACGCGGTGAGCCGGTGCACCTCGCCGGCCAGCTCGAACTCGACCTGCCCGGGGGAGTCGTAGACGTGCTCCAGGCCCTCCACCGCGGCCCCCACGGTCACCGGGCGCGGCTCCTCGAAGGGCAGGAAACGGCCCTCGACCACCCAGCGCGGGTCCGGGGCGTAGGCAGGGGTGTACGTGAACGCCGTACGCAACGCGCTGTCGGGGTGGCGGGGGCGCAGGATGTCGTTGCCGCCACGCCTGGCGATCTCCAGCTGGGCGTCACCCCACGCGGCGTACACACTGTCCCGCTCGGCGAGGACACCGAACGCGTACCGGCCGCGCACCGCCCGGCCGTCGACGGTCAGCTCCTCGCCCTCGTCCAGCTCGACCACCACGCCGTCGGCGTCGGCCGACCAGGCGCCGGGGGCGTCCTCGAAGCGGCTCGGTTCCGGGCTCAGCCAGTGCAGGCCGGTGATCGCGAGGAAACCGTGCGGTCCGGAGAGCACCTCCTCCTTCTGCCGGTGCCACGCTTCCCACTCCTGAACGAAGCCCATGTCCACTCCTTGGTACGGCAGCCGTCCTGTCCTCGGTGACAACCCCCGTACCAGCGCGGATCATCCCGAAACACACGCCGACACGTGACCTGACTCTCATGGCCACCGGCGGTCTTTGCCGAGACCATGGGGGCGTCACCGACAGGCCGAAGGGAACGGGAATGCTCCGCAAGGTACTGGTCGCCAACCGTGGTGAGATCGCGATCCGCGCTTTCCGCGCGGGTTATGAGGTGGGTGCGAGGACGGTCGCCGTCTTCCCGCACGAGGACCGCAACTCACTGCACCGACTCAAAGCCGACGAGGCCTACGAGATCGGCGAACCGGGGCATCCCGTGCGGGCGTATCTCTCCGTCGACGAGATCATCCGCGCCGCCCGGCAGGCCGGCGCCGACGCCGTCTACCCCGGCTACGGCTTCCTCTCCGAGAACCCCGAGCTGGCCCGGGCCTGTGAGGAGGAGGGCATCACCTTCGTCGGCCCGAGCGCGGACATCCTCGAACTGACCGGCAACAAGGCCCGCGCGGTGGCCGCCGCCCGCGCCGCCGGAGTCCCGGTCCTCGGCTCCTCGGCCCCCTCCACCGACGTGGACGAGCTGGTCAGGGCCGCCGAGGACGTCGGCTTCCCGGTGTTCGTGAAGGCCGTCGCGGGCGGCGGCGGACGCGGCATGCGGCGCGTCGAGAGCCCCGCCCAGTTGCGCGAGTCCATCGAGGCGGCCGCGCGTGAGGCGGCCTCCGCCTTCGGCGACTCGACCGTCTTCCTGGAGAAGGCCGTCGTCGAGCCCCGCCACATCGAGGTGCAGATCCTCGCCGACGGCCACGGCAACGTCATCCACCTCTACGAACGCGACTGTTCGGTGCAGCGCCGCCACCAGAAGGTGATCGAGCTCGCCCCCGCGCCCAACCTCGACCCGGACCTGCGCGACCGCATGTGCGCCGACGCCGTGCGCTTCGCCCGCGAGATCGGCTACCGCAACGCCGGCACCGTCGAGTTCCTCCTCGACCGCGAGGGCAACCACGTCTTCATCGAGATGAACCCGCGCATCCAGGTCGAGCACACGGTCACCGAGGAGGTCACCGACGTCGACCTCGTCCAGGCCCAGCTGCGCATCGCCGCCGGCGCCACCCTCGCCGACCTCGGCCTCTCCCAGGAGACGGTGCAGCTGCACGGCGCCGCCCTCCAGTGCCGTATCACCACCGAGGACCCCGCCAACGGCTTCCGCCCCGACACCGGCCGCATCAGCGCCTACCGCTCGCCCGGCGGCTCCGGCATCCGCCTCGACGGCGGCACCACCCACGCCGGTACGGAGATCAGCGCCCACTTCGACTCGATGCTGGTCAAGCTCTCCTGCCGGGGCCGGGACTTCACCACCGCCGTCAACCGGGCCCGGCGCGCCGTCGCCGAGTTCCGCATCCGGGGCGTGGCCACCAACATCCCGTTCCTCCAGGCCGTCCTCGACGACCCGGACTTCCAGGCGGGCAACGTCACCACCTCGTTCATCGAGCAGCGCCCGCACCTGCTGACCGCCCGCCACTCGGCCGACCGCGGCACCAAGCTGCTCACCTACCTCGCCGACGTGACGGTGAACAAGCCGCACGGCGAGCGGCCCGACCTGATCGAGCCCGTCTCCAAGCTGCCCAGGACACCGGAGATCGAGCCGCCCGCCGGTTCCAAGCAGAAGCTCACCCAACTGGGCCCCGAGGGCTTCGCCCGCTGGCTGCGCGAGTCGCCGACGATCGGTGTCACCGACACCACCTTCCGCGACGCCCACCAGTCGCTGCTGGCCACGCGCGTGCGTACCAAGGACATGCTCGCCGTCGCCCCGCTCGTCGCCCGCACCCTGCCCGAACTGCTCTCCCTGGAGTGCTGGGGCGGTGCCACCTACGACGTGGCCCTGCGCTTCCTCGCCGAGGACCCCTGGGAGCGCCTCGCCGCCCTGCGCGAGGCCGTCCCCAACCTCTGCCTCCAGATGCTGCTGCGCGGCCGCAACACCGTCGGCTACACCCCCTACCCGACTGAGGTGACGGACGCCTTCGTGGAGGAGGCCGCCGAGACCGGCATCGACATCTTCCGCATCTTCGACGCCCTCAACGACGTCAGCCAGATGCGGCCCGCCATCGACGCCGTGCGGGCCACGGGCACCGCGGTCGCCGAGGTCGCGCTCTGCTACACCTCCGACCTGTCCGACCCGAACGAGCGCCTCTACACCCTCGACTACTACCTCCGCCTCGCCGAGCAGATCGTCGACGCGGGCGCCCACGTCCTGGCGATCAAGGACATGGCGGGTCTGCTGCGCGCCCCCGCCGCGGCGAAGCTCGTCTCGGCGCTGCGCCGCGAGTTCGATCTGCCGGTGCATCTGCACACCCATGACACGACGGGCGGTCAGCTGGCCACCTACCTGGCCGCGATCCAGGCCGGCGCGGACGCGGTGGACGGCGCGGTCGCCTCCATGGCGGGCACCACCTCCCAGCCCTCGCTGTCGGCGATCGTGGCGGCCACCGACCACACGGACCGGCCGACCGGCCTCGACCTGCGGGCCGTCGGCGACCTGGAGCCGTACTGGGAGAGCGTCCGCAAGATCTACGCGCCGTTCGAGGCGGGCCTCGCCTCCCCGACCGGGCGCGTCTACGACCACGAGATCCCCGGCGGCCAGCTCTCCAACCTGCGCACCCAGGCCGTCGCGCTCGGCCTCGGCGACCGCTTCGAGGACATCGAGGCGATGTACGCCGCCGCCGACCGCATCCTCGGCCACCTGGTGAAGGTCACCCCCTCCTCCAAGGTGGTCGGCGACCTCGCCCTGCACCTCGTCGGCGCGGGTGTGTCGCCGAAGGAGTTCGAGGAGACCCCGGACCGCTTCGACATCCCGGACTCCGTGATCGGCTTCCTCCGCGGCGAGCTGGGCACCCCGCCCGGCGGCTGGCCCGAGCCCTTCCGCACCAAGGCCCTCCAGGGCCGCGCCGACGCCAAGCCCGTCCAGGAGCTGAACGCCGAGGACCGCACGGGCCTGGAGAAGGACCGGCGCTCGACGCTCAACCGCCTTCTGTTCCCCGGCCCGACGCGCGAGTACGAGACACACCGTCAGTCCTACGGCGACACCAGCCTCCTGGACAGCAAGGACTTCTTCTACGGCCTCAGGCCGGGCAAGGAGTACGCCGTCGACCTCGAACCCGGTGTCCGGCTCCTCATCGCCCTGGAGGCCATCGGCGAGGCCGACGAACGCGGCCTGCGCAACGTGATGTCCACCCTCAACGGCCAGCTGCGGCCCATCCAGATCCGCGACATCGCGGCCTCCTCCGACATCCCGACCACCGAGAAGGCCGACCGCTCCGACCCCGGCCATGTCGCGGCCCCGTTCGCCGGAGTGGTCACGCTCGCGGTCGCCGAGGGCGACGAGGTGGCGGCCGGGGCGACCGTGGCCACCATCGAGGCCATGAAGATGGAGGCCACCATCACCGCCTCGAAGGCCGGCCGGGTCTCCCGTCTCGCCATCAGCAGGATCCAGCAGGTGGAGGGCGGCGACCTGCTGGTCGAGATCGGCTGAGGCGGAACGGCGATGCCCGCTTCCATATAGGTCATCACCATTGCGGCCTTCTCCGAGCCGTCCGAGGCTGGACCCCTGGACGCACGCGTCCACGCGCGCGTCGGGCGGCGAGGAGGACGGGCCATGACGACCCACGGCACACCGGACGCCGAGCGGCAGCGGCTGGCGGAGGCCGACGCGGGTACGGTGCCCTGGCGACGCTGGGGCCCGTACCTGAGCGAGCGGCAGTGGGGCACGGTCCGGGAGGACTACAGCCCCGACGAGCAGGCCTGGTCGTACTTCAGCCACGAACAGGCCCGCTCCCGCGCCTACCGCTGGGGCGAGGACGGCATCGCCGGCGTCAGCGACGACAAGCAGCGGCTGTGCCTCGCCCTGGCCCTGTGGAACGGCCGCGACCCGATCCTCAAGGAGCGGATGTTCGGGCTGACCAACGACGAGGGCGTCCACGGCGAGGACGTGAAGGAGTGCTACTTCTATCTCGACAGCACGCCCACGCACTCGTACATGAAGTTCCTCTACAAGTATCCGCAGGGGGAGTACCCCTACGGCGACCTGGTGGCCACCAACCGGACCCGCAAGGACGACGGCCGCCGCGGCTTCGAGTACGAGCTCCTCGACACGGGCGTCTTCGACGAGGACCGCTACTTCGACGTGTTCGTCGAGTACGCGAAGGCGGGACCGGAAGACCTGCTGATCGAGATCACCGCGCACAACCGCGGCCCCGCCGACGCGGTGCTGCACCTCCTGCCGACCCTCTGGTTCCGGCACACCTGGTCGTGGGCGGGCGGCACGGCCGTACCGAGTCTGCGGCGGACACCGGACGCGATCCGCGCCGACCACGAGGAACTGGGCCCGCGCTGGCTGTACTTCGACACGAACGCCCCCGCGCTGTTCACCGAGAACGAGACGAACAACGAGCTGATCTTCGGCAGCCCGAACGCCACGCCGTACGTCAAGGACGGCATCCATCGCCGTGTCGTCCTCGGCGAGACCGGCGCCGTAAACCCGGAGCGCACCGGCACCAAGGCGTCCGTCCACCATGAGCTGACCGTCCCCGGCGGTGGGAGCGTGACCGTCCGGCTGCGCCTGAGCGATACCGAACTGGCCGACCCCTGGGGGGAGTTCGGCGCCACCCTCGACACGCGCCGGACCGAGGCGGACACCTTCTACGAAGGAGTCACCCCCGACGGGATGAGCGAGGACGAGCGGCGGCTGGTCCGGCAGGCGCTGGCCGGGATGCTGTGGAGCAAGCAGTACTACCACTTCGACGTCGAGGCCTGGCTGGCCGAGCGCCACGGCGATCCGTTCGGCGTCCCCCCGGACAGGCGCGACAGCGCCTGGTACCACCTGATCGGCGACGACGTCCTGTCGATGCCGGACACCTGGGAGTATCCGTGGTTCGCGGCGTGGGACCTGGCCTTCCACGCCGTCGCCCTGTCGATGGTCGACATCGGCTTCGCCAAGGGCCAGCTCGACCTGCTGCTGAGCCGCCGCTATCTCCACCCCAACGGCCAGATCCCCGCGTACGAATGGA
>Ga0307508_10006837_pt1 | contig 10669 bp, 8 predicted proteins | sample 9_EM_MG_FD_203089 | JGI IMG/M metagenome (GOLD analysis project Ga0307508, IMG submission 203089) | Populus trichocarpa ectomycorrhiza microbial communities from riparian zone in the Pacific Northwest, United States - 9_EM | ecosystem: Host-associated > Plants > Roots > Unclassified | place...
AGGCGAAGGGGCGCCGGTAGGAGGGCTTCTCGTGCACGGTCTCGGCCCGAGCGTTGATCATCTTCGCCCCGCCCCCGGGGGACTTCGACCAGGACGGCACCAGGCCCCACTTCAGCGTCCGCAGCTGGCGGACCGGCCCCGGCCCGGCGGCCTCGGCCCCGGGGCCCTTCAGCGGGCGTTCGAGCACCGCGTACACGTCCTTGGTGGGCGCGACGTTCCAGTCGGGCGCCAAAGTCTCCTCCGGCTCCCACTTCTCCACCCCGAAGACCCCGACCAGATCCTCGGGTCTCCGGCTCGCTGCGTATCGACCGCACATAGGTGCCACACTGCCACGACGCCAACCGACGCGAGGAGCCGCCCGCACATGGACGCAACGAACGCCGCCGATCTGTGGGACCGGGTCGTGGGCGCCCAGCCCGACCCCACACTGTGGCTGGTCGCCTCCACCGGGCTCATCGCCCTCGCCGTCGTCGTCTTCCGCACCTCCTGGCGCATATCCCGCAACGCGATCACCATCGCCCACGAGGGCGGCCACGGACTGGTCGCGCTGCTCAGCGGGCGGCGCCTGGACGGCATACGGCTGCACTCGGACACCTCCGGGCTGACCGTCTCGCGCGGCAAGCCCACCGGCATCGGCATGGTCCTCACGGCGGCCGCCGGCTACACCGCGCCTTCCCTGATCGGGCTGCTGGGCGCCCTGCTGCTGGCCGCCAACCACATCACCGCGCTGCTGTGGGGCACGACGGGACTGCTCGCCGTGATGCTGGTGATGATCCGTAACGCGTACGGCGTGCTCACGGTCGTCACCGCCGGGGCCGCCTTCTTCCTCGTCTCCTGGCTGACCGGGCCGGACATACAGGCCGCGTTCGCCTACGGCGTGGTGTGGTTCCTGCTGCTCGGCGGCGTCCGTCCGGCCTTCGAACTCCAGCGCAAGCGGCGGTCCGGCGGCGCGTACGACTCCGACCCCGATCAGCTGGCCCGGCTCACCAATGTGCCGGCCGTGGCGTGGCTGCTGCTCTTCCACGTCGTCTCGCTGTGCTCGCTGATCGGCGGCGGCAGTCAGCTGCTGCGGCTCTGAGCCCGCGCGGGTGAGCCGCACAAGCTCCCGGCGTACCCCTCCACCGCCTGTACCAGCGCTGTGTTTCGACAGGGTTTCGCCACTTTTGATCAAGATTCGCACTCTCGGTGAGCCACTAAAGTGAGACCCATGACCGGCATTGAGACTTCCCCGGGCGATCACACCGCCCTCTGGCCCGCCCCGACCGCCGACAGGGCGGTCGACGCGACCGTCACCGTGCCCGGATCGAAGTCCGTCACCAACCGCGGCCTGATCCTGGCCGCGCTCGCCGCCGAGCCCGGCTGGCTGCGCCGGCCGCTGCGCTCCCGCGACACCCTGCTGATGGCCGACGCGCTGCGCGCGATGGGCGTCGGCATCGAGGAGACGGTCTCCGACGGCGCCTTCGGCGCGGGCGGCTCCTCCGGCGGCGGCGGGGCATGGCGGGTCATCCCCGCCGGACTGCACGGCCCGGCCACCATCGACGTCGGCAACGCGGGCACCGTGATGCGCTTCCTGCCGCCGGTCGCCTCCCTCGCCGACGGCCCGGTCCGCTTCGACGGCGACCCGCGCTCGTACGAGCGCCCGCTGCACGGCGTGATCGACGCCCTGCGCGTGCTCGGCGCCCGCATCGACGACGACGGCCGCGGCGCGCTGCCGATGACCGTGCACGGCGGCGGGGCGCTGGACGGCGGCCCGGTCCGCATCGACGCCTCCGCGTCGTCCCAGTTCGTCAGCGCGCTGCTGCTCTCCGCGCCGCGCTTCAACCAGGGCGTCGAGGTGCGCCACATCGGCGCCGCGCTGCCCTCCCTGCCGCACATCCGGATGACCGTCGACATGCTGCGCGCGGCGGGCGCCCGGGTCGACACCCCGGAGGCGGGCGGCGAGCAGGGCGTCTGGCGGGTCGCGCCGAGCGCGCTGCTCGGCCGGGACCTGGTCGTCGAGCCCGATCTGTCCAACGCGGCGCCGTTCCTGGCCGCCGCCCTGGTCACCGGCGGCCGGGTGACCATCCCGGACTGGCCGGAGCACACCACCCAGCCCGGTGACGCGCTGCGCCGGATCTTCACCGACATGGGCGGTTCCTGCGAGCTGACCGACGCCGGGCTGACCTTCACCGGCACCGGCCGGATCACCGGCATCGACGCCGATCTGCACGAGGTCGGCGAGCTGACCCCGGTGATCGCGGCGGTCGCGGCGCTGGCCGACTCCGAGTCCGTGCTGCGCGGCATCGCCCATCTGCGGCTCCACGAGACCGACCGGCTGGCCGCCCTCGCCAAGGAGATCAACGAACTCGGCGGCGAGGTCGCGGAGACCGAGGACGGGCTGCACATCCGCCCGCGCCCGCTGCACGGCGGGATCTTCCACACCTACGAGGACCACCGGCTGGCCACCGCCGCCGCCGTCCTGGGCCTGACCGTGGAGGGCGTCCAGATCGAGAACGTGGCGACCACCGCCAAGACGCTGCCCGACTTCCCCGGGCTGTGGACCGGAATGCTCGACGCGACAACAGCCGCCGCGCGGAGAGTCTGAGGGCGTCTCCGCCATGCGCCGCTACGGCAAGCACACCGACGAGGACGACGTTCGGGTCCGCCCGAACCGCAAGGGCAATCGTCCGCGTACCCATATCCGCCCCAAACACGAGGACGCCTCCGAGGGCATGGTCCTGACCGTCGACCGCGGGCGGCTCCATGTCCTCATCGGGGACCGCACGATCATCGCGATGAAGGCCCGCGAACTCGGCCGCAAGGGCGTCGTGGTCGGCGACCGGGTCGCGGTCGTCGGCGACCTGTCCGGCGCCAAGGACACCCTCGCGCGCGTGGTGCGCGTCGAGGAGCGGTCCTCGGTGCTGCGCCGCACCGCCGATGACGACGACCCGTTCGAGCGGGTGGTCGTCGCCAACGCCGAGCAGCTGGCCATCGTCACCGCCTTGGCCGACCCCGAGCCGCGGCCGCGGCTGATCGACCGCTGTCTGGTCGCCGCGTTCGACGCCGGGCTCGAACCGCTGCTCGTCCTCACCAAGTCCGATCTGGCGTCCGCCGACGGCCTCCTGGAGACCTACCGGACGCTCGGCGTGCCGTATGTCGTCACCAACCGCGACGAGCTGGCCGGGGGCGAGGCCGCGGAGCGGGTGCGGGAGCGGCTGGCGGACCGGATGACGGTCTTCGTCGGCCACTCCGGCGTCGGCAAGACCACCTTGGTCAACGCGCTGGTGCCGGAGCGCAAACGGGCCACCGGACGGGTGAACGCGGTCACCGGCCGCGGCCGCCACACCACCACCTCGGCGCTCGCGCTGCCCCTTCCGGACGACAAGGGGTGGGTGATCGACACCCCGGGCGTACGGTCCTTCGGACTGCACCATGTGGACCCCACCCGGGTCATCCACGCCTTCCCCGATCTGCAGCCGGGCACCGACGAGTGCCCGCGCGCCTGCAGCCACGACGAACCGGACTGCGCCCTGGACCAGTGGGTGACCGACGGCCACGCCGACCCGGCCCGGCTGTACTCCCTGCGGAGGCTGCTGGCCACCCGCGAGCGGCGGGAGGGCGACTGACCCGCCCCGCCGACGCGGTGTTTGTCGCCCACCGCCGGAGTAAATGGATAATCACATCCGGCGCCCCTGGCCAGAACCCAGGCGGGCGAGACAGCAGCCCTGAAACCCTTACGGGAGGACATCTGTGTGACTCCTCCCCCTCCCGCAGGAGGGGGCTTCTCGCTCGGCCGCCATGGCGACCTCACGACGGCCAAGCCCTGACCGGCACCCAACGGCGCAACACAAAGCGTTGCGGGTCGACAGCGCTCCGCGTCAACGCGTGAAGGAGATTCGATGGCGTGGCTGCTGGTCGTCGTCGCCGGGATTCTGGAAACGGGCTTCGCCGTCTGTCTCAAGCTCTCGCACGGCTTCACCAGGCTCTGGCCGACGGTCGCGTTCTGCGCGTTCGCGCTCGGCAGCTTCGGGCTGCTGACGCTGTCCCTGAAGAAGCTCGACGTGGGGCCCGCGTACGCGGTGTGGACGGGCATCGGAGCGGCCGGGACGGCGATCTACGGGATGGTCTTCCTCAACGACCTGGTCTCCGTACTGAAGGTCGTCTCCATCACGCTGGTGATCATCGGCGTGGTGGGCCTCCAGCTCTCCGGCTCGGGGCACTAGCAACTCTGGGCGAGCGCGCCGCGTACCGCGCTCGCCACCTCCACCGCGGGCGCGGGCACCAGGACGTACGACAGCGCCAGCCGCGCGGCCGTGTCGCAGGCCCGGGCCAGCTCCACCGGACCGGCGCGAGCGGGGCGAGCGCGGCGGACCGGCTGCCGGGGTCAGGCGCGAGCAAGAATTCACGCGCTGCGGGCATCGTCGCCTCCCGGGCCCCTTCGCGTGCACAGAGTTGACGGTCCGCCAGATACTGTCAAGAGCCTCCTGTGGATCACCCTGGTGCGGATCGATACTGTTCGGCCATGGCCGACTACCACGATGACCTGCGTTTCGCCCATGTACTGGCCGACGCCGCCGACGCCACGACCATGGAGCGGTTCAAGGCGCTCGACCTCAAGGTCGAGACGAAACCCGACATGACGCCGGTGAGCGAGGCCGACAAGGCGGCCGAGGAGCTGATCCGCTCCCAGCTCCAGCGCGCCCGCCCGCGGGACGCGTTCCTCGGCGAGGAATTCGGCAGCCAGGGCACCGGCCCGCGCCGCTGGGTGGTCGACCCGATCGACGGCACCAAGAACTATGTGCGCGGGGTTCCGGTCTGGGCCACCCTGATCGCGCTCATGGAGCGCGGCGCGGGCGGCGACCGGCCCGTGGTCGGCGTGGTCTCCGCACCGGCGCTGGGCCGCCGCTGGTGGGCCGCCGAGGGGCTCGGGGCGTACACCGGCCGGAGCCTGTCGTCGGCGAGCCGGCTGCACGTCTCGAAGGTGGCCGACCTGGGTGACGCGTCGTTCGCGTACTCCTCGCTCAGCGGCTGGGAGGAGCGCGGCAAGCTGAACGACTTCCTCGACCTGACCCGCGCCTGCTGGCGCACCCGCGGCTACGGCGACTTCTGGCCGTACATGATGGTCGCCGAGGGGTCGGTGGACCTGTGCGCCGAGCCGGAGCTGTCGCTGTGGGACATGGCGGCGAACGCGGTGATCGTCCAGGAGGCGGGCGGCCGCTTCACCGGGCTCGACGGCGTACCGGGCCCGAACAGCGGCAACGCGGCGGCGTCCAACGGGCTGCTGCACGGCGCGGTGCTGGATTACCTCGGCTCGTAACGTCGCACGCGGAGCGTATGGGCGCGCGCTAAGCGGTAGCTCGGCTTCCGCGCGCCCTTGTTGTGCCCACCGGAGCATGTGAACATGAGAATCCAGAGCCTTGTGAACTTGTGAATCCGTTCTCGAACGCGATCCGCGGCTGCGATGTACGGATTCCGCCAAGGAGGTGGACCCATCCATGCCCATGTACGTCCGCGACGCCATGAGCTCAGTGATCCTCACCATCGGCCCCGCGCATACGCTCCGCCAGGCCGCCCGGCTGATGTCCGCCCGCCGGGTCGGGTCGGCCATCGTGCTCGACCCCGACACCAGCGGGCCCGGCATCCTCACCGAGCGGGACATCCTCAACTCCATCGGCGCGGGCCAGGACCCGGACCAGGAGACCGCACACGCCCACACCACCGCCGACGCCGTCTTCGCCGCCCCCGGGTGGAGCCTGGCGGAGGCCGCCCGCGCGATGAGCCAGGGCGGCTTCCGCCACCTCATCGTCCTGGAGGCGGGCGACCCGGTCGGCGTGGTGTCGGTGCGCGACATCATCCGCTGCTGGGCCCCGGCCCCGCAGCCCGTACCGGCCTGACCCGCCCCACACCCCCACCTTGGACACCGTCTAAACAAAGAGGGCATTGAAACCAATACCCGATCCGGTCATGGACGCGGCCACTGCTACCCTTTCCTTATCTGACTGATAGGTGAATGGCATGAGTGACCTGCTGAAACGACTCCGGGGACGCGGCTGGCGGCTGACCGCGCAGCGGCGTGTCGTCGCCGAGGTCCTCGACGGGGACCACGTGCACTACACCGCCGACGAGGTACACGCGCGGGCGGCCGGCCGTCTGCCCGAGATCTCCCGCGCGACGGTGTACAACACCCTCGGCGAGCTGGTCTCGCTCGGCGAGGTGATCGAGGTCAGCACGGACGGCAGGGCGAAGCGTTACGACCCGAACGCGCACCACGCGCACCAGCACCTGGTGTGCGCGCGCTGCGGGACGATCCGCGACGTCCACCCCGTCGGCGACCCGCTGGCCGACCTGCCCGCGCGGGAACGCTTCGGCTTCGCGGTCTCCACGGCCGAGGTGACCTACCGGGGCATCTGCCCCGACTGCGCGGCCTGACCGCGCCCCGGGCGCGGCGCCACCCGGCGCCCCGCCCGGGACTGCGAGCGCACACATGACGAAGGGCCCGGATCTTTGAAGATCCGGGCCCTTCGTTCTCGTAGCGGGGACAGGATTTGAACCTGCGACCTCTGGGTTATGAGCCCAGCGAGCTACCGAGCTGCTCCACCCCGCGTCGGTGTGGTGAAACATTAACCCGAGGCCAACGCCGGAAGCAAACCGGTTACCCGGACGTCACCCGCGACGGCCCTACGAAGGCCCCGCGAAGGCCCGCGACAGCCCCGGCGGAGTCCGCGCGGGGCCCCGCCGGGGCCGCGCGCGGAGGGGCTACGCGGTCAGTTCCTGCTGCAGCGCGTCCCGCAGCCGGGCCGCCCGCTCGGCGACCTCCGCCGGGCCCAGCTCGACCGCACGGGCGCACCACCGCTGTCCCTCGGTCAGGGCGCCGCGGCGGGCCGCGAGCAGCGCCAGGCGCAGCGCGGCGCGGCCGTGCCCGGCCCCGGCCGCGCGCGTCCACCACAGGGCCGCCTCCGGCTCGCTGCCCTCGCGGGCCAGCAGCAGCCCCAGGTTGAACGCGCCGTTGCTGCTGCCCGCCTCGGCGGCCATCCGGTACCAGCCGGCGGCCTCGACCACCTCGCCCCGGGTGGCCGCGAGCATGCCGACGCGCACCTGGGCGCGCCGGTGGCCCTGGCGGGCGGCCCGCTCGTACCACTCCTCGTACTCCGGCACGTGCCCGTCCTCGGGCGGGACCGGGAACCGCGTCCCGGAACCGGCGGCGAAGCCGGTGCCGGTCGCCGTGGGGTCGCCGCCGACCGACGAGCGGTCCAGCAGCGCCGCCAGCCGGAAGGCGGCCTCGGGGCTGCCGCCGCCCGCCGCGCAGCGCAGATGGCGCTCGGCCGCCTGGTGGTCGCCCTCCCGCAGCAGGGCGATGCCGACCTGGAGGGCGGCCTCGGTGTGCCCGGCGGCCGCGGCCCGCTCGTACCACTGCCGGGCGGCCCGCTCCTCGTCCCGGCCCGCGTGCAGGATGCCCAGGTTGAACGCGGCGTCCACGCTGCCCGCCTCGGCCGCCTTGGAGAACCACGGCTCGGCGCCCGCCGCGTCGCCGCGCTGGAGCAGCAGGACGGCGACCGCGTTGGCGGCCTCGCGGTGCCCGGCGTAGGCGGCGCGGCGGTACCACTGCTCGGCCTGGGTGGTACGGCCCTGCTCGGCGCAGAGCAGGCCGAGGTTGTACGCGCCGTTGATGTCCCCGGCGTCCAGGGCGGCCCGGTACCAGCGCTCGGCGGTCTGGGTCTCGCCGCGGTCGGCGTGCAGCGCGCCCAGGGCGTTGGCCGCGTTGCCGTCGCCGCCCTGGGCGGCGCGGTGCCACCAGACGGCGGCGCTGTCGGTGTCGCCCGCGTCGCGCAGCAGGAAGGCGAGCGCGCAGGCGGCACGTGGCTCGCCGTCCTTGGCGGACGTCAGGTACCAGCGGCCCGCCTCCTGGGTCTCGCCGCGCTTTTCCAGCAGCGTGCCGAGGCGGAGCGCGGCGCGCCGGTGGCCGCGCGCGGCGGCCTGCCGGTACCACTGCTCGGCCTCCTCCGGCTCCGCGTCCTCGGCGGCCCGGCCACGCCCCCCGGCGCGCTCCCCGCCGGTGTCGTCGTCGCTGTGGTCGGTGTGGTCGAGGAGGCGGGCGAGGCGGTACGCGGCCTCGCGGTGGCCGCGCTCGGCGGCCGTGCGGAACCACCGCTCGGCACCGATGTCGGTGCGGTGCTCCAGCAGATCGGCGAGGGCGTACGCGCCCAGGGTGTGGCCGGATTCGGCGGACTGGCGCAGCCAGTACTCGGCGGCCGGTTCGTCGCCGCGCTCACGGTGATGACGGCCGAGGGCGTGCGCGGCCGCGGCGGACCCCGCGACGGCGGCGATGCGCCACCAGCCGGCCGCCTCGTCGGCGTACCCGCGCTGGTGGAGGAGGACGCCGAGGTTGTTGGCGGCGGCGCGGTCGCCCGCGGCCGTGGCCCCGCGCAGATACGGCTCGGCGCCGTCGAGATCGCCGCGGCGCAGCAACAGCGCGCCGAGTGCGCTCATCGAACCCGTATCGCCGGACTCGGCCGCCCGGCGGTGCCGTGTCTCCTCTTCGGCATCGTCATGCGTGTGCGCAAAACGCCCTGTCTCCAACAGACTGACCCTGTCCCCCATAAATTCCATCGTGACATCACCCGCATCCGCCGTACACCTGGTATACCGCAGCCAGAGAGGTCACTTCAGCGTTTTGTCGACTTGCCCACAGAGAGACAACCCAAACGCTTGTATCTCGAATCGTTGAGTAGACACACAACAAGGCCCGGATCATTGAAGATCCGGGCCTCGTCTGTATCAGTAGCGGGGACAGGATTTGAACCTGCGACCTCTGGGTTATGAGCCCAGCGAGCTACCGAGCTGCTCCACCCCGCGCCGTTGTGTTCACAACACTACCACGGCGCGGGGTTTCCCCTGGTCGCGGGCGGTCAGCCGCTCTTCTTCCCCGCGGCTTTCTGCTCCGCCTTGGCGGCCTTGTCCAGCGCGTCCTTCAGGTCCTCCTGGGCCCTGCCGTACGCCTCCCAGTCCTGCGGCTTCTGCTCCAGCGCCTTCTGGCTGTCCTCCCAGGCCTCCCCGGCGTCCTTCAGCGCCTCCTGCACCGTGGGGTCGGCGCTCGGCTTCCCGGGGCTGTCGTCCGGCGGCTGCTGCCCGTCGGACGGGTCCTCGCCGAAGACCGCGTCCAGCGCCTCGGGCAGGCTGTTCTTGAAGGCGGGTTCGTTGCCGTTGTAGGAGACGCCCACCTTCTTCAGCAGCGGGTAGTTGGAGTTGCCGCCCCGCGCGTACACCGGCTCGATATAGAGGAAGCCTCCGTTGAACGGCACCGTCAGCAGGTTGCCGTACTCGATGTCCGAGTCGGTGCCCCGGAGGTTCCGTACGAACTCGGCCACTTCGGGTGTGCCGTTCAGCTTGCTCTGCACCTGCTGTGGACCGGGCACGTCATTGGTGACCTTCAGCATTCTTATCGTGCCGTAGTCCTTACTCTCGGCATCGGCGTCGACGGACATGAACGCCCCGAGCGTGGGCCGCCCGTTGGGGGTGAAGGTCGTCGTCAGCGAGAACGCCTGCTGCTTCTGGTCCGGCATCTTCATGCTCAGGTAGTACGGCGGAACCGCGCTGCCGTCCTTGCGGGTCGGGTCGTCCGGCACCTGCCAGGCGTCACTGCCGCTGTAGAACTGCTGCGGGTCGGTGACGTGGTAGCGGGTCAGCAGCTCGCGCTGGACCTTGAACAGGTCCTGCGGGTACCGCAGATGCTCCTTCAGCTGGTCACTGATCGCGCTCTTCGGCTTGATCGTGCCCGGGAAGGCCTTCTTCCAGGTCTTGAGCACCGGGTCCTTGGTGTCCCACTCGTAGAGGTCGACGGAGCCGTCGTACGCGTCGACGGTCGCCTTCACCGAGTTCCGGATGTAGTTGACCTTGTTCTGCTGGGCGACCACCGACCGGTCCCGGCCGCTCAGCGAGTCGGCCGTGCTGTCACCGAGGGTGGTGCGCGACGCGTACGGATAGCCGTTGGTGGTGGTGTAGGCGTCCACGACCCACTTGATGCGGCCCTTGACCACCGCCGGGTAGGCGTCCCCGTCGATGGTCAGCCACGGGGCGACCTTCTCGACGCGCTCCTTGGGCGTGCGGTTGTACAGGATGCGCGAACCCTCGCCGATGGCACCGGAGTAGAGCATCTGCGGCTCACCGAACGCCACCGCGTAGGCGGCGCGGTTGACCGGGTTGGAGAGACTGACCCCGCTCTTGCCCTTGTAGCTGGTGGTCTTCTCCCCGTTGTCCTCGTAGTCGAGCTCCTTCTGCGGGCCGCCCACTATCGAGTACTGGTTGGTCTTCTCACCGTAGTAGACCTGCTGCCGGTAGGTGTTCAGCCCGCCGCCACCGGGATTCCCGCTGGTGGGCAGCCCGGACTCGGTGAAGTCCGGGGCGCCCTGCTGGTCCGCCTCGGGGTCCGGGCTGGTGCCCTTGGCCGCGATCATGCCGTAGCCGTGGGTGTAGGTGAAGTGGTCGTTAATCCAGTTCCGCTTCGGCACCCCGGCGAGGTTCAGCTCGCGCACGCCGACGACGGTGTCCTGATCCCTGCCCTTGGCGTCCTTGTAGCGGTCGACGTCCAGGGTCGACGGGAACTGGTAATACTTCCGCTTCTGCTGGAGCTGCTGGAACGTCGGCGAGACCACGCTCGGGTCGATCAGCCGGTAGCTGGCCGTCGAGTCGGCGG
>Ga0307508_10006838_pt1 | contig 10669 bp, 8 predicted proteins | sample 9_EM_MG_FD_203089 | JGI IMG/M metagenome (GOLD analysis project Ga0307508, IMG submission 203089) | Populus trichocarpa ectomycorrhiza microbial communities from riparian zone in the Pacific Northwest, United States - 9_EM | ecosystem: Host-associated > Plants > Roots > Unclassified | place...
GCAAATCATTGTTCTCTGCTGACTTGGTAACCAGCAACCTTCATCTGACAAGCGACAGCACAAAGCCATATACCCATTGTACTCCTCTGCGTCATCATCATTAGATAAGTTTCTCCGCAATCAAAAAACATAATATAACAAAGTACAAACCACAAAGTATTTTCGCGTCCTTGCTCTTAGCAACAGTTCATTGGGCCGGACAACCCAAGGTCCCAAGTAACGTTAGCGTAGGTACGTTGACAAACGTTTGACCTGCCTGCCTCGATTTCATTAATGTCAGGATTTCAAGGATTCCTTCTCTGGACCATGGACCCTTGAGTTTTTTTTTCACACCTCTCTTCGTTCCCTAAACCCAGGAGCTTATGCATGATCATGGATGAGCCCCCCTGCTGTATATTCGAAGTCCGAGAGGGCTAGCCTTCTCAGAGATCTTGCCTTGTTGACGTCACTGCGCTCTCTCCCTCTCTTGTTGTATTCCTCTTCTTCCATGCGCCCGTTTTTGTCCCAAAAAAAAACACATTGATGACGGATTGCCTCCTGCGGAATTAGTAGACTCGTGGCCGCAAAGATCAAGTCTTTACCAGTACCGGACTACTGTCCTTCCCGTTTTGGTTCATTGTGCCCAGCCCCCCGTCTTTTTGAGCCCTATATGTGCACAGCACAAAGTGGCATCCCATTTCATTACTCGACCTGACATTCAGGTATTCAAATGTTCCCCCCAACGTGACTATATACGTACACGCCTATGTATGTATCAGCAAATCCATGGATCTCTCATCCGGTACCACCGGTCACTTTTTCAAGCGCTTTCACGATTTGGTTGAGTTTGCAGCACAGCTTTTGCACGCCATGCTCCAAAATTTCAAACTCTGCCAGCTTCGTAATTCAAGTCTTTTTGGCGCCGCGTACTTTGCGCGGCCCTAATTCAAACCGGATTGATTATCCATGTAATCTATATGTAGATGTGTATCTAGGTTCACGGTTGCATGGGCACATGTGCGGATATATGAAATTTGATGATGTGCCAAAATGCTTTCCGAGCGACCGTTGACCATGAAGAATGTATATTTCAGATCAACCCCCGGTTCACGAAACCTATAGTAACTTTGAGCCTGAGACCGCCTGTTGATTTCCGGTTACATGTGTATATACTCTCCTGTCAAACTCTCGGAATCGGCGCTGGGGGACATCCATCGCTAGCTCCCTCGATTCGCGGGTGGGGGAGGGGGAAAAGAAGAAGAGCTATACATACATACATCGATATCGAGCTATCAGCGCAGTAAACAACAAGTTCCTTCCTTAGCGTCCTTTTTTGTCGGAATCACGGAAACCACTTGTAGAAAGTCACAAAATCACAGGGTCCTATGTTACTAAATGCATCTTCGATCAAGGACCTTTGGTGTGTAATGCAATTGTAATTCGGAAGCAGAATCGAAAAGACCCCAGGGGCAAAGGAAGGTAGGGTTTCTACTTTTATGGATAATCGTATGTCAGCCTGAAGAAAAATGAGGGCGATGGCATTGACACCTCCGAATTTGTGGAGGTTGCTTATTAGGGTTCTGATGACGCATGGGGTCCGGATGTCCCCAAGAGGCCAGAACGCACAGCTCTATCCCAAGCTCCCCGGACTCGGCTTCTGTAGGACATCTTGGCGAGTTGGACGGTGCGATCGCAGATAACGGGCAGGAGTCATGAGGAAACTTTATGTAAAAGAAAATATTGATAACCAAAGATCGATTATTACTCACAAACCAACTGAGCAGCCATCAATCACCCTTTGCACTGGCAATACAATTTATATGGGTTATGATATTACACCTTGGTGAGTTGATGCCTACCCCAGATTTCTATATCTGCCCTTTGTATGAAACGCCCGAAGTCTATTTTGGTCCATCATCGAGGGCACTTTCCCCAGTCCTGCCACCAATGTGGCCATGCCATGGTCGTCACTCCCGACCAAATCGCAGTATGACCGGCAACAGCTCCCGTCTGGGAACACTTACATAATGGCCGGAGGAGATGTCAAGTACTGTGCTTCAGGCTTCAGCAGTGCTTATTTGCACCGTTCATGTAAATCGATGACTAAAATACCATCCACTCGTTTTCCTTGAGGGTTCGAGTTCACTATAGTGTTCGCTCTTTAACCTAATACACACGCACTGAACAGGGTCGGATCCTCTACGACCTTGTCGATGTGCTTGCACACGCATGCCTCCGGGTTGCAGCCATTTCACAGTTCTTATCAAATCACACCTGGTCCTCTCTTCGATCCATTAAATCATAATCATCCTCACTGAGTCTTCGCCGGTTTGATCATCCCCGAGTTAAGAACACAACCCGCTATGCACGATCGCTACCCATCACGACGCTCATTGTTGCAAGTTTTGTAGTCGGCATTTGCCAATGTAGATGCCACATAAGGAAGTTCGCGAGATCCACTTCGAAAGCGAACTGATGAAGGTACTTGTATGGGCATATGTGCCATTAGAAGCACATGATTGCTTTGGGGACTCTAGCTTTGCTTCTCTATGACCTCATTGAACATCTAGGATGTTACAATGGTCGGGATTCATAAGGGGATCTGCGCACACTGGCATCCTGCCTGCTCAACAGGAAGCGACCGCCATTTCAACATGGCGATCTGATTTGGTAACCTGCTTTCCAGTTTCAAACATTTATACAATTTACAGCATATAAACCGGGCCCTGATCAGTGGAGTGGAGACTTGCATTCGGTGATCGACGCTAAACGATTCCAGCTAAGGTATGCACAGTAAATTAGGAGATTTATTCACGAATGCCACAAAAATGAAGTATGAATGAATATTACAAGCTGTACAATGTAGATGTGATGGTGTTCCCGAAAAAAGGTATTGCCCCGTGAATCCGAAATAATGCAAAAAAAGCGAAATTAAGGTGGTCATAAGACTCTTTAGCTGCCGCTGCTATGATCGAGACGGAACACAAGATAAGGGTCGAAACACCAAACCAACGTCTCCGAGGAAAACACATGCTGAGGCAAAGCCAAAGAATGAGGCCACGTGCAAATACATGGCATCCTCATCTTCTGAGATGTCTCAAGCATGTCCACAAGAGATGGCGCCTTTCCACGCTCTTTTACTCGACCCCGTTCTCGCGTCCATCTTCGCATCTACTTTTAATCTTGACAATCGATGCAGCTGCTGTTCTCTCCAGTGATATGCCCCAAGAGGCAGGACTTCGTGGTTTCCTGTCTTGGCTAGCCCCTAAAGTTAAAGTTTGTCGATCCAATCGTCGTCGAAATAGGAAGAGATCCCAAATACGTGATCTTGCCCACCCGCCATTCGGCCAAAGTCAAAGAACTCCCACTTGTCGTTACCCAAGGCTAGGTCGGGATCGATGAAGACCCTATAAGCGCCATTGCGTTCGTCACTTTGTCTTCTAGGCTGAGAGAAGAATTTGCGGTCTGGTGTCCGACTTGTTCCAAAGCTTCATGGATTCTAGAGGGCGATTGAACCTGGAATGTGGCCAACCAGTCGTCAGGCATGACAGAGAACAAGAAGTGGGCTGCCTCAAGATCTGAAAAATGAACGGAAATCCAAATAAAATTCGGCACCGGGAGACATCAGTCAATCCCAAAGCCATCAGATGCACCACGCACCGCTCGGCTCTCCCAATGAATCTATGCCCTCAAGCCGGCTGAGGTGCATGTCTTCACATTGGTTATCGCGACACGTCCCACCACCTGGGATCTCATATTGACAGAGACGTTTTGAAGGATCGAGTCGCTTGCTGAGTGCAGCCAGGCGCAAAGGCTTCAGATCTGGAATGAAAGAGGGAGATGAAGTAGGAGCTGTCCGAGTTGAAGGTAGAAAGTTAGGAGACATAGAAGGTTGAATCGAAGTGTGCATGCGAAGAGATGAATATATATCAGGCGAAGTCCGCAATAGTGGGTAGGAATCAAAAAGTGACTGATAGTTAGTAAAATAAAAAGATGCTTCGGTTTCCGGATCGTCACTGTCCGGGTGTTCCTGCGACGTTTCCAAGGGTGATGGCTTTCTTGCGTCTTGCTTTAGGAGGGCTGATGTTATCATCGGGCTCTTGTTCATCTGTAACGGAAAGTGAAAGACAATTGAGCCATTAATTATCGAGCGACTGAGTAGTAAGAAGAGGAAAAGAAAACGAACTCTCGAGACGCACCTGTGCCGACGACAACGGAGGCATGTCGACGTCGACCATTGAGAACATTGAATGTTGACGGGAATGCGACAATGGTTCAACCTTCTGTAGGGGTTAGCAACACCAAACAAACATGAGAACATGATGAAAGTCAAGGTCGAAGGTGATGCGACAGATGGGCAAGGTAGACACGAGTGGAATGACCAAAGCGTGTGGTAAGAATGCTATCGATCAAGCGATAAAGAAAATAATCCTTGCCACTAGTGTTTCATGTTCTTGAGGTGCAACTGTTAGTGACCAACGGGGGAATTCCATATCAAGCAAAAAAAGGAATCCATGCAAGCGGACACGCCAGAGATTATGTCAGCGACTGACGGGACCAAAAGAATACGACAGTAGCATGCCACTTGCCTGAATTCCTTGGATACTGCGTACTGTTCTTCGCTGACGGAAGCAGGTTAATTTTCTGAGATTTGGCAAGAATATCGTTGGGACATACTTGTCGGAGACTTAGTGATACTTCTGGTAACAGGTAGCGATGCCTCAGAGATTTCTCCAGCTAAAGGAGGTCAAGGTTGAGAGTCGCATTATCATTGACAGCACAAACTTACGAGGAGAGGCCGACTCTGAACTCCTACGGGCCATCAATTCAGCAGCCTCTGCTGGCTCAGAACTAGACATGACGATATCTATTTCCTCCACCTTGAACCTAGGCTGAGGCTGAGCTATAGGGACAACAACGTCTTTGTTAGGAGTTGTGGCACCAGAGGAGTTGGTAGCCGCCTTTGCCTGTTATTCAGGGTCAACCAACCCAACCGCATGTACATGTGCAAAGGTAAACTTACGGCCAACTTTTTCAACCTCGTTTCTTCCTCCCGATGGGCAATTAATTCGCGCATCTTTCGAATCTCAAGTTCCTTCTGAAGTAAGATCGAGGGTGATAGCGGAGTGCCCGGCGTCGGCGGCTTCGTTGAAGCAGGAGAAACAAAGGAAGCAGGTTTTCCCCTACGTTCCCCAGTATGCGCGGATAGTTCAACACCTGATTGTCGCGGAAATCGGATAGGCTCATCTTCCCCATCGCTGTCACTGAGATCAATGACGCATCGCCGTGAAGCAATGCTACCGAAAGCAGTCCTAGGTTGCTTTGGAAGGGGCTGATGCAACGAGCCGTTCCGACGAGGAACTGCATCGAAGTCAAAATCGGTGGCTACAGGACGTTTGGCGGTCCGACGTGGGGGTACGGAGGAAGGTAGAGATGGTGACTCAATTCTTAAATGCGAAACAGTACCGCTGTCTGACTCGGACATTTGAGAGAAGGAGGACGACGATCCAGACGTTGGGGGTGCCCCTCCAGAAGTTGAGGAATGTGTTTCATTTGTTGCAGAAGTATCAGCCGAAAGAGGTGGTGGACTCGTACACCCGTCCAGGGGGGATGAAGTCCCATTAAGATTGTCTTCTTGCACATCCATGTTGTTCGAAACAGGTTGAGGATCAGAGGACCCAGAGGGGGAACGCGTCTTGTTCCCAAGATTAGGAACGGAGCCAATGCTGTTCAGGAAGTCATCTACGGCGACCGCTGTGGCGGTGGGGGGCTCCTCCACTCTTGCGACAGGTGATGCGAAAATACCATTTGATGAATCAGTTGAAGTAGATTGCCTGAGCTTGCGCGATGCTTGAACGGCCTTGCGAGCTAGGAGCTCTTGTCGCCGTTGTCGCTCGATGTCATGAAGATCCACCGTCGGTGAGGAATCAAGAGGCTGACTGACACCAGGGGAAGTTTTGATTTTGGAAAGTACCGCTGATGGGGAATCATGATGGGAGCTCACATCTGTGGGCCCTCCCCGATTCTCAGGCAATGGAGGGGGTGGCATAAGTGGAGATCCAGGAAGAAGCTCTGGCACATAAGGCACTAAACCAGAGACATCAAAACCCTCAGGAAAGGCGAGGTTAAGCTCAGAGAAAACATAATAAATGGCCTCTCTGCTGACTCCACAGTCGATGAAATAGGTAGAAGGGACACCCCAGCCAAGTAGATCGAGAATAATATCCTTAGTGGTGTCGTATTGTTCCTGGTTCACTATCCCGGAGTAATGAATGCAAGTTACGGGTCGATGAGGAAGATGACATACGATAAAGCCCAGGGCGGACACAATCTGGGCCGATTGCGAATACAGACTGAGGGGTAACAGAAATTACTACGTCTTGCATTTGATTATCGGTGGTTGACGATAAAGGTGATGAGGCGGCGGGAGAAGAATCCAGAACTTTGACCGTGGGCACAAGTGACTGAGAATCAGGTGGGCCATCTTTGCTTGTTTGCACAAGTGGCCGTTGATGGGTTTGAGAAGGTTCTGATAGATGGCTAAAGTCAGAAGCAGAACGTTTTGGCGAGGACACCATGCGAGGGGTTGACCGCTGTCGCGAAGGCGGTTTAGGCGACGGTAAAGGATCTTCTTCTTCGCTGATTTCTCCTTCTTCCCGTGCTGGCAGTTGGGTCGGTGGCGAGGCTGGTGATGCAGTCAGGGCTGCCACCTCATTCATTGCGACATCCTGGGAAGTATCCTCGGCTCCGTAATCTAGTTGAAGTGTATCACTAGGCGGTGGTGGGCGAGCGGAAATTGGGACCTGGCGAGTTGCCTGGGGCTTGCGACGTTTCGATTTCAAAGTCGACAACGCCGCCGCCCTTAGTGACGAGACTGGGTCTGTCGAGGTCTTCGCGGTCGTCGTCGTCGTCGACGCAGTTGCCGTAACTTCCATATAGTAAAGACAAAGAACCACACAAAGTTATCGGACTGTGGGTGGGGACGAAAAACAGGGTCGATTCGGATAATCACCCACCGTGATACACATGTTCTCTCGTAATCTTTTCTCACGATTCGTCCGTTGGTTGCTCGAACGCACGGACCCTGCTAGCCATGATGATTGTCAACGACACCGAGTATTCTAAGACTTGGCCCCATAAGCCCTTACCGCAATAACCATGAGGATCTTCTCTATCCTGAGCCAATTGTTCCCTCCCAAGAGCCATTTCAGTGTTGACGATGTACCAGACCTAAATGGGAAAGTCATTATTGTCACGGGGGCAAATACCGGTATGTCACTGTCAGAATCAGGGTTCTGGAAGTGCTACATGTATGTTCAGGCGTCGGAAAAGAAATTGCCAAGGTCAATAACCAATCAACCTGTCATCTCTGGCTGATGGATCAAAACAGGTCCTTCTCGCACATAATGCGAAAGTCTACATTGCAGCCCGCAACCAGGAAAAGGCGGAACATGCAATCGCAGAACTCAAAGAACAAACTGGAAAAGAGGGTATCTGGCTCAAGTTAGATCTATCAGACCTCAAATCCGTCAAAGCATCTGCGGAGGAATTCCTGAGGTAAAATTCTCTAATTCAACGCTCGACGGCAAATACAGGCAGCTGATATTACGTGGACCGCAGTAAAGAAACGGAGCTTCATATTCTGTTCAATAACGCGTATGTCCACTTTCTCTCCACTACTATTAATTGAGTTATTGAGTTTCGCTGCAGGGGAGTCTTTAAACCTCCGATTGACCAGCTAACTGTCCAAGGTTACGATCTCCAGATTGGAACTAATGTGCTTGGTAGGTTAGAAACCTCATACTTCGTGATATCACTCAATTGCATTACAGGACACTTTTACTTCACAAATTTACTCATCCCTGCACTCGTTGCAGGTTCAAAATCTAGCCAAGACGGCAAGGCCCGCGTCGTGACCCTGTCATCTCTTGCAGCCTACATGACAGGCCCATTCGACTTGGAACTCGCCAAGGACACACCAAAGCGGAAAAAGGTCTCACTTATTCAACTTTACGGTCAAAGCAAAATCGTACGCCTACTCGCCTACTTTCATATTCTCTTCTCACAGGAGGTCAGGCCAACCTCCTTTTCTCAAATGAACTAGCAAGGAGATATCGCGATCAAGGTATTATATCTTGCGCCGCCCATCCAGGAAGTCTGCAGAGCGATCTTTACAGACATACGAGTTTCGTCGAGAGGTTCGTCATGGTAAGCGGTATCCACCACTCACAGTCGTGCAATCCTGATGCACAATCCTCAGCGACCCATGCTATATCCAGTGTCCTACGGCGCGCTAACCCCTTTGTGGGCCGGTACGACCGCTGCGGGCCTTGAATTCAACGGAAAGGTGTGCCAAAACTCCTCTGTACTCGATCCCTCTATCTCACTGATCAATCTCATATAGTTCTTAATTCCATGGGCTCGTCTTGCGACATATCTTCCATCAGGTGTAGATGATGCAGTCGCCAAAAAATTATGGGAATGGTGCGAAGATCAAGTCGCGAATGTGTAACAATTGATATCACTTCCTGTCTTCGTATATACCTGAAAGCCTTTGGAATCTTCGAATTTCCAAGTCGGTACATAACCTGCGCCAGGCGATGAGTAGAAAATAGGTATCCTGTATTTCCGATGATTGATCTCTACTGCTGGGATTGAGACCAATGTTTCATTCCATCCTCCCCATCCTCCTCTTCAGAACGCAAGGAACGCATCTGACTTCAGTGACCCATCCTGCATTTGTGTATTAATTGGATCAGCTTTTACTTCTACAACAAGAAAACCTGACAGATTGCACAGATATATGCAAATAATGTTGGCCTCACATACTACTCGAATAATCTCGCACTAGCCTTGCACCAGATCGAGTCCCCACAGAGGCAGCGAATGTTAGAACTGTTGATACCGATGTGTAGAAGTTCAAACATTTCGCAGACATTGATATAGCCTCGCAGCAGAATAATACAACTCGTTGACTAACCAACGAGCAGATTTCTTTTTTCGTCGTTGTCCACTTCCAGAGTAAAGCAGCCTTGCGGCAGTCTGAAAATGAACAACGGAGCGGGCAAATAGACAATTAGGAAAATAATAGAGGGGTATGGACTCCTAAGTCAGGATTGCCAACTTTCCAGTACATTCATTGAGGCAATAAAATATGACAACAGAAAAGAAAATAACAAATCAAAGCCGCCGTGTAGAACGCCAGCGAAGCCCAATGAAAACGAAAGTCGATAAAGAAGCAAAATGCAACAGAGGACATAATGATGCAAAAAGAAGAGACCTGGTCGGGTTAGTGTTGCAAAATCATGATCCTGCCCTGCCAGTTGAAGCAGGGCCAATTGACGCTGATGTCGGCGATGTAAGAGGAGGTCCCGGATACGCTTTCATGATCTCCGCCAGGGTCATCGAAGGTGTTGCATCAACATCAAATGTGGGATTAGCTACAGGCGCAGACAGATGCTTCGGTGGCTGCTGTGCGTGCCGCTGGTTTTGCTGCCCTTTTGAAGCAGACCTTGTATGTCGCGCGCTGGCCGCGCTCACATTTGCAGAGGTGGACGCAGTTGCATTAGCATTGGCGGCTGCCGTGCTGCTCCTTGTTATCCTCTTCGGTGTCTGTGGAAGAGCGTCCTGGGGTGCTTGGGCCACTGACGGAGTAGGTATCGAGTGGACATACTGCTGCGGTGGCTGGTATTCCTGAATTACCAGCCGGCTCCCACCGCTAACGGTCCTTTGCTGCGGCGTTGCCCCTATTGCCGGTGCCGCCAGCAGCTGTGAACCATTTGACGCAGGTGGCGCAGATATTGATCCCGTGCCCGATGACCCGGCGATGGCCTCTGGAACTGCTTTTGCAACTTTTTGTGCCTCAGCCTGAGCGATGATATGTTGAGGATAGTATGACAATCCTCTGGGTAAGCCCGGATCAGCAGCATCATTTCGCCGAGGATAGTATGCCCCGATCGGCAAAGATGCGTCATACTCTTCGGGTAGTGCTGGTATGACCGCAGCGTGCCGGCCACCTAGAGGCCTTAACAAGGAGATTAACGATCTTCCCAAAGAAAGCAGAATTATAACTAACCCTCCTTCCACGAAATTCTGCCACACATAATCTCTCAACTTATCAGCGTTATGCAACTCCTGTATGAGATGCTTAATTGTATTTTGCCCTAGTCCAAAGAAGTCAGGCCCAGACACTGAATTTGAATGTTGCCGGTTTCGAATTGCATTCGCCTGCTTGACGATGCTCGACCATGCACCAGTGGCAGTGCCTGCGATGATTGGCTTGTCAGGCCGATCTGAAGGAATGATCTGGAACTTGGGCCCATCGCCACCGTCGAGAATTGTGCAGTGATACACCACTTCAACATTAGGATCCAACGTTGACAGGTATCGTCTGAAATTAATGCGATTAATTGATTGTTCCCAATAAGGATCCGTTATGGAGGCTCACCTCGTCACCTCATACCCGACTGGGAAAATGTACCGCTCTGTGTGGAAGTGGTCCCGCATACAAACCGTTCCGAGGCTAATAACGGTCATAATGCCCACGTTCAGCGGTAACATTGGCTTCCCCTGCTTATCTCTTGGGACCATGGGAATGCTAAAGCTCTTCGTAGTCACGGTATGCGATTTCAAACGTTTAGGTTTAACACCTCGTTGCTGGTCAGTTTGCGGTGGCGTTTTCTGTTGAGGG
>Ga0307508_10006840_pt1 | contig 10669 bp, 12 predicted proteins | sample 9_EM_MG_FD_203089 | JGI IMG/M metagenome (GOLD analysis project Ga0307508, IMG submission 203089) | Populus trichocarpa ectomycorrhiza microbial communities from riparian zone in the Pacific Northwest, United States - 9_EM | ecosystem: Host-associated > Plants > Roots > Unclassified | place...
CCCGGGGCGACGCCCGTGTACTTGCCTTCCGAGGCCGCACCCGTACCGGCGATGATTCCGGCGACGTGCGTACCGTGCCCGTCGATGTCGCCGGTCACGTTGTCCGAGCCGATGAAGTTCTCGGACTTCGAGACCCGGTCCGACAGGTCGGGGTGGGTGGCGCGTACGCCCGTGTCGATGACGGCGACGCGGACGCCCGTGCCGTCGAGGCCCCGGGCCCGGACGCTGTCCGCGTTGATCTGTCCGACCAGGTCGTCGACGGTGACATCCCCGGCGGGGGTGGTCTCCTGGGGGTCTGCCGCACCTTGCGCGTCCGTGAGTTCGACCGGAGTGTCCAGCCACACGGTCTCGATCGCGGGTCGGAGGCCGCCTTTCGCGCTCCCGGCCGGGGCGGCGAGGGTCTTCCACAGCTCGCCCTTGTCGCTCGCCGGGACGGTCACGGCGGTGGAGTCGATCGATTCCAGCGGGACGGTTTGCTGCGGGACGGCCTCGGCGCGGGTGGCGGCCGGCAGTCGCTCGCCGCTGTGCCGGACGATCAACGGCAGTGCCCGGTTGCCGGCGGTGTCGTCGAGGCCCAGGCGGTCCAAGGCGCTGAGGTTGAAGAGCTGTTCGTCGACCTCGCCGGAAGCGACGAGCGGGGCGACATCGGTGGGGAGGACGCTGATGTCGTCGCCCGTCCTGGTCTGCACGAAACCGACGCGCTCGCGGCCGGGGCCCGGTTCGGCATCGACGCGGGCTCCGCTCTTGGACGCCTCGACGGTGACGACGTCTCCGGTGACGAGCGTGAACTGCTTGCCCTGAAGGGCGGCGGGAGCGGCATCGGCCGCGGTGGGTAAGGGGGAGGCGCTGGGCAAGGAGGATGCGGTGGATATACCGCTCTGGGTGGTGGCGAGCAGGACGGCCGCGAGGGCAGCGCTCGTCCAGGCCGCGACATGACGTCTTGTCACGCGAACTCCGTTCGATGCGGGGGGAGTTGTGGGGGAGGAGGAACGAAGGAGTAAGAGTGAAGGTAGCGTAAGGAGTGGGTCCAGTTGTGCGATTTCTGTCCCTCAAGTCAGAAAGTCGGCAAGGGAGTTGAGGGGTGGCGCGGGTCGATCCGGGGGAGGCCGCCCGCCGAGTGGCCGACGGGCTCCGTCGCATCCGACGGAGCCCTGCCGGTCGCCCGGTTTCAGAAGGCGTGTGCCATCAGTTCCGCGAACAGTGCGTGTTCGTCGACGTCGAGGCCCCGTGAGCGGAACCAGCCGCAGATGTTGGCGCAGTCGCGCTGGAGGAAGGTCATCCCGTTGAGGTTGCCGACCAGATCGACGATCTGTGGAAGGTCGATGACGACCAGCCGCTCGCCCGCCGCCAGGATGTTGTACGCCGAGAGGTCGCCGTGCACGAGGCCGTTCTGCACCATCGTCGCGAGCGCGTCGGTGAGCTGCCCGAAGTAGGCCGCCAGCAGCTCGGGTGAGGGTCGGGTCTGGGCGAGCCGGGGTGCGGTCTGGACGGTGCCGTCCTCGTCGACGACGGTGATCCACTCCATCAGGATCTCGGTGCCGTCGATCTGGACCGGGTAGGGCACCGGCAGCCCGAGGTTCCAGAGCCGCACCAGCGCACCCCACTCGGAGACCGCCCACTCGCCGGCCGCGACCTGCCGGCCGAAGGTGCTCTTCTTCTTGATGGCCCGCTCGTCACGTGAGCGCTTCATCGAGCGGCCCTCGGTGTAGGACGCGGCGCGGTGGAAGCTCCGGTGCTCGGGAGAGCGGTACCGCTTGGCCGCCATGACCACACCGGCGTCGGGGTCATGCGGGTCGGCGCGCTCGACGAGGTGGACGTCGGCCTCTTTGCCGGTCTTGAGGACGCCGAGCTCGGTGTCGATCGCGCCCTGCGAGGTCACCACCCAGTCCGGGAGCGGCTCGGGGCCTCGGCTGAGGGGTTCGACGCTTTGCCAGGTCGACCAGCGCTGGCCGTCGGCGAGGTCGTCGTAGGAACGGAAGTCGAAGACGAACCGGTCGTCGACGTCGCCCAGGTCGTCCCGCGGCGGGACGGGGCGGTACGGGTCGGCGGTGAGGTCGTCAGGAAATGCCGGGTGCTGAGGGTGCTGCGAGAGATCGTCGTGAGACATCGCTGGAGGTGCTCCATGAGGCGAGAGGGAGGTGGTCTGCGGGCAGGCCGAGGACAGTCGTCGTCACGGTCGTGCCTCCTCTCTCGCGGAGCACCGGCAGCTCCCGATGGCTCGCCCATCGTGGGGGGCGTACACGGGGAGCTGCAACCGAATAAAGCCGGCCAGCGTCGAGCGGTCCCGGCGGTGCCGCAGGCCGCCGGCGCGATCCGCCGTACCGAGCCCGTCCCGGCCCTGCTCGGGCTGACGTCGGCCGGGTCCTTGCCGGCCGGATCCGCGGGAGACGCTCGGCGCCGAGCGGGCTGCCGAGCCGGGATCCCCCGGGGGGCTGTGCGCATGACGGCGGTTCGTCGCCACTCTGGGGCCGGCGCTGTCGGGCAGGACCGGATTCCCCGGTGTTCTCACGGCGTACGACGGGACCGTCACCGCGGTCGTGAGCGGTCGGTCGTCCGGTCTCTGGCCATTCCCTCGGCCGTCGGCACGCGACCGGGGTCCCTCGGAGAGAGCCCCGGTCCGCAAGGTGTTCCGGAGTTCACCCTGGATGCCACGGGGAGTCAGGCGGCCTTGAGGGCTGCTTCCTTGCCCTTGCTGGTCGCGTCCTCGAGAGCCCTGGCCTTGGACGCGTCGGCGAGCGGGATCAGCTCGGCCATGGCCGGGTTGGAGTGCGCCAGCGTGAGCTCGGGGACGATGAAGTCGACCTCGACGCCCATCATCGTGGTGAGGACCCCCTCCAGGTAGTTCTGGACGTACTCGAGGGGCTCACGGGGGGTGCCGGGGGCGTAGGAGCCGCCGCGGCTCGCCACGACGTACACCGGGGTGCCCTTGACCGCGGACTCCTCGACGAGCGCGGTACGGCCCACGAGGATCACCTGGTCGATCCACGCCTTCAGCGTGGAGGGAATCGAGAAGTTGTACATCGGGGCGCCGATGAGCACGGCGTCCGCGCTCTCCAGCTCCTCGATCAGCTCGAGCTGCTTCGCGAAGGCGGCCGCCTGCTCCGGGGTGTGGTCGGCGGGGGGCGTGAAGTCCGCGGAGGCGGTGAGCGTGTCCAGGTGCGGGACCGGGTCGGCGTTGAGGTCCCGGTAGATCACGGTGCCGTCGGGGTGCTGTGCCTCCCATGCCTGACGGAAGGCGGCCGTGACCGCGCGGGAGGCGGAGTTCTGCTCCGGCCACAGGGCCGAGTCCAGGTGCAGCAGCGTTGCCATGGGGGGTCTCCAAAGAAGAGGTGTGCGACAGGGGCGCCCGGAAGCGATGAGCTGTCATTCCGTGTGCTCCTATTGATACCATAGGGGCTTACTTTTTCTCACCCACGTCCGATCCCGCAGTAGACTTCAGGCATGACGGCACCGGTTCCAGAGCCCTGCAAGACGGTCGACGGCGCGATCACGCGGGTCTTCGCGCTGCTCGGGAAGCGCTGGACCGGCCCGATCGTGGCCGTTCTGATGGAGCACCCGGTGCACTTCGCCGATCTGCACCGGGCCATCCCGGGCATCAGCGAGCGCATGCTCTCGGACCGGCTGACCGAGCTGGGCGCGGCCGGACTGGTCGTGCGCGAGGTGGATGAGGGGCCGCCGCTGCGCGTCGCCTACCGCCTGACGGAGGCCGGCGGAGCACTCAGGCCGGCCCTCGACGAGCTGGCCGCGTGGGCGGAGAGGCACCTCCCGGAGGTGGACCGAAGCACGGCCTCGTCGTCTGCCTACTGATCTCCGCGGTTCAGGCCGTGTCGGCTCGGGTCACCCGCCGCACCAGGTCCGCCCAGGTGGCCTGGAGGCGTGCGACGGGGACCTCGCATCCGATGTGCAGATAGTCCGTCGTCTCGAAGGCCGCGAAGGCGAGCAGGGCATGGGCGAGCATGTCGTGGTCGCCTTCGACTCCCGCTTCTCTCAAGAGAGTGGAGACGTGCCGGTGGAAGGCGCGGCCGGTGTCGGAGGCGTGGCGGCGGTCGTGGAGCACCTGGCGGCCCAGCGCGGCGCCCAGATCCGCGTCGGCGGCGATGCGGTCGATCAGCGCGCAGCCGAACGCGGCCAGCCGGTCCTGCGCGGACGCGCCCGGTCCCAGCGGTGGGGGACCCGAGGTGTACGCCTCCTCGAACTCGGCCTCGGCCGCGCCGAGCAGGGCGAGCAGCAGTCCGTCGCGGTCGCCGAACCGGCGGAAGAGCGTGGCCTTTCCGACCCCGGCGGCCTCCGCGACCTCGTGCATCGTCACGTGCTCGGCCCCGCGCTCGGCGACCAGCCGGGCGGCCGCAGCCAGCAGCCGGGTGCGGTTGCGGGCGGCGTCGGCCCGCTCGGTGACGGTGTCGTCCGGTGCGTGCGTCACGGGGTCAGCTGCTGGTGCCCTATGACGGAGAGCAGTTCCAGCTTGCTGTGGCTCTCCGTGCCGGGGCGGGTGGTGAGCACGACGAGGGTCTGGGCGCGGTTCTCGGTGAAGAGGACCTGGCCGTCGACCTCGATGCGGCCGAGGTCGGGATGGACGATGGTCTTGCTCTCGTCGTAGCGCTGGGCGACTTCCTGGAGTTCCCACGCGCGGACGAACTCGGGGCTGCGTTCCTGGAGTTCGGCGAGGATGCGAGCGGCCCGCGGGGTGTCGCTGCCGGCAGTCAGCGCGACCCGCAGCCGGGCTGCCTGGGTACGGCTGTGGTGTGCGTGGTCCTCCTCGGGGTAGACCAGGCGTTCGGCGGGGTCCATGAACCAGCGGTAGTAGGCGCTGCGGGCCAGGCCGGTGTGGCGGGTCTGGTCCCCGAGCAGCGCGATGGCCAGCGGGTTCATCGCGAGGGTGTCGGCCATGTCGGTCAGGACCAGCGCGGGGGAGTCGTCCAGGCGGTCCAGGACCCGCATCAGCGTCGGGCTGACGTGCTCGGTGCGCTGGAGGCGGGCCGGGGCGTTGTGGCCGATGAGGCCGAAGAGGTGGTCACGCTCGTCCAGGGTCAGCCGCAGCGCCCGGGCGAGAGCCGTGGTGATCTGGATGGAGGGCTGCGGGGCGCGCTGCTGCTCCAGGCGGGCGTAGTAGTCGGTGGACATACCGGCGAGCTGGGCGACCTCCTCGCGGCGCAGCCCCTGGGTGCGCCTGCGCGGCCCCTCGACCATTCCGACGTCGCGGGGGCGCAGCGTCTCGCGCCGCCGGCGCAGGAATTCCGCCAGTTCCTTCTTGTCCATGTCCCCATCCTCGCCGCTTGTCGCCCGGCTATCCAGAGATCGCCGATCCATGGATAAGCGGTCCCCTCCCGCACCCGCGAGGGGGCTCGTACGGTCGGCACCGAGGACGCTCACAGCGGGACGGGCCACCACACGCCGCTGACGGCCGGCCTCCCCCGAGCGAACGGAAGAAAAGATGACCGTTTTCAGCGATCGCAGCATCGAACTGTCGAAATTGACTTTTCACTATCGCGAGGCGGGTGATCCGGATGCGCCGCCAGTCGTTCTTCTGCATGGTCTCATGTACGACGCGCGGGACTGGGACGAGATCGCGGGATTCCTCTCCGAGCGCTACCACGTATTGGCTCTCACACAACGCGGCCATGGTGAAAGCGATTGGCCCGGCACGTATTCATTCGAGCTGGGGTGTGGCGACCTCAAGGCTTTCACCGATGCGCTTTCCCTGGACCGGTTCACGTTGATCGGTCATTCGATGGGCGCACGGGTCGGTTGTATCTTCGCCGAGAAATGGCCCGAGCGGATCGAGCGGATGGTGTGGGAGGACACCGCTCCCATCGACGTGGACTTCCCGGAAGGTTCCGGCGAAGTTCCTGGTGGGGTGTCCATCGACTATTCCGCGGCCGCCTCGCTCGTGCACCAGATCCACAACCCCGATCCGTCCTGGTGGAACGACCTTCCCAAGATCACCGCACCGACGCTCATCATCGGAGGCGGGTCCACCAGCTACACCCCCCAGGAGGGATTGGCCGAGGCTGTCCGTCTCCTCCCCGACGGCCGGCTGGAGACGATCGAGGGCGCCGGGCACATGGTCCACCGGACTCACCCGCAGGAATACAAGGTAATCCTGCGGAAGTTCCTTATGGAGAACAGCATTTCATGACTGCGCACCGCATCACGCTCGACCTCGGGGACACCCGGATCACCGGTATGGAGGCAGCAGGCCGCCCCGGAATGCCGTTGCTGGTCTGCCTTCCCGGGGGTGGTTACAACGCGTCGTACTTCGACGTGGCCGGGTATTCGCTGGTGGACGCCGCACGGCGCGAGGGCTTTCCGGTGGTGGCCCTCGACCGCCCGGGCCATGGCGGCAGCACCGCGCTGAAGGGGGAGATCTCGTTCCGCCGGAATGCTCAGGTGCTCCAGGGAGCCATCGCCGAACTCTGGGAACGGCACCTCTCGAACAGCCCCGGGATCGTCCTCGTCGGACACTCGATAGGCGGTGCGATCGCGCTGCATCTGGCAGCCGGCGACCGCACTTGGCCGCTCCTAGGTGTCTCCGTCACCGGAATCCACGACAAGTCGCGGCGGTCGAACGACGCGTTGAGGTCCCAGCCGCAGGACAGCTCGCTCGAGTTCAGCCGTGAGCACCTCCTGCGGTTCATGTACGGACCTGAGGGCACGTACGACCCGGCTGTGCTCGACATCGCGAAGCACGCCGAATCGCCCGTTCCCCTAGCGGAGTTGGTGGAGGTGGCGGGCGAGTGGTGCACGGACTTCGCAGGGGTTGCGGCGAGGGTCGAGGTGCCCGTCCACTACGGGCTGGCCGAGCACGAAGGGTTCTGGCACAGCAGCGACGAATCGGTCGCCGCCTTCGGGAACGCCTTCACCGCCGCGCCCTCGGTGACCGCTCGGCGCATCCTGGGCGGTGGCCACAACATCGACCACCACTATGTCGGCGCGGCCTTCCACAGGGAACAGCTCGCATTCGCGCGGGCCACAGGGCAGAGAGATCCGGGACCACCACAGGAAGAGTGAGTGGCCCCGGATCTTGTGCGGACACCGCGCCGGCAGACGGCCCCGGCGGTCAGTTCACGCGTTCACGCGGATGACCCGCTGGGAGATGCGCCAGCCGGCGGCGGTGTGCCGCAGTTCGTCCGTGTACACGGCGCTGATGACGGTGCCGCCGTCCACGACGCCCAGGCCCTTGGACAGGACACGCGCCTCGTCGCCCGGGCCCTCCGACACGACGATGTTCGTCGTGTGATGAGCGCGCGCGTGTCCCTCGGCACCCAGGACGGCGGTGACCGCCTCCAGCCCGACGGCCGGTTCGAGGCCGAAGGCGCTCGCGTCCCACACCGCGTCCTCGGTGAGGACCTCGCCGAGGCGGTCCAGCTCGTGGTCGTCCATGAGGTGACCCCAGAGGGCCAGCACCCGTGCTATCTCGACGGTGTCCTCGTTCGTGGGCTTCACGTCGTCGCTTCCCCTCTGTGCACTCTGCGTGTCACGAACAGGTTCAGACGCCGCTGAGCATGGCGAGGGCCTGGTCGTACGCGCCGTTGGCCTCCGCGTAACGGACGAACTTGGCGCGCTCGACGACGAGCTCCTTGGCGTCGGGGTTCTCGCGCAGAAGGCCGAGGGTCTCGTCGAGGAACTCGTCCAGCGGCATGGCGTTCGGGGAGTCCTGCTGGCCGAGCAGGGTCGTCTGCACGCCGGGCGGGGCCGACTCGATGACCTGGACGCCGGCGCCGGCTCCGTCGAGCTGGACGCGCAGGCTCTCGGAGAAGGAGCGCAGGGCGGCCTTGGTCGCGTTGTAGGTGGGGGTGATCGGCAGCGGGACGAAGGCCAGCGCGGAGGTGATGTTCATGACGGCCGCGTCGTTCTTGCCGATCAGGAGGGGGAGGAAGGCGTACGTCACCCGGATCGTGCCGAGCAGGTTGACCGTGACGTGGTCCTCGGCGATCTGGAGGTCGGCCGGGTCGAGGAGGTTCTCCTTCAGCATGATGCCGGCGTTGTTGACCAGGACGTTCAGCTCCGGGTAGCTCGCCGCCACGGTCTCGCGGGCCTGGGCGATCGAGGCGGGGTCGGCGACGTCGAGGACGAGCCCGTCGATGCCCGGGTGCTCGGCCGCGATCTCGTCGAGGAGTTCCTTGCGCCGCCCGGCGACGATCACCTTGTTGCCCGCCTCGTGCAGCCGTACGGCGAGTCCGCGGCCGATGCCCGAGGTGCCGCCGGTGATCAGGATCGTGTTGCCGGTCAACTTCATGGGGGGGTCCCTCTCCTTCGTTACGGCGGGCCGGTGAGCGCCCGCAGTCTCGACCGTAGGAGCACTTGCGCGGGGGCGGGAGAGGAAGGTTTATCCATGGATCGGCGGTCCCTGGCTGGCGGCGCCGAACTGAAATCGAGCCCATCATCTTGACGGTTCTCGACGTCTACGTAAGATAGTTGACGGGCGTGACGGCAAGTTGAGCCTGGAGCGCGCCCCGTCGCCCGAGGAGCCGCCAAATGATCATCATTCATGACCGCGACGACGTCCGCCACGAGCTCGAACCCCACGACAAGAAGGCCCTCCTTCTCCAGCTCCGGCCGATGAAGGTCGGGATCATCGGCCTGTGCAACGGCAACGCCGCCTGCGGGACGTGCCACGTCTACGTGGAGAAGGAGTGGCTGGACCGGCTGCCGGACCCCGACGAGTACGAGGCCGAGATGCTCGAAGAGGTCGCCGAGCGCCGGGAGAACTCCCGGCTCTCCTGCCAGATCGAGTACGGCCCCGAACTCGACGGCCTCGAGATGACGGTCGCGCCCCGCAGCTGACCGGTTCGTGGCACCCAGCACACCGCACGGCATTCACAAGGGAGTGAAGACAATGGCGGAGATCGAGCCGAAGATCACCAAGAGCTACCGCACGAAGACCCCACTGCTCGACATCAAGATGATTTCCCACGGCACACTGTCGGTCGTCAACATCCAGGAGTCCCGCCGCTTCTACGAGGAGGTCCTGGGCCTGGAAGTGATCCAGCACGCCCCGGTGGGCCTGATGATCCGGCTGGGCAGCGAGCACTGCTACGTCGTCATCGAGGACGGGCAGAAGAGTCCCATGCGGCTCGTGGACCACAACGGCCTGGACGTACGCACCAACGACTCCGTCAACGACGCCTACCAGAAGCTGCTGGGCGTCAAGGGCGAGTACGGCCTGGGGCGCATCAGCAAGCCCCAGGAGCAGCACGGCGCGTACTCGTTCTACTTCCAGGACATGGACGGCAACTGGTGGGAGATCCTCGCGGAGGCCGGCGGCCCCGACAGCAACGACGGATACTCCATCGCCTTCAACGACCCCCACCGTGACATGACCGGAGTGGACGACATCGACCCCGACCTCATGGAACACGTCCTCGACAACGAGTTCGTGGCTGAACTCACCGCGAAGCGCGCCCAGTCCGGCAAGAGCTGAGGGCAGCGCGGACATGCTGAACAACATCGTCGTGGTCGGCGGCAGCGTCGCGGGCGTGCAGGCGCTGGAGACACTGCGCGCCGCCGGCTACGACGGTCGTCTGACCCTCGTGGGCGCCGACCCCGAACTCCCCTACAACCCGACGCCGTTGTCGAAGGAACTCCTCATCGGCGAGATGGACGAGGACGACGTCCGCCTCATCACCGAGGAGGAACTCGCGGACCTCCAGGTGGACCTGCACCTCGGCACCCCCGCGCAGTCCCTCGACCCGACGTCGCGCACACTGCGCGTGGGCACGTCGCGTCTTCCCTACGACGGACTGATCGTCGCCACCGGATCCCAGGCCGTACGCCCGCGAGGCTGGTTCGACCTCGACGGAGTGCACACCCTGCGCACCCTCGACGACGCCCGGCGCATCAAGGCGGCCATGACCACGGGCAGTCCGTCCGTGGTGGTGGTCGGAGCCGGCTTCATCGGCTGCGAGATCGCCGCGGCCGCACGGCACTTCGGCCTGGACGTCACCCTCGTCGAAGCCGCGCCCTCCGCACTCCAGCGTGCCGTGCGCCCGGACCTGGCGGAACCCGTCGTCCGTCTCCACCGCGCCAACGGAGTACGGGTGACCTGCGGGGTCGGCGTGGCCGGACTCCTGGGCACCGACCGGGTCGACAAGGTCGAGCTGACGGACGGCACCGTACTGGACGCGGATCTCGTGGTCGTCGGGATCGGCGCGGTCCCGGCGACCGGGTGGCTGGCCGACTCGGGGCTGGCCCTCGACGACGGTGTCATCACCGACGCGGCACTGCGGACCTCCGCCCCGGGTGTCCACGCCGTCGGGGACGCGGCCCGGTGGCCGCGCCCTGGAACCCACGAGACCATTCGGGTCGAGCACTGGACCAACGCCCGGGAACAGGCGAGACGCGCGGCGCTGAACCTGCTCGACCCGGGGGCCGCGGAACCGTACACCGGGGTGCCCTATGTGTGGTCCGACCAGTTCGGACAGCGCATTCAACTCGCCGGAACGGCGCGCGCGGAGCACGTCCACTTCCTCGACGGAGGCCCGGAGGAGGAGAGCTATCTGGCGGTCCTCGGCGACGGCGACACCGTCGTGGGCGCGGTGGGATTCGGAGGCAACCCCCGGCAGTTCAACAAGGCCCGACGCCTGGTCGCGGGCGGCGCCTCCTGGTCGGAGGCAGTAGGCCGGGATGCATGATCAAGAGATCGATCCGAGGAAGTTCCGCAATGTCCTCG
>Ga0307508_10006841_pt1 | contig 10668 bp, 8 predicted proteins | sample 9_EM_MG_FD_203089 | JGI IMG/M metagenome (GOLD analysis project Ga0307508, IMG submission 203089) | Populus trichocarpa ectomycorrhiza microbial communities from riparian zone in the Pacific Northwest, United States - 9_EM | ecosystem: Host-associated > Plants > Roots > Unclassified | place...
GTCGAAGCTGATCGGGTAGAGCTTCTTCAGGTCGTCGCCCAGCACCGGCGACTTCATCACGCCCTCGCGTGCGCGCATCCAGTTGAAGTTGCCCTTGACCGTGTTGATCTCGCCGTTGTGCGCAACCATGCGGTACGGGTGCGCCAGCGGCCACTCGGGGAAGGTGTTGGTCGAGAAGCGCTGGTGGACGAGCGCGAGCGCCGAGGTGACGCGCGTGTCTTGCAGGTCCTTGTAGTACTTGCCGACCTGGTCGGCCAGCAGCAGGCCCTTGTAGATGATGGTGCGGCAGCTCATGCTCGGCACGTAGTACTCGCGCGAGTGCGTCAGCTTGAGCGCCTGGATCGCGCTCGACGCGGTCTTGCGGATCACATACAGCTTGCGCTCCAGCGCGTCCGGCACGATCACGTCCGGCCCGCGGCCGATGAAGATCTGCTTGAGAATCGGCTCCTTCAGCCGCACGGTCGGCGACATCGGCATCTCGGCATCGACCGGCACGTCGCGCCAGCCCAGCAGCACCTGGCCCTCGGCCTTGACGGCACGCTCCATCTCCTGGATGCAGGCGACACGCGACGCGTGCTCCTTCGGCAGGAAGATCATGCCGACGCCGTATTCGCCCGGCGGCGGCAGCTCGACGCCAAGTGCTGCCATCTCGGCGCGGTAGTACTCGTCCGGGATCTGGATCAGGATGCCGGCGCCGTCGCCCATCAGCTTGTCGGCCCCGACCGCGCCCCGGTGGTCGAGGTTTTCGAGGATCTTCAGGCCCTGCATCACGATGCTGTGGGCCTTCTGCCCCTTGATGTGGGCGACGAAGCCGACCCCGCAGGCGTCGTGCTCGTGGCCGGGTTGGTACAGGCCTTGCTCAGTGGCCGTTGCGATCTCGTCGCCGGCGGTTTCTGGGGTCGTGAGGCTCGAGCCGACCTGATGCATGACGCACTCCAAATCAAGGGAAACGCTCAAGGATACTGCACTGCAACACGGCTCTCAAGCGCTATTTGACGTTATATGACCCCATTTATTCGTCGCATCAACAGGGCGATCATTTAAATAGGGACATATAAAATTCACGCGTTCGTTCGCGCCGGCCGGCCCCGTGGCCGCGGGCTGATCGGCCGGTCAATGGCCTGTGCCAAGGCCTTGAGAAAGCTCGCAGAGCCGATCGGCCAGCCATGGTGCGCGGCATCGAGCAGGCGCCGCACGTCCTGCTCATCCAGCGGAACGGCACTCTCAAGCACGTGCCGCGCCTCGCGCTCGAAAGGCGTGTTGCCGAGCTGCCAGTACGCGGCGTGCTCGGTGACGAGGGGGTCCGATTTCTGCCCCGCGTGGTGCGGCGCGCTGGACCACGGCCAATCGCTGGTCCGCGCGACCAGGCCACGGCGCAGCGGGGCCTGCTCGATCAGACGGATGCACGCTAGCAAGTGGCTGGCCGGATCGACGACCGTCGTTCGATAGCGGCCCTCCCACAGCGGGCCGCGGCGCGCGTGCCGGTGGTTGAAGGCCTTGACGTAACGCCGCCCCAAGGCCTGCATGAATCGCGCGAGCGATGCGGGTGCCGCAGGCGTGACCAGCAGCAGCACTTCGTCGTCCATCAGTGCATAGGCGTGGATCGCAACCGCACATTCCCGCGATGAATCAAGCATCGCGGCGAGGTAGCGGCGGCGATCGTCGTCGTCGACAAACACGGGCTGTGCGTCGCGCCCGCGTTGGATCACCAGATAGAGGTGGCCGGCAAGTTCGAGTCTGGGAAGGCGAGCCATCGGTCAAGGCGTTGACGTTTCGACAAAAGAGGATGGTATGCGCCACTCATCGATCGGGCTTGGCCATTCATCCCTCGACTCGACCGCCGGCGTTTGCGCCTTGCTAGATTGCGGTGCCTTGGACTCGATCGTCGCTGACGCTCGCCCGGCCCTCCAACATGAATCCAGCAGACGTCTCACACCGCGCGCCGATGAAAGGCCAATCTGCCGCCGCCGTGGCATGCGCGACGCTGGCCGTGATTCTCAATGCCGGCGCCATCGGCATGGCGAATCAAGCCACATCGAACTGGACCAGCGCCATCATGCGGGCGAGCGAGAACCCTCAGCGCATGGCGATGGTATTGGTTTCAGCACCCATCGAACCTGTCGCCCCCAGCGTCGCCCCCAATACGAACGCCCCCGTCATCCCATCGCTCACAGCGCCGGCTCGCCCGCCAACCCAGCCGCCGACGGCCCGCACAACGACGCCCGCCACGCCCCTGGAATCGTCGCAGCCAGTGTTGTTCTACACATTCCGTCAAGTGGAGCGCCCAGCCTTTCCCGTGTCAGACTGGAACCTCGACATCGATACGCTCGACGAGATCGGCGTGCAGCGCCTTGTATTCGAAGTTCTGGTCAGCGACCGCGGCAAGGTCGTCGGCTGCACCGTGCTCGAGCCGTCCGATCTCGCAGACGAGGCCAAACGCAGCCTTGAGAAGCGCATGAGCGAAACGGCGCTGCTGCCGGCGCAACGGGCCGGTCAACTCGTCGCCAGCGTGCGTCGTATTGAGCTGCTCGTTGCAGCGGCCGGACCCGATGCGTTGCCCGACGTTCCCATTCATCGCCCGTAAGCCACCGCTGATCGAATGACGCCTACCAAATGTGCTCTTTTCCTTTGTCGACGAGAACTACGCTCACATACTTCGCACAACTTTTCAAGCCAACGGTAGCCAACAATATGCGCAAAGCCCTTGCTCCCCACGCCGCCGCACCTACGCTCCAGCGCTGCGTCGCACGCGGCTTCACGCTGATCGAAGTGATGATCGTGGTGGCCATCGTCGCGATCCTCGCTGCCGTGGCGATCCCGAGCTACCGTGACTACATCCTGCGCGGCCAGCTCATCGACGCGACCACGCTGCTGTCGACCTTTCGCGGCAACATGGAGCGCTACTTTCAGGACAACCGGACGTACCTCGCGACCGGCGCCTTCAACCCACCCTGTGCGGCCGCCATTCCGGTGGCGCAACGCACGCAGGGAAATTTCATCCTGACGTGTGGTGCGCTCACTGCAAATACGTACACACTTGTCGCTACCGGAAGCAATGCGACGGCCGGCTTTGTGTACGCAGTAACTGAAACCGACCAGCGCTCGACGACCTCGGTGGGTGGCTCCTGGCCAACGCCAGTCCCGAACACTTGCTGGGTGGTCAAGCGGGGTCAGGCGTGCTGATCGACCTCCGATCGCAATCCTGGCGCGTCAATCCGGTGCGTCGTGCGCCTCTTGGCTTCACGCTCATCGAACTCGCGGTGGCGATCACGCTCATGGGCGTCCTGATCGCGGCGGGTTTGCCGTCGTTCATGGCGTGGATCGGCAACTCCAAGATCCGCACCGTGGCTGATGCATTGCGCGATGGCGTGCATCGCGCGCAGACCGAAGCCGTCCGACTCAACCAGTCGGTGGTGCTGTCGTTCACGAATGCAGAGCCGGCGCTCAATGCCCCCGCTGTCGCCGGTGGCGCGAACTGGTCGGTTCAGACCGTAGCGCAGTTCGATCGAGTTGCCCAGTTTGTGGTCGGCGGGAAGCTGTCCGACACGGCCTCGAACGTCACTATCAATACGAACGGCCAAACAGCGCTGTGCTTCAACTCAAGTGGTCGCCTTATGGACAACGCTACGCCTGGTGTGCCTGGTGCAGCCTGCGTCACCGCCGGTGCCAACCCCAAGGCCTTCGACATCAACCAGGCCAAAGCCGATCGTCCGCTGCGCGTCTTGGTCGCTCTCGGCGGTCAGATTCGCATGTGCGACCCGAACCGGCCCGTTTTGTCCGCGACCTCACCTGAGGGGTGCCCATGATCATTACTCGAGCCCTTCCATCCCTCCGACGCCGCCAGGTCGGCGTGTCGCTAATCGAAGTGCTGGTCGCGATCCTGATTTTCTCGTTCGGCATCATCGGCTTGATTGGCCTTCAGGCGCGGGCGCTTCAGTACTCGACGAGCGCCGAGGACACCAGCCGCGCAGCGTTGCTAGCCAACGACCTGAGCTCGCAGATGGTTGTCAGCCGGACGATCGACCCAGCAGCGCTGGTACCTGCGGGCGCATACGCCGCCTGGCAAGCGCGCGTAGCCGACGTCGCGAACGGCGGGCTGCCCAACGGCGTCGGCACAGCCATCGCCGTCAACGCCAACACGATCACGATCACGATCAGGTGGCAACCGCAATCGGCCGCTGGCGCGGCCTTCAATTCGCAGAACCGCTACATCACGCACGTCACCATCTGAGCACCGGCATGAGCACACGTCGAAAACGCAGCAGCAACACGCCCGGCTTCTCGCTGATCGAGTTGCTCGTCTCCATGGTGATTGCGCTCGTCGTAACACTGGCGATTTCGTCAGTGCTGCTTCGCAGCGAAGGCAACAAGCGCAGCACGACCTCGGTGAACGACCTGAATCAGACCAGCTCCTACCTCGCCTACGTGCTTGATCGAACGATTCGCAGCGCTGGCTCGGGCTTCGCTCAAAACTGGTTGTCTACCTTCGGTTGTGCCATCAACGCGTCGAAGAACGGCACTGCGATCCTTCCGTTGCCCAGTGCCGCCTCGGCGCCGTTCAACAACGTGCCGCTGCGGGTACGGCTCGCACCGGTGGTCATCGGCAAGGGCCTGGCCGATTCCGGTGGCCAGGTCCGCGGCGATGTACTGACAGTGATGGGCAGTACGTCGGGCGCCGGCGACTTGCCCCAATCCGTGCTCCCGGGTTCGGTCTCGGCGACCTCGTTGCGCATCACCAACACGCTGGGCTACAGCAACAACGACATGGTGTTGCTGGCCACCAATGTCGCCGGTGCCGACTGCCTGGCACAGCAGGTCGCGCCCGCTGCTGGCGTAGCCGCAGACCAGCTCAATTTTCTCGGTGCGAGCTACTCCAAGAACATTCCGCTGCCAAGTCCGTACAGCGGCACCGGCATCGCCATCCAAATGGGCAGCGCCCCGGCAAACCCTCCCCAGATGCTTCTTTACGGTGTTGGCGACAACAACACGTTGTTCAACTACGACCTGCTGCGCGTAGTGAGTGGAGACGTCACGCCGATCGCCGATGGCGTGATCGAGATGCGCGCGCTGTACGGGGTTGATAACAAGGCGGTCCTCGATGGCATCCTCACCAATTGGGTCGACCCGATCGCCGGCTCCGGCTACTCGATGGCAGAGCTGACCAATGGCAGCGCCGCCGCCCAGATCAACCTGCGTCGGATCATCGCCGTGCGCGTCGGTCTGATTCTACGCACCTCGCTGCAGGAGCGCATCGGCGATCGCTACTACGGTCAGTACGCCAACACCGTCGACCCCGCGACGCTGCCGACCACGACGCTGACGCTGTTCGGCGACCTGCCCGCCGCGCAGCGGCAGTCCCGGGCCATTGTCGGTGCCGACAATCTGTACCGCTACCGAACCATCGAATTCACGGTCCCGCTGCGCAACACCCAGTTTGCGCCTACCTCGTTCACACCATGAAGCACCGCAACTCTTCCAGATCGGCTTCGCGCCAGCACGGCGTGGTGCTGTTATTCAGCCTGATTGCACTGGTCGTGCTGCTGATCGGCGCCGTCGCGCTGATGCGCTCATTCAACAGTTCGCTGTTCATGTCGGGCAACATCGCCTTCAAGCGCGACCTGCAAAACCAGGGCGAACGCGCAATGAACAAGGTGCTGGCGACGTTCCGGGCCGGCGGCGCACTCGAGACCACTGCCGCGCGCGCCATCGACTCCACGGCGAACAACTACAGCGCGCAGATGTTGCCGGCAAATGCGCAAGGCATCCCGCTTGCCCTGCAAAGCGACGCCAATTTCAATGCCAAGGGCATGGCGACCAACGACATCACGCCCGCCAACGAGGCCTCGTTGCGCGACCAGGGCGTGAGCGTCCGCTACATCGTCGACCGCATGTGCAACGCACCGGGCGATGAAACGGTCCTGGGCGCCGGAGCCTGCTTGCTGGCAGACGGCAATCCGCCTCCTGGGACCAGTGCCTCGAACATGATGAGCGCAGGGGGGGCCTCCCTCGGCGGGAACAAGCCGGCCAACCCCTTGGCCGTCGTCTATCGACTGACGGTGAGGGTCCAGGGCCCGCGCGATACGCAAGCCTTCTTCCAGTCCACCTTCACGGTTCCGTCGTGAACCACAGCTTCAGAAACGAGACCCTCATGAAGCCGAATCATTCCAACGCAGTCCGCCGGCACGCACGCGTCGACCTAGCCACGGCTGTGATCGTGTACAGCCTCAGCCTGTTCTCGACGCCAGCGAGTGCGCAGACGCCGCTGGCAGACGGCCCGCTGTTTTCGTCCAACGGCGTGCCCGGCAACCTCGCGCTCGTGCTGTCCGTCGAATTCCCGACCGCCATCAGCGTCGCACACACAAACCGCACCTACGCAAATACCACCGAATACCTCGGCTTCTTCGATCCTAACAAGTGCTACGACTACCGCTACACGAACGGCACCGGCACCGACAACTACTTCTATCCGAACGCCGTCGCCGCCACGAACCACATCTGTAGCGGCAAGTGGAGCGGGAACTTCCTAAACTGGGCGTCGATGCAGACGATCGACCCGTTCCGTTGGGTGCTGACGGGCGGCTACCGCGTCATTGATCAGGCTGCGCTGACCGTCATCGAGAAAGCCTGGGGCACGACCCAAGGCGGCAAGGGCAACTTCCCCGACAGCACCCTCGGCAGCAGTATGTTGGCGGGTGCCACGCCGTTCCCCGCATCGGCGTCGGCGCTGTACATGCGAATCTGGGGCCTGGGCAACAAGATGCGCTTCACGATGCCCAGGACCACCAACAGCATCTCCTTCGCCGCCAAGTACTGGAACACGATTGACCGCAGCGGCCCGGTGGCCCTGGCCCGCACAGATTCGGCAATCGATTTCGCCTGGGGAGGCGGTTCGCCCGATCCGGCAGTCAACACGGACAATTTCTCCGCCGAATGGACGGCCAGCGTGACCGTGACAACCGCGGGCAATTACAACTTCCGGATCAAGGGCGACGACACACTCGAGCTGTGGGTGAACGGCAACCGCATCATCAACCAGACGAGCTACCAGAACAACGCCTATCAATACGCAGCCGCTGCGATCTACGCAAATGTCGGGGATGTATTCAACATTACCTACAGGATGGCCGAGTTCGGCGGCGATGCCGGGGCCCAGCTGCAATGGCAAAAGCCCGGCGATGCCAACTACTCGACCATGGGTGGTGCAGGTGCGACCTCATCGCTCGATGACGATTCAATAGCCACGGCTTACAACCCCAATGCGACGCTCGCGAACGGCGGGGTGTACGAAGTGTTCATGCGCGCCAAAGTCTGCGACCCGGCGGCTCCGGGTGGTGTCGAAGCCAACTGCATGGCCTATGGCACAAACTGGAAGCCCGAAGGCCTGATGCAGAAGTATGCGAACCGCATTCGGTATAGCGCGCTGGGCTACCTGAACGACAGCAACGTCCTGCGCGACGGCGGTGTGATTCGGGCGCAAATGAAGTACACCGGCCCGACGCAGCCTGTCCCCGGATCGGTGCCCGTGGTCAATGCACCCGGCGCCGTACCGGGTCAGACGACGGGAGCCGAATGGAGCTCGACCGACGGTACTTTCACGCTGAATCCAGACGCCGCCGATGCCACGAACACGGCGACCATTATGGGATTGTCTGCTGGAGCCGTGACGAACAGCGGCGTGATGAATTATCTCAACAAGTTCGGCCAAGCGTCGCAGTCGTACAAGACATATGACAACGTCAGCGAACTCTATTATGCGGCAATCCGTTACTTTAAGAATCTGTCCAGCGTGCCCGAGTGGACGGCCACCAACAGCAATTCTCAAGCTACGGTGTCAGGCTGGGTCGATGGCTTCCCCGTGATCACCTCGCCGCCCGACCCGATTCTCTACTCGTGCCAACGCAACTTCGTTCTTGGCATCGGCGATGTCAACACGCACGCCGACAAGAACGTGCCTGGCAACACAAACACGGCTAGTGAACCCTCCATGCCCGCCTTGGTCGCGCAGAACGCGACCGGTGTCGATGGTGTAGATGCTGTCGATGCGACGAACAAGGTCGGCGTGCTCGAGGGTATCGGCGGCGGCTCGCTGGGCACCGCGAGCCCTTACAACGGCTGCTGCACCAACAACTCGACGCTGATGGCCGGGTTGGCGTACGACGCGCACATCAAGGACATTCGCGGCCGGACGACTACGCAGATTGCTGCCCCGCAGACCATCGACACCTACTGGGTCGACGTGCAGGAGTACCAAACTTACAAGGACAACAACCAGTTCTACCTGGCCACGAAGTACGGCGGTTTCACCGTGCCGACCGGCTACAGCTACACCAATACCACCGCGTTGCCAGCTACCTCGTGGCACACCAACAACGACACGCTCGGCGGCAACCTCCGCCCCGACAACTACTATTCCGGTGGCCGCCCGGATCTGATGAAGGCCGGGCTGGAAACCGCGTTCGCCGACATCGCGTCGAAGATCAAGGCATACACGACCTCGTTCTCGACCTCGCTGCCGCAGGTTGCACTGGCGGGCAATGCAAGCTACAGCAGCCTGTATGACGCCTCCAACTGGACCGGTGAAATCATTGCCAGTGACCTGAGTTTCGACGCGGCGACCGGCGCTCCGACACTGACCGAAAAGTGGAAGTTCACCGACAAGCTCGCCCTGCAAGTCGCCGGCACGGGCTGGCAGACCAACCGCCGCATTGCGACCTGGAACGGCTCAGCCGGAACACAATTCTGCACCGGCGGCGGAACTTGCACCTTGCCGGTCACGAGCGCGCAGCTCACGGCGCTGGACCCAAGCTACACCGTGGGCAACGACAGCGTCAACTACCTGAACTACCTGCGCGGCGACACCACGAACGAGAAGGGCGTGGCGGGAGGAACGCAGGCATATCGCACGCGTGCCAAGCTGCTGGGCGACATTGTGGGGTCCAAAGCGCGCCCGGTCGGGCCACCGGCCTACCCGTTTTCCGATGCCGCCAATCCCGGCTACTCGGCGTTCAAGGCGACCTGGGCTGCTCGCCCAACGGTGGTGTACGTGGGCGCCAACGACGGCATGACGCACGCGATCCTCGGTGACTTGACAGCCGGGGGCACCGAGCTGTTCGCCTACGTGCCGAGCGCGCTGTTCCAGGGCCCGAACGGCACGCCCAGCGTCGATGGTCTTGCATCCCTGGGAAACCCCTCGTTTTCGCACCACTTCATGGTCAATGCGACGCCGAACGTCTATGACGTCGACTTTGCTCGCACCGCCGGTGCCAGTGGATCGGCGGACTGGCGTTCGATCCTGATCGGCGGTCTCGGCAAGGGCGGCCGCAGCTACTACGCCATCGATGTGACCGACCCTGCTGGCATGGCCTCCGGCGGCGAAGCCGCAGTGGCCGGCAAGGTTCTGTGGGAGTTCACCGATACCGATCTCGGCTACACCTATGGTGATCCAATCGTCGTGAAGACGGTCAAGTACGGCTGGGTCGTGATCATCCCGTCCGGCTACAACAACGCCGACGGGCAGGGGCACCTGCTCATCATCAACCCGAAGACCGGCGTCTTGCTCGAAAAGGTGTCGACAGGCGCGGGTTCGCCCACCAACAGCGCCGGCCTCGCATTCGCCAATGCCTTCGTCCTCGACAGCTCCGATGGCACGATCGATGCGGTGTATGCCGGTGATCTGCTGGGCAACCTGTGGCGCTGGGACGTGACCGCGGCCGCCGGGGCTTATCCCGCTCCGCTCAAGATGGCGACGCTGTCGACGTCCGGGGGCAGCGCGCAGCCGGTGACTTCGCGCCCGATGATCGAGGTCCATCCGAGCCTGAAGAAGCGCTTCGTGCTTGTCGGTACCGGGCGCTTGCTCGACCCCACCGACATTGCCAACTCGCAGGGCCAGAGCTTCTACGCAATCGTCGACGGTACGAACGTACACTTCAACGCCTTGGCTGATCTACCGTCCGGGATCACGTTCCCGATTGCGCGTTCGGTGTTGGCCACGAATGCCAACGCGCTGGTTGGCGTGACCTTCGATCCCGCAACGCAGATGGGCTGGGTCGAGGACCTGGGTGTCAGTGCGAACGGCATCGGCTGGCGCGTGACCACTGACGCCACTACCCTGCTTGGGTCGGTCGCCTGGGCGGCAACGCTGCCGAACGGCAGCGTGTGCAGCCCATCCGGCGACAGCCGCGTATATGGCCGAGACTTCGCCTCGTCCATCACGACGGTGAAGACGCTGAACGGTGCCAACCTGGACGCAGCACTTTATGTGTCGATCAGTGGCAATGTCACCGACCTCCGCTACCTAAGCGTGAACGGCAAGGCCACGCTGATCTCTGGCACCGACATCGGTGGGGTCCAGAAGATTGACATCACGCCGTTGTCCGGACTCGGCCTGCGGCGCCTGAACTGGCGAGAGCTGCAGACGGCCGATTGATTGACCGGTCGGCTACCGCGCCCACACGGGCGCGGTGCCGGTCAGGCGCTCGTGCTCACGCAGCGCAAAGCGGTCGGTCATGCCCGCGATGTAGTCCGCGATCGCATGCTGCGCCGGCAGTGCAGCAGGGTCGGCGCGATAGGCCTCGAACAAGGCTCGTACGACATGCTTCGCCCCTTCGGTCGTGGCCACAACGCGCGGGTGCCGGTACAGCTGCTGTCGCAGGAACGCCTTGACCTGGG
>Ga0307508_10006842_pt1 | contig 10666 bp, 4 predicted proteins | sample 9_EM_MG_FD_203089 | JGI IMG/M metagenome (GOLD analysis project Ga0307508, IMG submission 203089) | Populus trichocarpa ectomycorrhiza microbial communities from riparian zone in the Pacific Northwest, United States - 9_EM | ecosystem: Host-associated > Plants > Roots > Unclassified | place...
GTCTACCAAATATCACCCGGGCTCAGGCCAACCCATGGGGTAGCCTAGCATTGAACATTCCTCGCCCAACAAGGCACTCTATACATATCATGTGTTATGCTACCAAAACTTCACCTAGATTTATTGATATCAAACCAAATGACAAGTTTGGCTTGAAGCAATAAACCATGCCAAAACAATCTATAACAATGGTATAATAAGATAAAGAGTATAAACTTGAAACAGAGACGCAAAGCAACATGAGAGAAGAAAGTTAAGCATTGATCTATCTCAAAGCAATGTAAGATAGAAAGCATTCAACTTATTTCTACATGGATCCAACAGAAAGTTATGACTAAACTTCATGACTTTTCAAGTCACCTAGGTTAGCAAAAATACTCATTATAATGTCTTATCCACCACTGGGACTCCAAGCAATGCAACCATTGATATGTGACATGATTTATAAAACAAGCAAGTCTTACTACAAGCAATCCCAAACGTTCATCAAGCATGTTCAACTGAATGCATGATCCAAGCGGAGAAGATATATGTATTGTTAAGTTTAAAACTATTGGCCTTACCTTTAGCAAAAAAGCTGCCAAAGCTAGTACAATAAACACCTCATGTAACTTTCAGGTTAGGGGAGACAATGGGATTTGACAAGGTCTTTGTCGTGCTACTCTTTGCATTTCCAGCAGCTTGTCCCACAGAGTTCTTAGCGTTTGCCATCTCAGATGTCAATATTGACTTCTTTATCTGGCATAACCAAGAACAGAAAATATGTATGTTTGTGTGTGTGTATATATAAGGAAGACAGAAGGGGAAAAAGTTATCATGAAATGATTTCTGTTTCAAAACTGCTACATTATAGGATCCTCTTTATCTAACTCGCAATCAAAGATAACATTATTAATTTATATCGGAAACAACAAAATACATAATTGAAAACCTACACACATGTAGACATGTATGCTGTCATAAGTATATGTCAAGACATGCATGCCTATTGGATGGGAAGATTTTGGGGCAAAACTCACCGCCGCAAGGCGCTCCTTGTGGATATCGTTTGTTACCTGCAAATTCACAATGCAAAATCAACAAAGAGAAAAGGATGGAAAGAAAAGTTTGCACCAAATAGTGACTCGTGCCAGACCACAACTCCACAAGTCAGTGAACTCAAGTGAAAATGCTTACTTGTTTTCTGTAGCTCTTAATCTCATCACCACAGAACCCTGGTAGTGTCATATTCCAGTTTCTGTCTGCACAAAAAACATAGAAAAAACTTAGGATTTAGCATCGGATACGAAACAAATGACAACGCAAGCCTTGGATGGCTAATCCAGCAGAACTAACCAAGATGTAGAAGTATGTCTTTCGCTTCCAATGTATCTGATTTTCGATGCTTGGCCAATGAGCAACCAAATGTTGTGACCTGCACCAAGAAAAAAAATACAAATAAATTTGGAATGGCTTTGCAAAAAGAACAAGAAAACAGCTTGACAAAATGAAGATCACAAAAAGAGTGTAGAGTATAATACTCTCAGACAAAAAAGTTCAGACCATTGAAACCCAAGCTCCGAGTAACAAAACTAATCTGAATATATTACCATCAAAATTGTAGTTGAATTTTTTTTATGAATTTTGTTCAACAATTCAAGGAGAAGAGAACCTTGAGCACCTGTGCAATGTACATGGCTTTAATAAATTCAGGCAACACCTTGAAGTTCACTAATCAATTGCAATTCTTTCAATCTCCAAATGGACTATTTTAGTATTTTCTTGCAAACACAATTATTTTCCTAATATTCAGATGATGAATTTGTTTACTGCCCTTCAAAAGAAATGAATTTTCGAGATTTGTATGGTGAATCTGAATCCCATTCATTTGATCAATCAACCTACTGTTTTGGTGAATGAGCACAGCTTAGCTCCTATAAAGTAATATTTAGTGAAGAAAATTCCGCTTATGCATTCCCATGCAGTCTTAAAAAAATTGGAACAAATCAAGATTACGATCAAACAAAATCATCTATTTATAAAGCAGAATAGTCCTTGGGGGGGGGGGGGGTAAGTTCAACTACTCACAGACACAAGAAATTCATCTGCTATATCTGCTAGAATCTCTACAACTTCAGGATTGAACTTCTCTGATGGATCAATCTGTACAGGAAGCAGGAAAACTCACAATAAGGAAAGAAATTACAAAAAAAAAATTGCAGATAAACTCTACGTGATAACAAAACAACAGCAGAAACAAAGCGTAAGTCTCAAACTAGCTGGGGTCTTCTCTACATAATAACACGACATTGGAGTCAAATTGTCAGGAGAGACCAAAGTCATTTTGATGCCTCTTTTAGACAAGATATGAACAAGACAATCTCTAGGTGAAAGATATCATGCTTTAAAACAACCAACCCATAAATTAATCCGCTGACACAAAACTCAAGTCACAGACTGTCTTACACCATTTAAAGAATTCAAGCATAATGTCCAAAATAGTTGTATTGAACCACATGAAATTGCATGCTAAAAATTAAATTTCAACAAGGCACTGTGGTTATAATTTTTAAACACTGGCACAATCCACTACATAATAAGAAACACCAGGCTATATCCATCATTAGCTAACAACAAGACAGCCAGTGACAACATGGCTGTAGTGGAGTCCACGATACCACAACCATGATTCAAAACATCATTTCACAAGCTAATTTCAACATAAAATAAATAATTGGATGCTTTTGCTTCATCAAATACTTGTCCAGGACTTGCATATCTGTAACTCTGTGATTCTGTTCACAACCACTACAATAAACAATTAAAAAAAATATATTTCCCTCACCTCACTTGGTGAATTATTCTGGAGTAGCATGGATGTAATAAATGACTGAAGGTCTTTTATTAAGAATGACTAAATGAAAAGGGTCATGCTAAAAACAAAATATGAATACTTGAGTCAAAGCATTTAAAATGGAACCAAATTCTTCCTTTGTCTTGGTATATATATTCATAAATTAAAATAATGATGGTTAAATACAGATTTTTAAATGGAGGCCTAATACTAAAAGGAGAAAGGTATGGCACCTGACTAACTAGCTCATGAATGCTTCTTTTGCTAAGAATCCGGTTACCAGATTCATCACTTTCTGCATTAGCTATACTATTCTGCGGCAATGGTTGTACTGTGTTAGGATGTGACATTGCTAGGGAAGATGGCTTATGATTTACTGAACCTTGAACCCTTGAAACTTGTTGCAGAGGGGATAAGGATTGTTGGACTCTTGATGGTGGAAATTGCTGGCCATAATGCTCTGGTTGTTGATGGGATTGTAAAGGTTGTTGTGGCTGTGCAGGTGACATGTGCTGTTGCTGTGAAGTTGTCGGTGGGGAATGATGCTGTGGTGGAATGTGTGACCTTTGTTGCAGTGACGGAGAGTTCATCTGAGGTCTATATGAAGGGGAAGGCAATGGAGGCTTCCCTTGAGATGCAGATGACAACCACAGCTGATTGGGGGACTGCAAACTTTGCGATGTGTTTGGCACAGGAGAACCTGCTGTACCTACTGGTGTGGATCTTATAAATACATGCCCTGGGAAATTCTGCAAAAAACTAAACAAATTAGCAAAAATAACTAAGATGAGAGGAAAACCTAACTTCACCAAAACCATCCAGCAAAGCACAATTAAGAACTAGTTAAATTGTCACAGGAACATGGAATCAAAAAAATAGAAACCATGTATCACCATCATGAGTCAATTAAACCAATAGAGGAAATGCTGACGGTTTTAAAATGATCCAAAAAAAATCTCAAAAACTTTACATGGCACATAACTTCTAAATGGTAAATACAATTTCCACAGCTTTGCAATCTCTGTTTCGAATTAGAGCCAACATGAGTGTGTATGAGAAATAGCTACATAAGATAAAAATAATTCACAGTAGTAATTCCAAAACTTAGGGCTACCCATAGCTATCCAGACATGGTGCTGCAATGTATCATAGACACAATTCCTTCACAAAATGCCTGGGTTAAATTATTTAAATATGGTTCAAAACAGCTAAGATGGGACTTGTTGTATGTACGCATAACAGAGGAATTAACTAATGCATGAATTCATATGGCAAACTTATATGAAAAAGTCGCAGCAATTCATTAACATAATAACACAATATCTCCCTCAATTTTCGGAGACTTTTTTCAAGATCAAAGGCAACCATACTTAATCAACACTATTCTTTCACTTGCTAATATTTGCTATCAAAATCCCATCCACCAAACCAACAACAAAAGGGAGAAAACAAGTGTAAAGAGACAGGATGAAATATTTGGAAAGCCAGTACTGACTTGGGTATTTGGGGAAGAAGTGGGTGGTCGAAGAGATGATTGAACAGGTCTCTGTTGATGTGGTCGCATTTGAGAATTCGACGCCATTGAAGCCATCACCCCTTGCCTCACCTGCACATCTCTCAAACAACAACAAGAGTATGAATAGAATAACCACATCAATTCTTTTCCTTTTGTAAAAGCAAAAATTGCAATAAAAAAATTCTCACCTGCGAGTTGCTGGTGTTGGCTACGGACTCAGGCACGTTGACAGGAGCGCGGTTCAATCCAACAAACTGGTGACCAAATGAAGAAGAAAAGGACGCGGGAGAAGGCGCGGGAACACCTAGGGCAACACCGCGTGGCGAAGAAATAGAAGGGGTCGTGCTGGAGGAGGATGGTATAGGAGGGCCCGAAGAAACAGACGGGAATTGGGAGTGGGGGTGGGGGTGCTGCCATGGCCTGTGCACTGTCTGAGGCCTTGTGCTGCTGGGGGTGGTGGTGATTGTTGTTGCTGCTGATATTGAAGGTTTTGTGGGTGGGTTGGGGTTAAGATTAGGGTTTGGAGAGGCCGTGGAGGAGGATGGTTGTGGTTGTGGTTGTGGTTGCGGTTGCGGTTGCGGTAGTGGTTGAGATGGTGGTGGTTCCGTAGGTTGCTTAGTGATGGGGGGAGTAGAGGTGGAGGTGGTGGGGGCTGGTCGGTCCATGAAGAAAAATTATGTTATCGGTGGAAACACCGGACAGGATGGTGACGTATTTATGAGACTGCTGGATTAGGCTTCGGAGGCATTCTCAATAGCTTTCGAATCTAGGCAGCAGGCCCTCGAGACCGCACCTTAATCTAAGCAGATCCCCCACAGCTTTTTTTCTTCTCTTTTTGTTTCGAGAGCAGTGTTTAGATTTTAAATTTATTTTTTTATAATTATAAATTTAAATTTTTTAAGAATTACATAAAATTTATATAATTGTTAATTTTAAAACTTGTATATTTAAACTAATCCAAACATCTATATTAATAAAATAAAAAACATCCCCACAACATTTTTTGTTTCATAGGGTATTATTAAGGAATATAAGATGATTGATAAATTAGATTAGGAAGAGCGTTTAGAATTGTGATAAAAAATATTTTAAAAGATATTTTTATTTATAAATATATTAAAATAATATTTTTTTATTTTTAATATTAATATATTAAAAAATTCAAAAATTTTCAAAAAATTTAAAAAGTATAGTCTGACTACACAACAAACATCACCTTAACTTTTATTTGGGAGTGCAGTCTAAATAAAAATTTGTTAAAATTAATTTTTTTTACTTTAATTTTTTTAACCTTTTTAATATATTAATATCAAAAATAAATTTTGATCAACAAGCAACGTTATAAATACTATTATAGAATAAAACGTCATTGTAGAAGATATATTTTGATCTCTGAGTGATGTTATACACACCGGGCGAAGATTGCAAAAGCATTCATGCGCTCCTCCGGTGAACATCATGTTTAACCCATTTCTTAGAATTATTTGATATGTCTAAATATTTAACTGCTCATGTTTATAATAACAAAAAAAAATGAAAAAGACGTTAAAACTCATTGATATAAGGCAAAGACAAATTTAATTCAATGGCATTTTGGTAAAATTACTATGCATTTGAAATGAAAAAACCGATAATACCCCTTTCTGCCAACTAACTTTTTTTTTTCCTCCTCGGAGAGTATATAAGACATTTTATTGTGCACAAAACAATAAAAAGATCTATTTACCTTGCTGCTAAAGCCAATTATGTTATATTTACAAGGAAAAAAATTGTAATTTTATTATTCTAATCTATAGTGACAGTAAATATAGGTATACAATAAATACACAGTAAAATCAAGATATATTTTAGTTTCTTGTAATGTTTAATGCCATGAAGTTAGGATGTATGTTCTTTTCTTTAAGTAAAAAAAGTGTAGATTCATTTTCATATAAAAAAAACTCATTGTAACATAATTTGGTATCAAAACTAGCATTTTGGTTCATGTTACGCTATAGGTAGGTTTATTTTTTTTAACGTGAAAAAAGCATTAAGACATTAGAAAGTTAAAAAAACTATGTGCTGAAACACTTTTAAAATATTTAAATTGTGACATATTAAACTATATATTAAAAATATATATTACAACAGTAATATATTAGATTGACTTGAGTTAGTAATGGTTAATTTATGAAACCTGTGATATGGGGTGTGGGATCGTAATAAAACTATGAAACTCACATTGAAACAAATTAAAAAACTCAATTATAATTAACCAAATATTGAAGGCCAAAAATAAGAAAAAAAAATAAAAATGACTAAAAAAGTGACTTGAGTAAACTTATATTGGTGAACGGCGCAAGGCCATGGCTATCCAAATTTTTCTGGATGTAAGAAGAACAAAGTTGAGGCGATATTAGGATTTATAAAGAAGTAAGAGAAATTTAAGACTTGGGTATTAAGTTGATTGTGTTTAATAAGTTCGGTTAATTTAATAGCATAAAAAGGGAAACCCTAATTTAATAATATTAAAAATCAAGTAAATCCAAGTGAATCTCATAAACCCGAGTTAATATTCCAAAATCATAATATGTGAAATCTTAGACTCGGGTTGAATATAAAAGCTCAATTCATAACTAATTTAATATCGAAGGACAAAATTAAAAAATAAAATCAATCTAAAAAAGCTGTCAAAGCAGAAAATAACAATAAAAATAATGACGATCAAACCCGACAGGAAAAAAATGAAGGACGTTGGAATCGCAAAAAAAAATAATTATAAATCATCTTAAATGAGTAAAAAATAACAATAAAAAATGATAACCGAATATGAAAAATGAGAAAATTGAAGAAAGATGATATTGAAAATAATTTCCAATTTGAACTGGATTATTTTAATCCTTTTTTAATATGCTAAGGCGATGAAGTTTTGGATCCACCCGACAAATCCGCGACCCAAGTCATGAAAACATGTTGGTTTAATAGATTATTTTTTGGTAATCTATTTTTTAATCTAACTATACAATAATAAAAATCAACATGAAGAAGAAATCCACCGAGTAAACTTAAGAAAGAGAATTCATCATGAGAGGATACAAAGAAAAAACGTTTGCTAGTTTAAGAAAAAAAATGCTATAACCTTTTTCAAAAACAAATGAAAAAAATGAGCAGTATCTAATCAAACAATATAAAAAAAATAACATTAGAATAAAAGAAAAAATAGAAAATAAAAACATCTTAAAAGGTTATAAAAAAGAGCACTTGCCAATATAATAATAATAAAAAAGGTCATGATCTTAGTAAACATAAATTGAAAATTCAATGATATTTAATTAAAAAAATAAAAATAATTTTTAACTAATCTATTTTAATGAATTAAAATTTAAAATTTATGAAAAAAACAAATAAAAAATAAAGAACAAAAAAGGCCAAGTGCATGGGCCTAAACACCTAGCCTGTGAATGAGGCCTAGCCTACATGTCAAGCTTCTTTGTTTTTTTTTTATATATATATGTTAAAGGGTGAATGACACATCATTTATCTTTTCTCTATAAAAACAACATAGACAACATTGATGCTTGTTGTGCAGATTCTGACAATCAAAGAGGTCACTAGTAAATTAAAGTAAGAGTATTTTATTGTCTAATAACCCATTTCAACCTATTTTTACTTGAAAACACCTAAAAACAACTTTAGAACCCCAATAAACCAATCTCATAACCCAAAACACCCTTAAATCAGTCTAGGATTACAAAATAAAATAGATTTTTTTTTCTTTTTCAATCCTAATATGTTTTTTCCAGCAAAATAAAAGGTAAAAAAACTCTTCAATGGAACTCCCATTGTCAAATAGAACTTAGTGATACCAAAAACATGGTTTTCATGGTGTCGGAATTTGGAAAACCAATGACTTTCTCTCTCTTATCCAATTCTCGGCCTCCTCCCGCAAACTAAAGGACTAAAACATCAAAATATTAGTTTTGAACCAAATCGTACAATTATGAAACTAAAAGGGCCAAGTGTTGGGTTAAGAAGGCTTTGTTTTTCACCCACATTCAATTTTAGTCCCCTTGGTTTTGCAAATAATAAAATTGTTTTTTTCTACAAAACCAAGCATTAAACTAATGTTATGTTCTTTTAACACTTCAACAACCTATTAGAAAACAAATCAAAATAAACTATCAATCACAATCTCTAATTAAAGCAACATCGAATAATGGAATCAAAAGAAAAAAATTTAATAACCAAAAAAGATAATAATAATAAAAAAAAGAAACATTGCTGCAATCCATGATGATTAAAAACACAACACATTTCATAGTGTAGGAACAATAATTCCACAACACGCTTTGGTTTTTTGTTGTTGTTGATTTAGCATGGCTCCGCTTAGTTTATGTAAAAGCAACCATGATAGTTTAATTGTATGATGATATTAAAGGTTAAATTAAAGAGAAATTATATTCATTCTTTTCCAAATCCTTCACAAAAAAATCCAATTTTATGAGTGCAAATTAAGGTGCGAGATTACTCCATCCATACCTTTTTACTCTATCTTGGTAAGTTATTATTCTATTATTGTATTCCAAAATTGTTAGGATTGTTAGATCAAAAGTTAAATCTAAAGAGGGATGAACAAACCTTTATGGAACCAAAATAAAACCTTATGGAAAAATGTAAAACTTAAGATAACAAATAATATATAAGCAATATACAAAAATAATGAACTTGTGAGATATAAGTATAACACAATAAAGCAAAGAATGCAAAGATAGATACATCATGTACAATGATATATCCTGATTTGATCATGTCTACATCCAACCTCAAAATATAATTTTGGATTTCTCAATTTGATGCATGTTCATATTTGCACGAACAAAAAAAAACATTTCACAACTTTTTATCTATCTTTGATTCAAGTTTTGATCTGATGTCACTCTTACCTTAATAACATGTATTTTACTAAGAAACAATAAAACCCAAATGATCATTAACCAGAGAGCAAATCAACCAAAGTTAAGCATAATAACACAATATAAAAAATTTCAACTAATCAAGATCTTAAGAAAGATGTAATGTTTATACATGTGTTTCTCTTTTCTTTCTTATGTCTAAAAAGTATAGAAATAAATGGCATTTATAGAGAATTTAATAAACTAGTCATTACTCCATGTATGGAAAGTAATTATTGTATAAAATCTTTACAAAATAAATAAGATTGAGTTAAAACATAACTAGCCTGGATATGAATTCATAAAAAAAAATATGAAATTGATTTAGGCTTTTCGCAATTACATTTTGAGCTGAAGTGTCTAGCTTAAATGTAGACTTTTTATATGGGCTTAGTATTCCCTACAGAACAAGTCCTTTATCAAAATAAGATATCATCTAATGCTTAAGTTTGTAAATTATACAAGGGATATAATGTACAAAAAAGTAAAGAACATATGGTTATTATATGGAGTTATATATTTTATCTTGTGTGTTTACCTAATAAACTAAGGTATTTATACATCTCAGTTATATAAACTCATCTTGTGGAGGATGAAGTAATAATAAATAATAATTTATTTTCCCTTGCAAGTAACCTGAAAAGATGAGTTATTAGTTGTTGTGCTTTATTATATCATTGATGGGAAAAGTTGGTGCTCGAGGATGATTGGTCGAAAGGTTGGTGCCTTCTAAAAAGACAAGTTAATGGGAGATAGCCAGTGAAGAAGTAGGTGCTATTTGAGGAGACAAATTGAGAGAGATAACTATCGACAAGAAATATAGTGTTGTATTAACTATTCATGCATAAACATATGAAAATATAACATCATAATAACTTTGTTGAAGATAGCAGCTTTGTCTTATGATATGTGTCAATCGCTGAATTTCTTGAGAATTTGCATAGGAATATATGTGCTCTTATGGTGGTTAGGATGCGACCTATTATTAAGGGTTTAAAAAGATGGGGTTGAGCAGGCTATCATAAAATAACAACCATTTTGCCATTTAGGTTGTTCCAGATAACAAGAAATCTTGTCACTCTTAAGCTTTTTTATTATTTGGGATAACCTAAATGGTGGGAGAAGTTCTGCCCCAAATGATAGAAGAGCCTTATTGTTTAATTTAAACAACAGGGCTTTCACTTCTTTTTATACTATCATTTAACCTTTAGTCTTATAAACATTCATATTCAAAAGACTAATTAGTAGAAGTAGAAAATAAAATAAAACATTTATTGTCTTATGTATGTCATATTTCTTGAAGGTTAGCCTATTTGTCTCGCTTATAGCAAAGAACATTTTAAGGTGAAGAATAGAAAATCATTATATGAGGACATGAAGATTTTT
>Ga0307508_10006843_pt1 | contig 10666 bp, 8 predicted proteins | sample 9_EM_MG_FD_203089 | JGI IMG/M metagenome (GOLD analysis project Ga0307508, IMG submission 203089) | Populus trichocarpa ectomycorrhiza microbial communities from riparian zone in the Pacific Northwest, United States - 9_EM | ecosystem: Host-associated > Plants > Roots > Unclassified | place...
TCCGACCGGATCGTCGTACGGATCACCCAGAAGCCGGGGGAGAGCTTCGTCGACCGGATGATCGCGCTGGTCGAGGGCGCCAACCGGCAGAAGACCCCGAACGAGATCGCGCTGAACATCCTGCTCGCCGCGCTCACCATCATCTTCCTGCTGTCGGTGGTCACCCTGCAGCCCCTCGCCATCTTCTCCAAGGCGTACCAGGCCGCCGCGCCGGACACCCAGGCGATCAACGCGCACGGCGTCACCGGCATCGTGATGGTGTCGCTGATCGTCTGCCTGATCCCGACCACCATCGGGGCGCTGCTGTCCGCGATCGGCATCGCCGGGATGGACCGGCTGGTGCAACGCAACGTCCTCGCCATGTCCGGCCGGGCCGTGGAAGCGGCCGGGGACGTCGACACGCTGCTGCTCGACAAGACCGGCACGATCACCCTGGGCAACCGGCAGGCCGCGGAGTTCGTCCCGGTCGACGGCGTCACCGCGGCCGACCTGGCCGGCGCGGCGCAACTGTCCAGCCTGGCCGACGAGACGCCGGAAGGCCGGTCCGTGGTGGTCCTGGCCAAGAACGAATACGGGCTGCGCGAACGCGAGCCGGGCCTGATCGCCGACGCGACGTTCGTGCCGTTCACCGCGCAGACCCGGATGAGCGGCGTGGACCTGCCCGGCCGCGTCGTACGCAAGGGCGCCGCCGCCGCGGTGATGAAGTGGGTGCGCGAGAACGGCGGCCACCCGACCGAGCAGGTCGGCGAGATCGTGGACATGATCAGCGCGACCGGCGGCACGCCGCTGGTGGTCGCTTCGCGAGCGGACGGGCAGCCGGCCCAGGCGCTGGGCGTGATCCACCTCAAGGACGTCGTGAAGTCGGGCATGCGCCAGCGCTTCGACGAGATGCGCCGGATGGGCATCCGCACCGTGATGATCACCGGCGACAACCCGCGGACCGCCAAGGCGATCGCGGACGAGGCCGGCGTGGACGACTTCCTCGCCGAAGCCACGCCGGAGGACAAGCTCGCGCTGATCCGCAAGGAGCAGGAGGGCGGCCGACTGGTCGCGATGACCGGCGACGGCACCAACGACGCGCCCGCCCTCGCCCAGGCGGACGTCGGGGTGGCCATGAACACCGGCACGTCGGCCGCGAAGGAGGCCGGCAACATGGTCGACCTCGACTCGGACCCGACCAAGCTGATCGAGATCGTCGAGATCGGCAAGCAGTTGCTGATCACCCGGGGGGCGCTGACCACCTTCTCGATCACCAACGACATCGCCAAGTACTTCGCGATCATCCCGGCGATGTTCGCCGGCGTGTACCCGGGGCTGGACACGCTGAATGTGATGCGGCTGTCCTCGCCGGGCTCGGCGATCCTGTCGGCGGTCATCTTCAACGCGCTGGTCATCGTCGCGCTGATCCCGCTCGCCCTGCGCGGGGTGCGCTACACCCCGGCCAGTGCCAGCGCCCTGCTGCGCCGCAACCTGTGGATCTACGGCCTGGGCGGCGTGATCGCGCCGTTCCTCGGCATCAAACTCATCGACCTGCTCATCCAGTTCATTCCGGGGATCTGACATGCGACTTCCCAGCTGGCTCGCCCAGCACCTGGCCGCGCTGCGCGCGCTGCTCGTCCTCACCGTCCTGTGCGGGCTGCTCTACCCCCTGGCGATGGTGGCCGTCGGGCGCATTCCCGGGCTCGACAACCGCGCCGACGGCTCCCTGATCACGGTCGCCGACAAGACCGTCGGCAGCCGGCTGATCGGGCAGGCGTTCGCCGACAAGGACGGCAACCCCGACCCGAAGTACTTCCAGAGCCGCCCCTCGGCGGCCGGTGACGGCTATGACCCGACCGCAACGAGCGCCAGCAACCTCGGCCCGGAGAGCGTCGTCGACACCCTTTCCACTAACCCCGATGACGCCAAGCAGAGCCTGCTCACCCAGGTCTGCGCCCGCAGCCTCGCGGTCGGCAAGCTCGAGGGCGTCGACGGCACCCGGCCCTTCTGCACCGCCGACGGTGTCGGTGCGGTGCTGGCCGTCTTCCACCGCGACGGCTTCACCGGGCCGGTCACCCGGATCGTCTCGGTCAACCAGACCGGCACGCCGTTCGTGGCCGGCTACGACGGCGTCACCGTCGAGTCCGCGAAGCCGGGCGAGGACTACGTCGCCGAGGGCGGGGTCATCACCCCGATCCGGGGGACCGCGCCGGCCAAACCGGTTGTGCCCTCTGATGCGGTCACCGCGAGTGCCAGCGGCCTCGATCCGGACATCAGCCCCGCGTACGCCGCCTTGCAGGTGCCCCGGATCGCCCGGGAACGTGGTCTGACTGTGGCCGCGGTGCAAGCCTTGGTCAAGAAGTACACCGACGCTCGCGCGCTGGGCTTCATGGGCGAGCCGGGCGTCAACGTGCTCGAGCTCAACCTCGCCCTCGACGGCAAGTAAAGAACGGCAAGCAGAGAAGGGAGGGCGGCGCCGACATGGCTCGCGGAGAACTGCGCATCTACCTCGGCGCCGCCCCCGGCGTGGGCAAGACCTACACGATGCTCGAGGAGGCGCACCGGCGCGCCGAGCGGGGCACCGACGTCGTCGTCGCGTTCGTCGAGACACACGGCCGCAAACACACCGCGGCGATGCTCGACGACCTGGAGATCCTGCCCCGCAAGACGGTGACCTACCGCGGCGCGGAGTTCACCGAGATGGACCTCGACGCCGTGCTCGCGCGCAACCCCGAGCTCGCCGTCGTGGACGAACTGGCGCACACCAACGTCCCCGGCGCCCGGCACGCCAAACGCTGGCAGGACGTGCAGGAACTGCTCGACGCCGGGATCTCGGTGCTGACCACGATCAACGTGCAGCACCTCGAGTCGCTCAACGACGTGGTCACCCAGATCACCGGCGTCCAGCAGCACGAGACCGTGCCTGATGCCGTGGTCCGTGCGGCCGAGCAGGTCGAACTGGTCGACATGACCCCCGAGGCGCTGCGCCGGCGGATGGCGCACGGCAACATCTACCGGCCCGAGAAGATCGACGCGGCGCTCGGCAACTACTTCCGTACCGGAAATCTGACCGCCCTGCGCGAGCTGGCCCTGCTCTGGCTGGCCGACAAAGTCGACGACCAGCTCGACCAGTACCGCGCCGACCAGGGCATCAACGCCACCTGGGAGACCCGCGAACGGGTCGTCGTCGCGCTCACCGGCGGCCCCGAGGGCGACACCATGATCCGCCGCGCCGCCCGGATCGCCGCCCGCAACAAGGGCGCCGACCTGATGGCCGTACACGTCAATCGAAACGACGGCCTCGCCGGCGCCGACCCCGCCGCCCTGGCCAAGCAGCGGGTCCTGGTGGAGAGCCTCGGCGGCACCTACCACCAGGTGATCGGCACCGACATCCCGCGGGCGCTGCTCGACTTCGCCCGCGCGGTCAACGCCACCCAGATCGTGCTCGGCGTCAGCAGCCGGGGCAAGTTCGCCCAGATCTTCTCCGCCGGCGTCGGCGTCACCACCACCGCGCTGTCCGGCTCCATCGACGTACACCTGGTCACGCACGAATTGGCCCGGCAGGGCCGGCGCGCGCGGCGGATGCCGGCGGCGCTGTCGCGCGGGCGCCGGATCGCCGGCTTCGCGCTGGTGCTGGCCGGCCTGCCCGCCCTGACCGGGCTGCTGCGCGCGCTGCCGAACCTGTCGCTGACCAACGACATCCTGCTGTTCCTCGCCGCTGTCATCGGCGTATCGCTGGTCGGCGGGCTCTGGCCGGCCCTGCTCGCCGCGGTCACCGGGTCCCTGTTGCTGAACTGGTACTTCACGCCGCCGGTCGGCAAGTTCACCATCGCCGAGAGCGACAACCTGCTGGCGTTGATCATCTTTGTGGTCGTCGCGATCGCCGTGAGCTGGGTCGTCGACCAGGCCGCGCGCAAGACCCGGCAGGCCGCCGAGGCCGGCGCCGACGCGCAGACCCTCGCCACGGTGGCCGGCAGCGTGCTGCGCGGCGAACGGCCACTCATCGCCCTGCTCGAACGGCTCCGCGAGACGTTCACGCTGCAGTCGGTGACGTTGCTGGAAAAGGGTTCCGTGGTCGCGTCCGTCGGCGACGAACCCTGCCTGCTGGCCCGGCACGCGGACGTCGAAGTCAAAGTGGACGACGACCTCGTGATGCTGCTGCGCGGGCACGCGCTCGCGGCCTCGGACCGGCGGATCGTCGAGGCCTTCGCCGCCCAGGCCGCCGTCGCCCTGCGCCAGGAACGGCTGGCCGCCGAGGCCGCCGCCGCCAAGCCGCTCGCGGAGGCCGACCGGATGCGCACGGCGTTGCTCGCCGCGGTCAGCCACGATCTGCGTACGCCGCTCGCCTCGGCCAAGGCCGCCGTCGCCAGCCTGCGCAGCACCGACGTCCACTTCGACCAGCACGACCGCGCCGAACTGCTGGCCACCGCCGACGAATCCCTCGACCGCCTCGACCGCCTGGTGGCCAACCTGCTCGACATGAGCCGCCTGCAGGCCGGCTCGCTCGGCGTCACCGCCATCGACATCGGTGCCGAGGATGTCGTGCCCCGGGCGCTGGACGACCTCGGCCCCGACGCTCGCACGGTCACGCTGCACATCCCGGCTGACCTGCCGCTGGTGCACGCCGATCCCGGCCTGCTCGAACGGGTCGTCGTCAACCTCGTCGCCAACGCGCTGCGCTACAGCCCCGCCGGGCACCCGCCCGTCGTCACCGCCAGCACCCTCGGCAGCACCGTCGAACTGCGGGTCATCGACCACGGCCCGGGCATCCCGCCGGACCGCTGGACCGACGTGTTCCTGCCGTTCCAGCGACTCGGCGACCGGGACAACCACACCGGGGTCGGCCTCGGCCTGGCCCTGTCCCGGGGGCTCACCGAGGCCATGGGCGGCACCCTGACCCCCGAGGAGACCCCCGGCGGCGGCCTGACCATGATCCTCGCCCTGCCCACCCGGAGCGGCACGTGACCCGGATCCTGGTCGTCGACGACGAGCCGCAGATCGTCCGGGCGCTGCGGATCAACCTGCGGGTCCGGCACTACGACGTGGACACCGCCGCCGACGGCGCCTCCGCGTTGCGCGCCGCTTCCCGCAACCACCCCGACCTCGTCGTACTCGATCTGGGTCTGCCCGACATGGAAGGCGCCGAGGTGATCCGCGGCCTGCGCGGCTGGACCCGGATCCCGATCATCGTGCTCTCCGGCCGGGTCGACAGCCACGACAAGGTGGAAGCCCTGGACGCCGGCGCCGACGACTACATCACCAAACCCTTCGGCATCGACGAACTGCTCGCCCGCATCCGGGCCGTCACTCGCCGTACCCTGCCGGCCGGTGACGCGGCCCAGACGGTGACCATCGGCCGGCACGCCGTCGACCTGGCCGCCCGCTCCGTCACCGGCGGTGACACCGAGGTCCGGCTCACCCCCACCGAATGGCAACTGCTCGAACACCTGCTGCGGCATCCGGGCAAACTGCTCAGCCAGCGCTCGCTGCTGCACGACGTGTGGGGCCCGCAATACCTCACCGAAACCAACTACCTGCGCCAATACATGGCCCGGCTGCGCCGCAAACTCGAGACCGACCCGGCCCATCCCCGGCACCTGCTGACCGAACCGGGCATGGGCTACCGCTTCCGGCCCTGAAAAGCGCGTTGCGTGTACGTACAAATATGCGTAGAGTTTCGGGTTCTGGGGAGGTCGCGATGCCGAACAAGACGATCTACGTGTCCGACGACGACCTGGCCCTCTATCAACGGGCTCAGGAGCTGGCCGGCGGCGCCCTGTCGGCGGCCATCTCGGCGGCCGTGCGGCGTTACGTCGAGGTCGAGGAGGGGCGCCGGCAGGGATACGACGAGATCATCGTGCGCGTCGGCCCCGGGCTGGGCCGCAAGCAGCGGTTCTCCGGGGCGCTGCTCGCCGAGTGGGGACGCTCCACCAACGAGCTGACCGAGACCTTCCGGGTCTACCGGTCCCGCAGCGGAAAGTTCGTGGTGCACGTCGAGCGCTCCGAGGCGTACACAAGCGGCGGCCCGAACGCCGAGAAGTGGAACACCGGATGGCGCGCCTGGGTGGGCGACTGGAGCGCCAACCAGACCTGGACGCGTACGCCCGCCGAGTCCACCCTGCGCATCGCCGGGTCCCTCGAGGAATTGCGCGACCTGGTCCCCGCCGAGCTGTACGACCTGATCGCCGACATCGCGGATCAGCCCACGATCGAAGACCTCGACATCTGAACGCCCGGCCGGCTCCCGCTCAGCTCGCGGCGGCCCCGGCGGTGCCGGCGGTGGGCTCGCGCATGGCCGCGATCAGGTCGTCGCGGGCCCGGGCGACCCGGGAACGGATCGTGCCGACCGGGCAGCCGCAGACCTCCGCCGCCTCGGCGTAGGAGAGCCCGGCGATCTGGGTCGCGACGAAGGCCGCCCGGCGTTCCGGCAGCAGCCCGGCGAGCAGTTCGGTCAGGGCGTGCTGTTCGTCGAAGCGCGGCCCGCTCACCGCGTCCGCGGCGTCGGCGGCGCTCTGCCAATCGGCCGCCGCGGTGAGCCGGGGCTGCCGGACGGCCCGCCGGACCTGATCCACCGCGACCCGGCGGGCGATGGAGAACAGCCAGGTCCGCACCGACGAGTGCCCGGCGAACTGGGGCAGAGCGCGCAAAGCCCGCAGATACGTCTCCTGGGCCAGGTCCTCGACGTCGCCGGGCGCGGCCTGCGCGCCCAGGAACCGCAGGAGGTCACGCTGGGTGGCCTGGATGAGGGCGGTGACGGCGTCCCGGTCACCCCGCCCGGCGGCGAACGCCAGCGCGGTCAGCTCCTGCTCCGACATCCCGAGGCCCCTTGTCCCAGTCGCCCCGGAACGGCGGTGCCGGGACGACGGGGGATACGCAGAGCAACCAGCAAAAGTTCACCGCAGCGGCGACCCGGCGAAGAACCGCGCGGACAGGAAGAACCGCGCGGACAGGTAGTGTCGGGGTTGTCGCTCGAGACCCCGGTGGCTGGCGCCTCGCCGCCCCGGTGGACGCCGGTTGCTGACGAGCCCGATGTGCTCATCGTGGCCCGTCCCGCACCGCCTCGAGCATCGACATCCGGCCTGGCCGGGGTCAGGAATCCGGTCATGATGGCCCACCTCCCGCCGCAACCGATCGATCTGCGGCGCCTCGTCGAGCTCGGCCTCGACAAGATCACCACCGTGGTGTTCCCGGACGCCCGGATGGCCTTCCTCGACCGGGAGAACACCACCGCGGCCCCGGCGACGCCGCCCGCGCTCCCGGCATCGTCATGATCACCCTGTGCCGTTCCGCCGAGCAGGCCGTTGCACGGGTCTGACCGGCCGTCCGAGGTAGCGGGCCACGTGCCGGTCCCGGATCGGCACGCCGTGGTTCTGTACTGGCTGCCGCTCGGCGCCGGCGGTCATTGCGTGCGGCGAAGCGGCCGGGTGTTCGAGGCGCTCGTGGCACGTCACGAGCACCGGGCCGGTTGCGACCTCTACCACTCCGCACTCGAGGTACGCCACGGCGACGAGCGCTGCACGATCGAGATGGCGCCGGTGTGGTCCGGCGCCGCCGCCGATCGAGGCGTTGTCCGCCGGGGCGCTGTCGGCTCGCGATTTGCTGGGCCGCTCGGTGCTGTTCCGGTACGAGGTCCGACGCTGGCGCGACGGTGTCATCCCGGACGCGCGGCAGGCCGTCGCCAGCCCCTACCAGGTCAGCCACGACGCCGGCCGCGCGGCGCGGATCCTGGAGCTGGTGCCGCTGGTCCCCGCCCTGACCTGGGGCCGCGACGATGCGTACACGGGCGAGATGTGGAATTCCAACTCGCTGACCGCCTGGCTGCTCGCCCGTACCGGGCACCGGATGGACACCATCGGCCCGCCCGCGGGCGGACGCGCACCCGGCTGGCGCGCCGGGTTGGTCGTCGCGGCCCGCCAGGCAGCGGACTGACCGGCCGTCGTGTCCGCCCGCCGGGCCGGGATAAGCTGGGCGGGTCAGCGGCGCGTTGACGTTCCGCTGCCCCGGACCCCGGCAGCCCCCGGTTGGGAAGGGTGCGGCCATGTTCGGCATCGCGGGCGACTTCACGCGCTTCGCCGGCCGCTGTGCGTCTGTCGGCCGGCGGTGATCCCGGTCTCGATGGCTCCGGTGCCGGCCGATCCGGTCGTCACCCGATTGTGCCGGCTCTGCGAGCGCGCGGTGACGTCTTTGCCCGCCGCCGGGGCCGGTCTCTCCGTGGTCGCCGAGGACAACCAGTTCAGTCTGCTCGCGGCCGCGGACGCGGCCAGTGAACGCCTGGAGGAGTTGCAGTTCGTCCTGGGCGAGGGGCCGTGCGTGGACGCCGCGGCGGCCCGCCGGCCGGTGCTGGTCGCGGACCTCGGGCGGGACGGGCCGCAGCGCTGGCCGGTGTACGCCGGCACGATGCGGGCCGCCGGAATCGGCGCCATCTTCGCCATCCCGCTGCAGGTGGGTGCCGCACAGCTCGGCGTGCTGGACTTGTTCCGGACCGAGCCGGGCTCGTTGTCCGGTCCGGAGCTGGGGCGCGCGTTCGCCCTCGCCGACGAGGCGGTCGCGATCCTGCTCGACGACCGGGCCCGCGGCGACGGCGAGCCGGCGAGCGGCACGGCGATGGCCGGCCCGGTCGAGTTGTTTCAGGCGCAAGGGATGGCCGTGCTGGGTGTGGAACGTGACAAGGCATCGGATGCCTGGGAGGCAGCAATGACGACGGTATCCGCCGAACGGCTTTCGAAGATCTTCGTCGAGGTGGCCGACACGCTGGTGGACGATTTCGACCTGCAGGATTTCCTGCACATGCTCACGGTGCGCACTGCGGGGCTGGTCGGGGCGTCCGCGGTCGGTCTGTTGCTGGCCGACGGGCGTGGGCAGTTGCGGTTCATGGCCGCGTCGGATGAGCGGGCCCGGATCTTGGAGATTTTCCAGGTGCAGGCCAGCGAGGGTCCGTGTCATGACGCGTTCCGTAGCGGGGAGCCGGTGTTGAACGCGGATCTGCGGGATGCGGTCGAGCGTTGGCCGGACTTCACCCGGCACGCGCTGGCCGCGGGTTTCCGGTCGGTGCATGCGTTCCCGATGCGGGTGCGTCGTGAGGTGATCGGGGCGCTGAACGTCTTCGGCAGCGCTGTGGGCGGCAATTTCGATGAAGCGGATGTGCAGATTGTGCAGGCACTGACCGATGTGGCCGCGATCGCGTTGCTGCAGGAGCGGGCTATTCGGCGTGGTGAGTTGCTGACGGAGCAGTTGCAGGGCGCGTTGAACAGCCGGATTTTGATCGAGCAGGCCAAGGGTGCGATCGCGCAGGCCCACGGCATCTCCGTCGATCAGGCGTTCGCCGCGCTGCGCGGTCATGCCCGCAGCGCGAACCGTAAGCTGACCGACGTCGCCCAGGAGGTGCTGTCGAACCCGGACAGCCTCACCGTCCTGACCCAGCACTGACGCGTCATTCGTCCTGGTCGACAGGTTCTAACAGGGCGGCGGTCGACACCTGGTGGAAGTGCCGGGCCCAGTCCAGCGGGGTGGCGTCGAAGCGCCGGTCGCGCAGGCCGGGATCGGCGCCCAGCTCCAGCAGCCGGCGGGTGAGCTCGACATCGCCGGTCACGGCGCCGTGGTGCAGGGCGGTCTCCCAAGCCTCCTCGACCGGTGCGTCGCCACGCCCGTAGGCGTTCACGTCGAAGCCGAGCTCGGCCAGCAACGTGACCGTCTCGAGGGGCGCCTGGGTCGCGGCCCACACGATGAGCCCGGGGCGGCTGCGGCGGGCTTCCGCCAGGGCGCCGGGATGCTCCGCGCGGATCTCGTCCAGCGCGGGCCGGTCGGCACGGAACGCCGCGGCGATCAACTCGCGCACCGGGTCGGGCGCGGGCGGCGCGGCACCCTGAGCGACGAAGTAGCCGGCGATCTCGGTGTCGCCGTGCAGCCAGGCCAGCTCGACCGGCGTCCGGCCGTCGCCGGGGCTCCACGCGGGCCCGGCACCCTCGAACGGCGCGCGGAAGTCGACGCCGTGCTCGACCAGCAGGCGTACCCGGGCCGACTGGTGGTGCTCGAGCGCCCAGCGCAGCTGGATGCGCAGCATCCTCGCGGGCGAGCTCAGCTCCTCGATCCGCCGGTGCCACGGACCGCCGCCGCCGGTGCCGAGCCCGTATTCGAACAGCAGCTGCAGGTGCGAGTCGTCCGGTTCGAACATCCGGTTGTACAGGGTCTGCGCGTCATTGGGGTCGGCGCCCGCGTCCAGCAGCAGCCGGCCCAGCGCCTGCCAGTGCGGGTGGCAGGGCTGGCGCTGCCGGCCCAGCTCGCCGTGGCCGAACACCCCGGTCAGCAACGTGAACGGCGACGGCAGAGCGTCGTAGAGGTAGCCCTCGTCCGGGTCGGCGCCGGCGTCGAGCAGCTGCCGGGCGACCGCGAGCACCCGATCGGCCGGCACATCCGGGTCGAAGCGCGAGTAGCAGAGGTAGTACAGCGGCCGCCAGCGGAACGGGCCACCCCGCTCGGCCACCCGCCCCGGCCGCTCGGCGAGCAGCCGGCCGACGTCGTCCGGGCGGGCCGCCGCCGCGGCGGCCCAGATGTTCGCCGTGCTCAGCTCGGGATGCTCGGCGAGCAGCCGGCGGGCCTGTGCCCAGCGCGCCGGGCCGTCCTCGCGGCTGTACGTCAGGCAGGCGAGCCGGCAGAATTCCGCAGCCGGGTCGGCCGCGGGCGCCGCGCC
>Ga0307508_10006844_pt1 | contig 10666 bp, 11 predicted proteins | sample 9_EM_MG_FD_203089 | JGI IMG/M metagenome (GOLD analysis project Ga0307508, IMG submission 203089) | Populus trichocarpa ectomycorrhiza microbial communities from riparian zone in the Pacific Northwest, United States - 9_EM | ecosystem: Host-associated > Plants > Roots > Unclassified | place...
AGAGGCAAATTGAATTGAGCCAAGGCCCAGAGAGGTCTAATAATGCCCAAGAATGGCTTCAGTGTTCTAAAACCAGGGAGATTTTGGCCAAATTCGGGTCTGAGCTCAAGGAATTGCTTAGATCATCATCCCAATGCGGGTTGTGTGACTCGTGACCATCACAAGCATCGTGTGAACTTGTCCTGCATGTGCCATATTTGCTGTATTTGACAATCCCACGTCGAACGTTTATCAATTTGTCTCCTCACCACCCGAAATCACACGCTAACCTATTGAAATATCAAGTAGAACTGGCTGTCAAACCCATCCGCCACCCATCCGACATCCGTCGGTTATCCGCGGATGCACAATCCGCGGATAGTCTTGACTGCAAAGACCCCATCTGCATCCGCGGATGGGAATCCATCCGACACGGATTATCCGATCCGCCGGGACCCCTACAGTGCATTCGTTAGGGCATCCTTATCCGCCTCATTTTCTACGTCAGCTTCCGTTGGCCATCGCCCTACTAACCTTCAAGATGCAGGGCGGTGGCGGCAATACCTACATGTATACAGCTACAGCAAATCCTTTCGAGTCGGTTGTATGGCTGCCCAATGGTCAGCGGTGCAATGCGGTGATGTTCATTCAGCAAATAATCTTTTTCAACCAGAAAAGGGGGAAACTGTATGTTCAATATGTTCGCAAGACTGGGAGCAAGATAGGTTTGAGAGCTGGAAGGCGTTTGTCAAGTAAGGTGTGGGGGTATTGGGGGAAGGGTGCCCTCTTGAAGCTAAAAGTCAGGATTCAATGTTTTGAGTTCAGACTTCGAATACAGACCTTCGAGTACAGGCCCACTGTGGCAGAAAACTTTCTGCCGCTGGATCCGGCCAAATGAACAATGCATGACGACCAACTAACCATACGCATACCGATAAACACTTAGCAACGAGAGCGTAGGCACTCTTCTCATCTTCCTTCAGTAGAGTAGTACAGTAGTACATTCTGAGCGCGGTGGGTGTGGCATCACCATCTCGCCAATTCCAAGGCGAAAGTAGTAGACAAGGTCCGTTATAGCGAGTACCGCTCCGATTTTATCTAGCGAACAATCGAGGTGACGTCGATGACCGTGACGCCTGCCGCGCGGTTGCAGTTCTCACGCCACATACATCCGGTCAGATCCACTCTTCCGTTTTCATAACTATATCATTATGGTCAAATGCATTCGTCAAGCTCCGTTTGGACGACTTTGCTGCTGTGCAACAGCGACAGGACAGGGGCCTGGGCGCAACCAACACATTATTTCATTGATGTCTCCCTGTGAAATTGTTCAACATGAGGTCTTATCTGCACTGCAACATGACACTTGGCGGCACCAGACCATATGTCTAATCACACCTTTGCTGCCATTCATCCATGCATATATTCTTAGACATTGCTTCAATAAATTGTGGGCAAGCCCATTCATTCGGAGCGATCTCTTCTGTTCCGCAACAAGTTCAGTAGGTGACCAACTATTAGGGCTGTTCGGGCCCTCAGTTCACCAACTTTTTACGCGAGATCGGGTTCACCCGCAATAAAATGTTGACAGACGCCATGAGCTGTGATCTGAACTGATGCCAGAATTGAGGCGGGTTCGGCTCTGATCAGGCGTGCAAGTTGTGTTTAATGCGCCCCCAGGGTTGCATTGGATGAATGGGCAATACAGTCGGCTAAGAAGAAAGTCGACGTGGGGTCGTCCGAACCGATTTTTTTCGGTTCGCTCGAGTTCACGATTTTCGTCCACTTTTTCAACTCCTACGCCTCGCTTAGCTTCGCTTACAGAAAATGGAGATCTGAGTCGAACTGAGGGCCCCGAACCAGAGTTGAACAGCCCTATTACATAGTCGGGGACGGACGGCTCCGACTGAATAGGTGGGCTGGTCAGACTGCCGCGGTCACCCAACCCTGTCTTGGATAGGAGTGGGGCATAGTAGCTGCTGCGCTATAAGGGGACTTTATTGCGTGGGTTCAACCCCGCACCCCACACTTTATAAGAGAACCACAGCTAGCCGGGGTTTTAGCGGAACTTTCCCCGGAATAGCATCACATTTAATCCCAAAAACCAAAATCATGCCCTACTCAGACTCCTCACCAGTCTGTCCTGCGTTTTCGGGTCGCCAGAATTGCTCGGTCTTGATAAGGAAATTCAGGGCTGTTACATGTCATGTGAATGATTTGTTATATAATGTATTGATTTATCCCGAGGGCAACCGGTTTTTTGATGAATGTCCGAGTTTTCCCGAATTAGCGTTTATGTTTACATCTGTGGTTTTCGGCGTTCTGTCACACCGTGTTCTTGTGCCATGTTTCTTGCCCCTTCCTCGACTGGCACATCCCCTACACCAACTTTCAGTGGGGTTAGGCAGAAGGTCGCCGAAATTGGCATTAGACCTTGCATATATATGGAAAACTAATCTCTGTTGTGCACTTTGTGCTGGCACGGTGCCCGTCTGCGTGCTTTCCACTCAACAGCCGTGCCTGGCACGGGCAAGACCTCAACTTTTTGGGTTCCATTTTCTCCGAGCCGGCAGGAAGCACTATTTTCATTGTCCCATTGAAAGATCTTGGGGCTCAGATGTCAAGTGTGGCAAATGGTTATGGGTTGTCAGTGCCGGATGTGAGGAGCGCCTCCAGAAGCCCTTAATCCTTATCAAAACATGCGTCCTTGTTCTCGCTGTCTTCTACTAACTCATTCACAGCCGTGGTGTTAATAGAAGGTCCAGCGGCAATGGGGAGGCTGAATTGCGCCTGGTTCTGTTGATGCGGCGCTACACCGTGTTTCTTACTAGGGTCTGCCGCAAACATCGAATTCATACAGCCCCATAGGGAACGTACTTCCGCCTCAAACCGGGATGCACGCCCTTAGATGTCAAAGTTTTCGATTTTTTGCGCTTCAAGGTGTGGTGTTCAACCGTAGCCTGACGCCTGGTCTAGATATTGGCCTGGTTTCCCTAATATAGATATTGTCGGCGCACGCTACGAGCTACGCTCGTACGGTTTCTGTGTTTTTGGTATAAAGTGAGCTCAAGAGTCGTGGAATTTGCGGAGGTGGGAGGTATGCTGCAGTAGATTTGGCATCACAAAGGTTATATAGGCCTTATATATTATAACATGAACAACGTTGAGATGTGCGGCGTGCAACCCTTGTAGGATGTTGGAAACAGAGGGGCTATGTACAGTGAATACATGAGGATGCAGCGTTGATCGTTTTTTTAGGGAAAACCCGCCGAAAACCACAGATGTAAATATAAATGCCGCCTGCGGACGGCTCTGAGCCTCTAATTCAGACATCTACTAGTATAATAATTACCACCAAAAACCACCGGGTGCTGATTGGCTGCGGTAAAACTTCGGTGATCTTTGTTGCCATGTTGTGGGAAGTTTCTGATGCCAGTGATGGTGTGCTGTTGCCACGCGGCACACAGCTACTTTGTTGCGGTCTTTGAACCTTCTCCAGCTCATGCCAGTCGAAACTACGCGCCTGAGGCGTGTCCTCCTCGAATCCTGAAGCATTGCGGTGTAGACGGGAAAAACGGCTAGTAGTAGAACGAACGATATTACGTAACCTCGATGACATAACGAATACAAACGGCAGCGCCGATTAGAATTTAATTTCACGAACTTGTTTGGACACCAAAACCTATTATCCGCTAGCCGGTAATTAAGGAGTTAAGCCGTATTCATGAGATAGTCAAAAGTCTCTGAATTCATTCGTTATTTCGCGTACCCGAGGGTATTGGAAATACTATCTGATCGGCCGATACCCGAAGGCAACTGCCGATCCAGAAGCCTTTGTATTCGCATTTGTTTGTCCGTGTTGTAGCCGAGCCTCGATCGGAGAAACGGAAAGATACGCTCGATCTACCCCTTCCCGTTGTCCGATTCAGACGGGAGTACAACCATTCGATTCGTGTTTTCAACGCGCGTTCCGCGCAACCTTCAGATTTACGAAATTCCGACTTTTAAGATTCTCAATGTTTATTAGACACGGACTTTAAGGAGGCCGACGCGGGTCGCTATGCACGATATCCGGGAGCGCGGGATATTAACGAGAACACATGGGGACCTTAGTTACCCATTCGGAAGAAATAAGGATGATGGGGAATTAATTTTCCTTAGAGTTTACCGGTTGCGCGCGGTTTCCCGCTTTTCTTTTCTCCACCGTACCTATTTTCCCAAGTTGCATGTATATACCAGAGGAAGAGGGGATTTTTCCCGTCTCTCCTGCCTCAGTGTACACTCTAGAGAAGCGAGGCAAAGAGCTCCAATCTAGTCTCATTTCCACAAATCCGTCTGAAGTTATATCAAGAAGATCTCAGAGTATTATTTTAGCTTAGTTCCACTCGTTCTTGGGACCCTAGCTGAGTATTCTAAGAAAATGTTCTATCATTCGTTCGTACTCTGGCTACACGGAGTTGGTGACTAAAGAGTAGCTACGGTTATTCCTTACTATTCTTTCCGTCAGCGGTCACGAGAACGTTATGCCAGAGCGCGTGCCGCCAGAGCTGAGGGCACTACTTGCACTTCTTCCGATGCCGTTCGCCAGCGGCATTGCTCTGATGCTCATCGTGTGCGCAACGCTGATGCTGAGCATCGCCGTCATGCCTGGCGTCAGTCAGGGGAAGGTTTTACCCTTGACGACATTGCCGCGCACCGTCCGTCACCTCTTTGAACTCCGTGGTGCCTGTGAATGGTGTGGTGCTCTATTACTCCACTCGGATGCTAAGACTTGGTGCTGCAAGAGTGGGCAATATGTACTCGATCCCCTCCCGCCTCTACTATTATAATAATTGTTAGTGGCATCCAAAAATGACCGGAAGCCGATTGGCTGCGGTTTAATTTCGGTTCGTCTCGAATATTCGTGTTGTGTCGCCGAGGCGTTCAGCCTTCGTTCGATATGTCGCGTCGCCGAGGCTTTAGTTCCCCGTGTGTCAGCCCATATCCTCTGATTCTCTATTTATGCCTTTTTTTCTTCTTCCAGTGCTTGCTCCGTCCACTCCTTTGCGTGCTCCCATGCCCCCCTCTCGACATACTCTTTCCTCCAATCCCGAAGCTGTGAGGTCGCGTGAACCGTCGTGCCAGGCCCGGGCCCGCGCGGCATTGTCACGTGCTTCTCCTGTTCCTGTTCAGCAGTGTCGTTCTGGTTCTGGTGTGTCCCATGCACGTAATGCCAGTGTCAATCACCATCCTTCCTGCCACCACCCCCTGGATGGCTTGCCCCTTCATGACTTATCCACTCTCCGTCTGGATCCGCCTCGAACCCCCTGGTGAGACGAGCCCTGCCAGTGGTGCGGGGCACTCCTACTTCTCTCTGAACCGCTTGCTTTGTGTTGCAAAAAAGGCCAATATGTCCTCGATCCCTTACCTCCTCATCCACGTCGCATCAACAACCTTCTTAATTCATTCCCTTCTGCTATGAACAATCACTCCCGCCAGCTCAATTATTTCTTCTGTCTCAGCGCGCTTGATGTGACTGAGCAGTGGACCAAGTACCGAGGTACTCTCTTAAGGTTTTCCTTTTTATGACCTTTCTCAAGGTGCTGGCCCCTACTGGCTTGCCATGCGGGGCAAGACATACCATCGTATTTTTCCAACCGATCGTGCCGATCATCTGGCATTGGTTTCTGTGTGACTCCGCCGCTCGCTCGCAGAAAGCGGTGCGGCAACATATTCCACAGGCGTGTGTTTGACTCGATCTTGAGGAGGGCAATGCTCTTTTTCACCTTTACAAATCACTTGCTGATTTCCGATGTGATGAGTCTCTTGCTTACATGGAGCTTAGTCTTGGTGATCCTGGCAATGGCCGTAAGATTGCTGCCCTTTATCATGTTGGCAATTCTCCCGTTTCTTCGCCTCGCAAAGTATACATATGACGCGCTTCACATTTAACACCATCTCACATCAATATACTATATCCTTTATATGAGCCACTGCAGTACCCCGCCCTCTTTCCTCATGGCACTGAAGGTTGGGGACTGCATTTAAAAGAGTCTGATCCCCATTGGACTCCGTGAGAATACTACAAATTCCGTTTGCTCACCGAGCCTCGCTTCCAACAGTTAGCCCACATTAGATGCGAGTATATGTGTGACATGTTCTCATGTATGGAGGATGAACGGCTAGACTATATTCAGAAAGGGAAAGCCACTGAGGTTGATTTGTTCCACCCCGAAGCGTCCGTGAGGAAATGCGGAAATGCAGCCGGAAACACGCTGATGAACAAACTCCAAATTTTTGCGGCCACGTTCGATGGATCACTACCCCTCCACCTGTGGGGACCATGCCCTCTCACGCCGCGTCGGTCTCACCACCCCCCGTACCATCAACCTCTTCTCCTCTTCTTGCTCGGCCCCCGCTTCGCTGCCGTCTCATTCCCTAACCACTCGGAGCGCCGGCAAGCGTCATGCATTGTGAGGTATGTGTTTCGAGGGGTTCACTATATATGTGACCTTAGATCGTGATCTCTTACAGATATCCGTATTTGAACAAACTTCGTGTATACTTTACGGGTCAAATATCACGATCGGCACGCTTTGTGCACGTTTGCATTCAGATTAGAATCACCGCTGTATATAGAAAAGAGCATCATTAAACAACACAGAGACCGCCTGGCACGGTCACGGTAGCCCTTCACATTGAGAGCACGTCATATCAACCATGGCATTTCACTTCACTTTCAATACCTAAATTATCGAGTGTCATGCATATTCACGGGATCTCGGTTGTGAGCATTTATTAAGCTTTTCATTGTTTATGCATAAAGAACAGGCCATAGGGGCCATCTAGTTCATCAAAAAATCGGTTGCCCTTGGCATAAATCAATACATTGCACATGACCATCCCCGGCTCTTGCGTAAGCAAGAGAGGGTTCTGTGAGGGATCGCTTTCAATTCAATGCATTCAGTCGAACTTTTTCGCAATTGCGTGGCGGTTTCCCACGTCACGTTTATTCGTGATCTGATTGGCTGTTTCCTCTTATGGGTGTGTTCCCGAGTCATCACAGTCCCTGTGTTACTCGATTCTATGCCATGACCATGTCACTTACAGGCCCACGCATACACTACCTTGTTCATTGAAGCGATCAGCCTGAGTCCTACACACAATCAACAGATTGGTCATGGAATTGCTTGTTCTTTCCGACTTATGAAGGAGGAGCCGGGGATGGCGCTTGCCGCCGCTACCGATTATGTAACAAGCATTGATTCTGGAGACCCGAAGACTGTCTGCAGGACAGACTGGGGAGGAGTCTGTGCCTTACAATGTATTTAGCAAGGCCTGGACTGTTCTTGTGTGATATCACTCGGGGGAACCCGGGATCAGGGTCGCAGCCTGCCAACGGAATATAAACGAGACTCCTCCTCCTCCTCCCCTCCCTGTCTTGGATCAGGTAGGCCCTTCGCGCATGCGGCACATGAGTGCTCAATTCACCGGGCGGTCTTTAGTGAGCGATATCAACATTTCAGAGAAGCCCCGATGCAGCCGGCGAGACCGCAGCTAAACCGACGAGACTCTGAGGAAAGCGATCCCAGGCACAATCTCCAAAGGTTTACTTCTCGGTGCATTATTGTTGCAAGCGCCCGATAATTGACGATTCTTTTATCTCAGCAAGCTTTCCTCCCTTCAACATGAGGTACTCTGCTTTATTGCCGCGATTCATTCCCTCGGCAGATGTGGAAACCTTCTCTACCACACAAAGGAATTCCTGGAACACATCTCGTCTCTACTCAAATCTCTATCCTTAGGCGTCTATACCCCTTCTGAGATGGAAAGTGTCAGATCCGCATATCTCAAGGTGATGTATCGGGCTCGTTAACACATGCCATATTGGGACTGACGTCAGTATTCCGCCCGTAGTGGTGCAAAGATTATACTGACAACTTCGCGCCAGGCATATTTTTCGCACTATCCGAGGAGGCAGCCACCTGGAGGGTTCAAGTTGGATCGGGCAAACCACGTAATTGGATCTTGCTGGTTTCAATACTATGAACTAACTCATTTCATAGCCCCGAGGAACACCTTGGATGTGGCTGCTGAATTCGCTCAAGTGTTTAAGATTATGGCAGGAGACATGCGTACACGGATCGAAGTCGGTAAGTCCCTGACCACTGGCATGTGGTAGAGATTATGACATCAGAATGTTCCACTCTCATAGACATCCCTCGGATGCAGTAGGCTTATTTGCTCGTCACTTGCCTGCGGATCAATTGTAACCATGATCTATATAGTAGTTTTCAGGACCGTCAGGTCAGCATTTTGCAGAACATTTCTACTGTGGCATCATTGTTCTCGGGTGTTAGTGCAACCACACTCCAGTACAATGGGTCAGCGGGATTCACATTTGCCAAGCCCTTCAACCTCTGTTGGGTGCTGTCTCTCATACTCTCCACAGTATGTGCCGTCCATTGTCAGCTTGTCATATATTGGCAATCATCTACATCCCGGCCCCCAACACGCGTAACGGCTCAAACCTTCACCAACGTTACTCTTGTGCCTTCATCTCTCCTTGGCATCTCTGCATGTAGCTTCTTGATAGGTCTCGTATGTTTTGTCTTTGCGGTATGCGATCAGCACCAACGCTATTTTCCGGTTGTGGCTACGGTTGGGGTATGCCTGGCTCTGACATATCTGGCATATTACATCATGCGGATGTTTGTCAGCCCTTGTGGTCATAGGCGGGATCTTGAAGGCTCGCCCATCACGCCCCTACGTCCAGTACCTGTGTTGGAAGAACGCTTGAATGGGTATATACCTATGGCGCCTCCATCGAGTCATGCGGAGAGAATGTGGGCTCCTGTCGAAGGAGAGCGGCAGCCAATGGATGTGAATATGCCTATGGCGCCTCCATCGACCCATGCGGAGAGAATGTGGGCTCCCGTCGAAGGAGAGCGGCAGCCACCTTTCCTTGTATACTACTGAACAGCTCTGGAGTGCGTGCCGCCTAACGAGATCAAGCCATTTTTGGAGAAGAGATTCCCTTTCACATGTAATTTGTTACTGTACTAATAGTAATATTAATATGACCATACGTTCCCACCACATGACGCGTGACACGGTTTGCATTCAAATCACGTAAGTTCATTCACTCGGTTGGGTTCACGTGCCCGGCGTGACAAAATTTATATTGAATAAGCGCCCGCCGACGCCTCGCCATGACGCGTGACGGACTTAACTAGGTTCCGTTCAACGGGGAGCCAGAGTGTGATCCGTGACTGGATGTATGGTCGTATTAGAACAGTATAATAAGGCACAGACTGGGCCTGCACGCTTGTCGTCCCAACCCGGGGAGCACAGCCTACCGCTTTTTCATCCCAAAGTACTAGTAGTAGTTTGTATATTATTTCCGTACTAGTTACGGCCGCCCTAGGCGCCAACACGGCAGCCCAATGCGGTTAAACACGACTTCATCCATCCATCCATCTCCTTCGACGCTCGAATGAATGACCCACTTTACTGCAGCATTTTTTAACTTTTTCTTAACCAAAATCGTTAAGCTCAGAGTTAAGGCTCAGTGTGGAAGCCCTTAATGGTGGACGTTGGCCGGGCCAAATCAGGATACTAGAGCTGAGCGCTGTTGGCGGAAATATTCGTCCAGCGGCGCATTAAGGAAATTACGCACCTTTGAGATTTATATTAACAAATACAATATAATGATTCTCAACGCGTGCGCGACGTTTATTTGATACCAACAAGACCTAATTACAATTCACGTAAAAACAATCAAAACAGCAAATTGTTCCATGCACGAACCAAGCACATATAGTGCCGTCAAATAATTAATTTCCTGTTGGGAATGGACCAACAGTAATTTGGGGCAGAACAGAATAATTGTTCTACTGTTCGTCCGAGACCGTGGGAAAATGTTTGATTACCATTCATTTGTTCGGCCGGAGAACTGAATCAAAACACGAACAACGAACATGATCTCTCACGAGAGCGTCCTGTGATGACCAATGAACGGAATACTCTGGACGCACCCCATGAACCGGAAATATATCTTATCACGCATAAGAATATCATTTGATATGTGACACGTTCATTGACGGACAATAATGAAATAAGGGAAACTCTAAAGTCAAATATCTCCACAACGGAATAACGAACCAATACGATCTTTTCATGGTCGGATGCGCATTAAACGCAGCTTTCCGGAGAGGTATTTTGCGTCGCATGGGATGCAGTATAAGGCGCGGATCGTCCAAATTATGTCAAATATGTGCCAAATATGGAATTATGATGGACAACTTTATGAATACACAACGAAACAAGATGCTTTCTTCGCGAGGAGATGCGCATTAAAAATATCTTTCAAACAAGCCATTTTGTGTCATATAAAGTATATGACAAGGCACGAAAAACCTCAAATTATGCCCAAGTTATGCCAATTATGCCTTTATGCAAATATTTCCATGAATATGCGATGCGAGAGGATGATTTCTTCACCATTGAACTCGTATTGGAGACAGCTTTCTGGCGCACCAGAACGCTTCTACAAAAAGTAACACTGAAATCCTCAAGGCAGCATCACTCATTATATTACCGAATATGGCAATTCCATGAGACTATGCGAGTAGCTCAGGAAGTAATTCCGATTACCGACGGGAGACACCTGGGTACCATTTAGGACATTCCTACGAGTGGGAGAAGC
>Ga0307508_10006845_pt1 | contig 10665 bp, 7 predicted proteins | sample 9_EM_MG_FD_203089 | JGI IMG/M metagenome (GOLD analysis project Ga0307508, IMG submission 203089) | Populus trichocarpa ectomycorrhiza microbial communities from riparian zone in the Pacific Northwest, United States - 9_EM | ecosystem: Host-associated > Plants > Roots > Unclassified | place...
CGATGGGGCTGCGCCGCCGGCGGCACATCACCACCGAGCGCGGGCAGGTCACCGCCCTGCACGACGAGATCCTTGACCTGTCCGACGCCGTACGGACCGGGCATGAGAACAGCGACGCGGACGCCGTGCTGCTCGCCGCGCTCGACTCGGCCCGAACGGGCCGGATGCATGACATCGTGCAGACCATCCAGGCCGAGCAGGACCGGATCATCCGCGCACCGCACCACGGTGTCCTCGTCGTCGAGGGCGGCCCCGGCACCGGGAAGACCGTGGTCGCGCTGCACCGCGCCGCGTATCTGCTGTACGCGCAGCGCGAGCTGCTGGCCCGCCGCGCGGTGCTGGTCCTGGGGCCCAACCCGGCGTTCCTCGGGTACATCGGCGAGGTGCTGCCCGCGCTCGGCGAGACCGGTGTGCTGCTCGCCACGCTCGGCGAGCTGTTCCCCGGGGTGACCGCCACCGGCACCGACACCCCGGCGGCCGCCGAGGCCAAGGGCCGCGCCACCATGGCGGACGCCCTGGCCCGCTTCGTACGGGACCGGCAGGCGCTGCCCGACCCGGCGATCGTGATCGACCACGACGACGGTGAACTGATCCTGGACGCGAACATCGCGAGCGACGCGCTGTGGCGGGCGCGCGAAACCGGGCTGCCGCACAACCTGGCCCGCCCGCACTTCGCCTTCAGCGTCATCGACGGGCTGACCGCCCAGCTCACCGACCGGATCGGCGCGGACCCGTACGGCGGCCCGAACCTCCTCGGCCCGGACGACATCGCCCAGCTCGGCAAGGCCATCGCGGCCAGCCCCGAGGTGCACGCCGCCATCGACGAGCTGTGGCCCGAACTCACCCCGCGGCAGCTCGTCGCGGACTTCCTCACCGACCCCGTCCACCTCTCCGACGCTGATGCCGCCGCGATCCGCCGCACCGGCGGCGAGTGGACCGCGGCGGACGTGCCGCTGCTGGATGAGGCCGCCGAACTGGTCGGCGAGGACGACTCCGCGGCCCGTGCCGCCGCCGAGGGCGCACGGCTGGAGCGCATCGAGTACGCGCAGGGCGTGCTCGACCTCTCCTACGGTTCCCGCACCCAGGAGTTCGAGGACCGCGAGGACGACGACTCGGAGGTGCTGGCCGCCCACAACCTCATCGACGCCGAACGCCTGGCGGACCGCAACGAGGAGGCCGACCACCGCAGCGCCGCCGAACGCGCCGCCGCCGACCGCACCTGGGCCTTCGGCCACATCATCGTGGACGAGGCGCAGGAGCTGTCCCCGATGGCGTGGCGGCTGCTGATGCGCCGGTCCCCGACCCGTTCCATGACGCTCGTCGGCGATCCGGCGCAGACCGCGGAGCCGGGCGGCTGCGGCTCCTGGGCCTCGATCCTCGCCCCGTTCGTCGAGGACCGCTGGGAACACACCCGGCTCGGGGTCAACTACCGCACCCCGGCCGAGATCATGGCCGTCGCGGCGGAGGTGGCCCGGACCGCGGACCCCGCCTTCGAGCCGCCGAGTTCGGTCCGCGCCACCGGCGTACGGCCGTGGGCGCGGCACACCGCCGACCCGGCCGATCTGCCGGGCGCGGTGGCCGACGCCGTGGCGCGCGAGTCGGGGACGGAGGGCCGCCTCGCGGTGATCGCCCCGCCCGCCCACCACGACGCCCTCGCGGCCGCGCTTCCGGGCGCGTCCGCGGGCCGGTCCCCGGACCTGACCAGCCCGGTGGTGCTGCTGGACCCGCGGCAGGCCAAGGGTCTGGAGTTCGACACGGTGATCGTGGCCGAACCGGCGGAGTTCGGGACGAGCGACCTGTACGTGGCGCTGACCCGGGCGACCCAGCGGCTGGGCGTCGTACACACCGGGACGTTGCCGGGTGCCCTGGCCGGGCTGGTAGAGCTGGCCGGGTTGCCCGAGCCGCAGGACGCGGCCGCCGCGCCGGAGCGGTGAGCCGGGCCGCGGTGCGGCGGCGCGCAGGTGCGGTGGTGCGGTGGCGCGCAGGTGCGGTGGCGCGATGGTCACGGCCCCGCTGCCCCGCGCCGCCACCGACGTACGCCGTGGGCGGCGTCCGTCGACCCCGCCGCGCTCCGGCAGGCGGCCGCACCACCGGGTCGGTACGCGTCGGCGGGCGCCGAGGCAGAGCGGGCCGCCGGGCGGCGAGCCGCTTCCGGTGCGGATCGCCCGTAGCCGTCGGGCGGTTGACCCCGCCCCCGCACAGGGGGACACGTGGCAACGGAATCCTGAACCGCGGGGGACACTTCCGCGGCGGCTCGGCGAACCCCTGGTAGGCGCCGCCGCAGATTTGCCCCGGGCCGGGGGCCGTGTGCGACAGTAGAGCGCCCCGATCGGCCGGGCGCGCCCGCGCGCGCAGCCGCCGATGGGCTCCCATACCCCAGTAGGACAGTCTTCGGTCGCGCCCGCGCGTGTCCGGGCTGTCGCCGTCCCTCCACTACGTCCTTCCTGAGAGCGATGCTGGCAACGACTCTTCCTCCCCGGACCGCGGACCTGTTCGAACAGGGCCTGGAGTTGCGACCCGGTGCCGCGCTGCTGCGTTTCGGCGCGGCGCGGCAGCGACCGGTCGGCCGTTTCGGCTGGTCGGGCGATGGCGCGGCGGCGTGGCTCGACGACGTCCGCGGACATGTGTGGACCGTCGGCGCCGCCGAGGCGGCCGCCGGGCTCGTCCTGCGCGCCGCGCAGCGCCGTCCGGAGCAGGTGCGGGAGTTCACCGCGCCGCGCGGCACCGACGCCCTGGTCGCCCGCCATCTACCGGTGGACGACATCGTCGAGTGGGTGTTCCGCTGGACGCTGGAGGAACCGCCCGTGCAGCGCGGCGAGGAGCGCGTGGTCGTCCTCGACGAGAGCCACCACGACGAGCTGCTCGCCTTCCTCGGCGAACACAGCCCCGCGTACTCGACCGGCCCCGACTCCCCGGATGTGAGCCTGTGGTGCGGAATCCGCGGTGACGACGGCCGACTGGTGGCCTGCGGCGCCATGAGCAGCCTGCGGGACAGCGGGGCTCCGCTGATGGCGTCGGTCGCGACGGACGCCGCCCAGCGCGGCCAGGGGCTGGGCGCGGCGCTGACGTCGTGGCTGACCCGGTACGCGGTGCGCCGCCACGGCTTCTGCACCCTGTGGCAGCTCGCCGACAACACCCCCGCCGAACGGCTCTACACCCGCCTCGGCTACCGCGACGAGGACCCCTGCGTGGCCGCCCGGATCGCCTCCGACTGATCGCGGCGAACCTCATGACAACAGTCACACCGGCCCCCGGAACGAACGGGGCGCAATAGTAGATACCCGCTCGGCGAAATCGGAGACTTTTCGGCCCTTGCCGACATGTCGTATCCGGTTTCGCCGCGGGTCCGGTGTCCCGCCCGGTCACAAGGCCACCAGGTGTTCTGACGGCGGGACACCCTCACATCTCCTTCACGAGACCTGCGCAGCACACCTCGGTATCCCTCCGCAAGCGACGCCCCGCACTACGACCCCCGGTAGTAGCGAACATTTGTTGCATTGGCTTCGCCACGGCCCTGAGAATGACGGCCCACACCGCGCCTCGGCAGTTCTGGCATCGCTCTGCGCAGAGTCAGCCGTACACGGGGGAGGGCGTGCCGCGATTACCGAGTGAGGGACACGCATGAACAAGCACCGCAGCACGAACACGCACCACCGGAAGATAGCCGTCGCCGCCGTCGCGGTGGCCGCCGTGGGTGTGCCGTCCGTCGCCATGGCGTGCTTGGACGGGCCGGACGACAAGGGCACCGAGACCCGTGGTGTGACGGCGTCGGCGTCGCAGCGGTGGGAGGAGAAGAGCCACCACCGGGACGCGGAGAAGACGGAGAAGACGGCGGCGCCGACGAAGCGGGCGAAGGTGACGGAGCGGTCGTCGCGGTCGTCCTCCGCCACCCCGAGACGAACCTTCACCACCTCCGCCCCCGCCACCACCCTGTCCGCCACCGCCCCGGTGGCGGCGAAGTCCAAGGCCCCGGCCACCACCGCCGCCCCCGTCACCAAGGCCGCCGACTCCGCGTCGACCACCGCGTCCAGCGCGCAGGACGAGGTCGTGGACCTCGTCAACAGCGAGCGCGCCAAGGTGGGCTGCTCGCCGGTGAAGGTGAACGCGAAGCTCACCAAGGCCGCCCAGGACCACAGCGAGGACATGGCCGAGCACAGCAACATGTCGCACACCGGGTCCGACGGGTCGCAGCCGGGCGACCGGATCGAGCGGGCGGGCTACTCGTGGAGCACCTACGGTGAGAACGTCGCCTACGGCTACAGCTCGCCCAAGAGCGTGATGGAGGGCTGGATGAACAGCTCCGGTCACAAGGCCAACATCCTGAACTGCGACTTCAAGGAGATCGGTGTCGGCCTCTCCGGGTCCGACAACTACTGGACGCAGGACTTCGGCACCGCCCGCTAGCCCGCACACCCGCGCTCCCGCCCACACTCTTTTCGCGGTTCGCGCCGAGTTCGCGTTCCTGGGCCCGTTCGCGGATGCGCACCATTATGGTCTGGTGCCATGCACGTGGCAGGTGTCCTCGACAGGGTGACCCGGGTGGCCGTCGGTCCGGTGGCGCGGGCCGGGGAGCCGCGGGCCGGAGAGCCGCGGCGCCGGGTGGCCGTGCTCGTCGTGGTCGTGGTGGCCGTGCTGCTCGCGCAGATGGCCGTCGCGATGGTGACCGCGGCCGTGGAGCAGACGCCGACCATCGACGAGCCGGTGTACGTGGGGACGGCGAAGACGTATCTGCAGGAACGCAGCCTGCGGTTCAACCCCGAACACCCGCCGCTGGGCAAGCTCGTCATCGCCACCGGGCTGCTGTTCGCCCACGCCCGCCTCGCCCCCGGGTTCGCCGGGGACCAGGGGGCGCTGGGGCGGCGGCTGCTGTACGAGTCGGGCAACGATCCATGGCACGTGATGCTGTGGGCGCGGCTGCCGGTGATGGTGCTGACACTGCTGTTCGGGCTGGTCGTGTTCGCGTTCGCAACGGAACTGGCCGGTCCCGTGGGCGGAGTGGCGGCGCTCACGCTGTACGCGTTCTCGCCCGATGTCATCGCGCACGGCTCGCTCGCCACGCTCGACGCACCGATGGCCGGTTTTCTGCTGACCTCGGTGTGGCTGCTGTGGCGGGCGAGGCGCCGTCCCCTCACACATCTGCCACTCGCCGGGGCGGCGCTCGGCGCGGCCGTGGCCACCAAGATGAGCGCGCTGCCCGCGGTTCCGGTGCTGATGCTCCTGGCGGTGCTGTCGTACGCGTACGCCCGCCGCGCACCCGGCGCCGGATGGCGCGGCAGGGCGCGGGTCCTGGCCCTGGGCGCGGTGGGCGCGGTGGGCATGGCGCTGGTCGCGCTCGCCGTGGTGTGGGCCGCGTATCTCGCCGTGGACCCGCGGTTGCGCTGGACCACGCCCGGCGACGTACCGGCCGTCCACGGGCTGCGCGGGCTCGCCGTCGACCTGCTGCCGGTCCCCGAGCCGTTCCGGGACGGGATGCGCGTCCAGTTCGGATTCGAGAACCAGCTGTGGCGCGGCTTCCTCTTCGGCCACCAGTACCACGGCTCGCTCTGGTTCTACCTGCCCGCCGCGCTGCTGGTGAAGACGCCCCTGGGCATGCTCGCGCTGTGGGCCGCCGGTGCCGTCGCGATGGTGGCGGCGCCCCGGCTGCGGCCCGCGGCGCCGTACGTCCTCCTGCCCGCGGCCGTGCTGCTGGCCGTGGCCATGGACGGAGCCCGCGACCTCGGTGTGCGATACGCGCTCTTCCTGCCCATGTTCCTGGCGGTCGCCGCGGCCGGGGTGGTCACGCTCCGGTGGCGAGGGGCCCGCGGCGTGACGGTGGCCCTGGCCGTATGCGTGGCGGTCAGCTCGCTGCATACCTTTCCGTACTACCTGCCGTACGCCAATGAGGCGTTCGGCGGCCCGGCCGGGACCCATCGGTATCTCCACGATTCGAACGTCGACTGGGGCCAGGACCTGGGGCGGCTGGCCGACCGCCTCCGGGGGCGCTACCGGGACCAGCGGGTATGGCTGGTGTACAAGGGCAGCGGTGTGCCGTCCGCGTACGGCATCCACGCCCCCGACCCGCGCAGGGTGCCCCCGGACCGGGTGCACGGGCTGCTCGCCGTCTCGGACTCCTCGGTCGCCGGGGCGCGGGGCAGGCTGGCGGCACTGATCGAGCACAGTCGGCCGGTCGGCGAGGTCGGCCACTCCATCACCGTCTACCGCCGGACGTAGCCGTCACGGCCAGGGCCGGTTGGTCTGTTTCCGGCCATGATCGGTAAGGTTCACCTCTGCACGTGCGGGGGCGTGTGCGTCGGAGGTCGTCTCCTCGGTTGTTCTGCGCCCGCTCACCGGCCGCCGACACCGAGGAGGAGTGCCCATGTCGTACCCGAGGCCGCCCGAAGGCCCAGGACATGCCGGGCCCTACGGACAACAGCACGGACCGCAACACGGACAACAGCATGGGCAACAACACGGGCAGCAACAGCCCCAGCAGGGCCCACCGCCCATGCCGCCCCAACCCCCGCCCATGGCCGCGCCGTACCCCGGGCAGGGTGCACCGTACGGCGCCATGTACGCCCCGCAGCCGCCCGCGCCGCAGCGGAAGAGCACGGGGCGCACCTGCCTCTCCGCCTTCCTCGGCATCACCGGCGCGCTCGGGATGCTGGGCGGTGGCGCGCTGACCGCGCACGCCTACTCCAACCACAGCCAGAACATCGCCAACCACAGCGAGTACGGCGCCTCGATGTGGCGCAACGAGCCCGCGGACAAGCTCTTTCCGGACACTCTCGCGCCCAGGGAGAACTCCCAGTCCGCGGGCAACGACCGCCAGCGCGCGCAGTGGCACCGCATCGGGATATCCGAGCAGACCCGCTGTGACGACGGGCTGAGCGGAGCCACCGCGGCCGAGGCGGAGAAGCTCGGCTGCAAGGCCGCCCTGCGCGCCACCTACGTGGACCCGACGGGCAACACCGTGGCGACCGCGGCGCTGATCGTCCTGCCGGACGGCGACTCCGTGAAGAACGAGATGGGCACCTTCTTCGACGGCGAGAAGGAGAAGCACAACCCGGGCCCCGGGGTGAAGGCGTACGCCGTCCCGGGCACCGTCGCGGCCCGGTGGAGCGACGCGCGGTCCAACGCCTCGGCGGGGGCGACGGTGACCGAGATGTACGTCCCGTACGCCCTCATGGTCTCCACCGGCGCGGTCGACGGCCGCAAGGCGGGCGAGCTGCCGGGCGAGTGGGGCAGGTACAGCTCCGACGCCGAGCAGGACCGCGCCCCGTGGCGGGGTGCCGCCAGTGGCCTCGTCGACGCCCTGAACACGCACCTCGGCGATCTGCTGTTGGAGGAGACCTCATGAGCACCCGGCGACACACCCGCGCGCGCGTCGGCACGGCCATGACGGCGGTCGTCCTCGGCTCGGTGCTGGGCATGGTGGCCGCGCCCCCGGCCGCCGCCGCGACCCCGACCCCCACCAGCTGGGAGGCGAAGGCGCTCGGCCTGGCGTCGGCGCAGCGCACCGCCCAGGGCAAGGGCGTCAAGGTCGCGGTCCTGGACAGCGGCGTCATGACCAACCATGTGGCGCTCCACGGCAAGGTGACCACCGGCCCCGACTTCCTCAAGGACGGTCTGCAACCCGGCGATTCACGCTGGGGCGGCCATGGCACCGCGATGGCCTCGGACGTCCTCAAGGTGGCCCCGGAGGCGAGCATCCTGTCGGTCCGGGTGATCGACGACAAGCAGTATCACGACCCCGAGGACTGGAAGCGGGGGCCCAGCCCGGTCGGCCAGGGCATCGACTACGCGGTCGACCACGGCGCCGATGTGATCTCCATGTCGCTCGGTGGCGAGATGTTCGGCGACAGCGTCGACGAGGACGAGGTCGACGCCCTGGCCCGGGCGGCGCAGAAGGGCATTCCGGTCATCGCCTCGGCGGGCAACGACGGCGACATGTTCAACGACGCCTCGTACCCGGCGGGTTACCCGGGCGTGATCGCCGTGGCCGCCACCCAGCAGAACGGCAGCCGCGCCGAGTTCTCCACGGTGCGGACGTACAACTCGGTGGCCGCGCCGGGCGTGGCCATCGTGAGCGCGAAGAACACCGGCGGCTACGAGCCGGTCAACGGAACCTCGCCCGCCGCCGCGCTCACCTCCGGCGTGGTGGCCCTGATGCTGTCGCACAACGGCAAGCTGACTCCGGCACAGGTCCGCACCCTGCTGACGAAGACCGCGCACCATCCGTCCGGCGGGCGCGACGCGCTGGTCGGGTACGGGCCGATCGACGCCGCTGCCGCCGTCCAGGCCTCCTCGAAGCCGCCCGCCGACGGGACGGGCCCGGTGAAGTACACGGGCAAGGAGCATCTGGCCACCCCGGACGGTACGCCGAAGACCCAGCATCCGCCCCTGGAGACGGACCTGGTGACGATCGGCCTCGGCGCGGCGGGCGTGGGGCTGCTGATGGTCGTCGGCGCAGTGCTGATCACCCGCGCGGGCCGCCGCCGCGCGGCAGCGGCTGCCGCGGGCGTTCCGCGAGGCTGACAGGGGCTCACGGAGGGGGTGGCGGGCTCGCTCGCCACCCCCTCCCGTACGTCCTGCCCGCCTGCTCAGCGCCGGGGAGTGAGCAGCGCGGTGAGCATGTCGCGCAGCCAGATCCGCAGCGTGTCGAGGTCCGGGTCGAGCAGCAGCCGCCCGGCCGCCGCGTCGTGGATGGTGAGGACCGCCGCCGTCAGGGATTCGGGGTCGCGCAGCCCGGGCGGCATGGTGTCGGGGTCGACGAAGGCGGTCACGATCGGCTGGAGCGTTTCGCACAACGCCTCGCGGTGCCGGATCAGGGCCGCCGCGGTGTCCGGGTCGCGCGCCGCGTACAGCATGAAGTCGGTGCGTACCAGGACCCAGGTGCGGTCGATGAGCAGCGCACCCACCACCCGGTCCAGCAGGGCCGCCAGCCCCTCGTCGGGGGTGGCGCCGTCCAGCGCGTCCCGCACCTGGTCCGTCATGAGCGCGGCCTGCCGCTCGTAGAGCGCGAAGAACAACTCGTCGAGGCTGTCGAAGTTGGAGTAGAAGGCGCCGCGCGTATATCCGGCGGCCTCGCAGACCTCCTCGATCCCCACACGGCCGAAGCCGCGCTCCGCGAAGACCGTGAGCGCCGCGGCCAGCAGCCGTTCCCGGGTCTCGGCCCGGCGCCGGGTGACGCGCGTGGGGGTGCCGTCCGCGCGCCGTCCGCTGCGCAGCGCCCGGCGGTCGAGTGCGCTGTTACTGGCTTCCGTCATGCCCCCCATCCTAGTTCGATACACTCGTGTATCCGATACAGTGTTGTATCGAACTTGTTCGTGATGTCGGTGATTGAGGAAGTGCGGATCAGTGAGCCAGGTGGATACGGACCAGGTGGAGACCCCGGCGCGAAGCGCGGAGCCAGTGCGGGACCGGGTGCGCGGCGCGGTTCCGCCGCGCGTCGCGGCGATGCTCGTCGGCGCGCTGCTGCTGCAACTGGGCTTCGTCCTGTCGTACGTGGGGGCGTTCCACAACCCCCAGCCGCACCGCATCCCGATCGCGGTCGCGGCGCCGCAGCGGATGGCCCCGGACGCGGCGGAGAAGCTCAACGGGATACCCGGTCAGCCCCTGAAGGCCACCGCCACCGATGAGGCCACGGCCCGCGAGCGGCTGCGTACGGGGGAGATCAGCGGCGCGCTCATCGTGAAGCCGGGCTCCCGTACGGACACCCTCCTGGTGGCCGGTTCCGGTGGCGCATCCACGGCCACCGCACTGGAAACGGTGATCGAGAAGGCCGAGAAGGCTCAGTCCCGCGCCGCGACCGTCGTCGACGCGTTTCCCGCCCAGGCGGGTGACGCCCGCGGCTTGAGCAGCTTCTACCTGGTGGTGGGCTGGACGGTGGGCGGCTATCTGTTCGCCGCGCTGCTGGGCATGTCCCTCGGCGCCCGCCCGGCCACGGCGCGCGGCGCCGGGCGGCGACTGCTGGCCGCCGTTCCGTACGCGGTGCTGTCCGGTCTGGGCGGCGCGGCGATCGTGGGCCCGCTGCTCGGAGCCCTGAACGGCCACTTCCTCGCCCTGTCGGCGATCGGAGCCCTGGTCGTCTTCGGCGCCGCCGCCATGACGATCGCCTTCCAGGTGCTCTTCGGCGTGCTGGGCATCGGTGTCACGATCCTGCTGTTCGTGGTCCTCGGCAACCCCAGCGCCGGTGGCGCCTACGGCCCCGAGCTGCTGCCCCCGTTCTGGCGGGCGCTGAGCCCCGCCCTCCCCAACGGCGCCGCCACCCATGCCGTACGCCACATCATGTACTTTTCCGGCCATGGCATCACCATCAACCTGGCCGTGCTGACCGCCTACGCCCTCGGCGGTGCGCTGGTCAGCGTCCTGGCCGCCGCCCTGATCCGCCGACGGCGCGCAGCCGCCGCATGACGTCTCAGCCGCCGTGGGTGACGCGGATCTTGGACTGGCCGTGCGGAAGGTCCTCCCAGTCCTCCATGAAGCGGGCCGCCAGACCGTGTTTCCGGGCGAGGTCGACGAGGGTTTCGGTGCGGTAGTAGAAGTCCTCCCTCAGGACCTGGTGCTCCTTGCCCTCGGTGCGGTCGAAGGTGAAGTCGAACCAGCCGCCCGGCGCCAGGACCCGGCCCACGTTGGCCAGGCACTCGTCGATGACCGGCAGCGGGGAGTGGGAGAACACGCTGTGGG